>ERZ808034.127-NODE-127-length-10748-cov-3.112735_pt1 | contig 10748 bp, 14 predicted proteins | sample MGYA00380188_ERZ808034 | MGnify/ENA primary metagenome ERZ808034 (study PRJEB31490, sample SAMN06133380) | cow dung metagenome | isolation source: M12 | host: cow | place: China: Chengdu | collected 2015-05 ...
AGATTGTGCATCCTATGATAGATGGTGACAGCGTAGTTGGTTTCCTAACAGCAGACGAAATTATAAAGAAATACATCCCAAGACTTGAATGAACCGAGGTGATTAAATGTACCCAGCAAAAGAAGATTGTTTCGCTCACACCAAGTTAGGCAGATGTAGTGCTCTCAAATGTATGCTATGTGCTACTGCTGGAGAGTGTCCATTCTACAAACCCGAGAGCGAACAGCCAAGGCACAAGATAGAGACCGACATAATCATCTATAGTACTGCCAAGTTAAACAAAGAGTATTACATGAAACAGAGGGGAGTGAATAGTTATGGCTAAAAAGGTATCAGCCATTAGGCAAGCGTACCAAAAGGAACAGAAGAGAATCAACAGAGCATTATTAAAACTTCGTTCCCAAGGTTATGACATTACACAAGTACAACTACCACCCGAACCTAAACGAGTAACAAAGAAAGCACTCGAAGAACTACAGGATATAACACCAAAGAAACTACGATTACAAGCAACGCAAACAGGGTATGTACCACCCAAGGGTACACCACTTAGAACGCAAGGACACTTCACCACTAGACTAGAAGCTAGACAAAGAGCACACCGATTAGAGTTACAAAGGATAGACAAGTTAGCTAGAGAAGCAGAGGAAGAAGCTAGGCGTAACAGGGAGAGTGGTAAAACAGATGAGTGGATTAAGAAATTAAGCGAACAACCACCACAGCCACCACAACCAGTATCACCCGATGAATTTGTTGACACCTACACCGAGACAGCAACAGACTATGACTACTCCGACGAGGACATAGCAGACTACTATCCCGAGGACACCATCGAACCCCAACCAGTAGAAACCTATCCCGAGATAGATGGTAACGAGGTTGTGTATCGTGACGTAGTAACAGGAGAAGAAATAGACAGAGCACCACTTTCCATCGATACAATAGATGAGAAAATCATCTATATGGATGCCTATACTGGAGAGATAATCAAGGAAGAACCTAATGTATGGGGATACCAAGGCTATGATGCAACAGAGTTGGCATTAGATAATCTCCGTAGCATCCTCGGTGCTTACCCAGCATCCATAGCAAACCATTTCGGAAGTCTACTTGACAGGATGGTAGACACCTATGGTGCAAATGCTGTAGGCAACGCAATACAAGAGATGGAACTAAAGAATGGGCAAAGCGTATTAGAATCATTACAATCAGCACCCGATGCTTACGAAGAAATTAATAACACATTCAGCGAACTAGTAGAGTACCTACCATTTACAGATAAGGAAAAGGAAGAACTCCGAGTAGAGTTTTCACTACACGAACCATATCAAGAGGTAACATAAGATGCGTACTCTATGTGCAGACTTTGAGACAACAGTATATGAGGGTCAGACTTCAACAGAGGTATGGGCAAGTGCTGTTGTAGAAACGCACACAGAGGATGTACATATATTCGGTGATATAGACAGTACCTTTCTTTATCTGTTATCATTCAAAGAGAACCTTATAGTTTACTATCACAATCTGAAATTCGATGGGAACTTTTGGTTGTACTACTTGATAACACAAACAGATTACAAGCCGAACTACATAGAGTTAGACGATGGTACAGTACAATGGGGGAACCAATACAAGATGCCCTCTTATACATACCAGTACACCATCAGCAACATGGGTCAATGGTACACAATCTTTATCCAGTCACCATACGGAAGAATCGAGATACGAGATAGCTTAAAGCTGTTACCATTCAAACTGGATAAGATTGGTAAGTCATTCAAGACAAAGCATCAGAAGCTGACAATGGAATACGAGGGTGAGAGGTTTGCAAACTGTAACATAACCGATGAAGAAAAAGAGTACATAAAGAACGATGTCCTTGTACTCAAAGAAGCTATCGAGATTATGCAACAGCAGAAGCATGACAAACTCACAATCGGTTCATGTTGCTTGACAGAATTTAAGAGTGAATGGGTTAAAGCTGAATACAACAACCTGTTTCCAGACCTCACTAAAGTTCCTTGTCCTATTGATGGTTTTGATAATTGTGACCAATACATCCGTAAATCATACCGAGGTGGTTGGTGTTACTTAAAAGCTAACCGAGCTAACAAACGAGTGAAGCAAGGCATAACACTAGATGTAAACAGCTTGTATCCATCCATGATGCACAGCATGAGTGGCAACAGATTCCCGATAGGTCTCCCGAACTTTTGGGTTGGTGCTATGCCAAAGGATGTACAGACAAAAGACAAATACTTCTTTATTCATATCCGTACAAGGTTTAGACTAAAGAAAGACCACCTACCAATGATACAGATAAAAGGAAACCTAGCATACAAGAGTAATGAATGGTTGACTACATCAGACATCAGAGGTAAAGACGGAATATACTATCCAAGCTACACGATGTTTGGCAAGAAGTACGAATCAAAAGTAGACCTCTATCTTACAATGACAGATTACTACTTACTACATGAACAGTACGAACTATATGACTATGAAGAAATAGATGGATGCTGGTTCTATACAGCCAATAACTTATTCGATGTTTACATCAACAAATACAAAGAAATAAAGATGAACAGTAAAGGTGCTATCCGAGAACTGGCAAAGCTTTTCTTGAACAACCTTTATGGAAAGTTCGGTGCAAGTGATGACAGCAGTTTCAAGGTAGCCTATATCGCAGATGATGGTGCACTCAGATTCAAGACTATGGAAGCACATGATAAGAGAAGTGGTTACATTCCTATAGGTTCAGCCATTACAGGATATGCACGAAACTTTACAATAAGAGCCGCACAAGCAAACTACAAATACTTTATATACGCAGATACAGACAGCATACATTGTGGATGTACACTTGATAAGATAGTTGGTGCACCACTACACAACACAGAGTTCTGTCATTGGAAGTACGAGAGTAGCTGGGACTATGGCATATTCGCTAGGCAAAAGACATACATCGAACACATTGTAGAAGAAGCTGGAGAACATGTAGAACCTTGGTACAATATCAAGTGTGCTGGTATGGGAGAAAGGTCAAAGAACCTGTTTGCTAAAACGCTTGGTGCAGACATAGACCTTGGAAAGACAACAGCAGAAGAAGATGATTTCCTTAAAACAGACAGAACCCTAGAGGACTTCAAGATAGGTCTGAAAGTTCCGTCAAAACTGATACCGAAGAACATCAAAGGTGGTGTACTTCTTACAAGAACAACATTTGAAATGAGGTAGAACAATGGGAGAAGAACAGAGAAAGATACTAATGAAAGAAGCTATCAAGAACAAAGTTGATAAGATGGATGCAACAGGAATAATAGCAGAAGCCTACGCACAGTTTGTTGGATGTATGGATTGCACATTCCAGTTTACTTGTGATAAACGCAAACCTTGCTACAAGACGATACAGCAATTCATAAAGACAGGAGAATTATTATGACAATAAACGTAAAGCAGTATGAGGTATGTCCTCTCTCCGCACTAGTAGTTGGAGATATGTATGTTCACAAGAATGAACTCTATACAGTATTAAGAAAGTCATTCGATAGCATCACAGTATTTAACCATCACAGACACAACACAGATATGATATACTTACCAGCATCGTTGGATGTTACACGAGTTATAAGAGGAGACTTGATGTCATGAGCAGAAAAGCAGACCCAAAGAAAGACCCTTACAGTTTAGTACAGATGAACGAGAAAGCTAGGATGCACGGACTATCCTATGGACAGTATGTGTTACAGATTTGGTTCAGGAAGTTTCCCGAGGATGCTGGCTTGGTGTTACCTTTGAACCATGAGCATCGCATGGCATTTATGGCACATCAGAAACGCAAGTAAATGAAAAGGGATAGGCAATTAAGTCTATCCCTAATCTTATATCATTTACACCGATAACTCTATAAGCGGCATGCAAAGCCGATAGTGTTGTGGCAGTTTCTTTCACCTGTGCATCCCACATACACCGAACAGAGTATAAAGGTGCTGATACCAAAGTATTAATATGATAACATTTTCATTACAGCATCCTTGCACTCGAGGTTCTTAAACCTAAAGCATCCTTTGCGGAAAAGGTATCGGATGTTGTTGACAAGCAAATCATTACTCTTTAACATAACATAGTTGATATTGTGGTCATCTGTTGTAACAGCTATCTTGGTAGGGTATGTCATATCAGCTTTGTTATCACAGTACATGAAACCTAGGTCAGCGTATTCACGGATAGCATAGTGATTGCCATTACACTTTATGGTACATACATATCTTGACCTACCATCGGGTTTATCTATGAACGCATAATTGTCATTAAGGTAGATAGCCTCACTTGCATATTGTGTGTACTGTACCTTGCTAAATGCTTTCATAACACCGCTGTTCTTGATTGCATTGGAAGCACTTTCATTGAATCCCTGTTCGAGAACCCAACCGCTACCACGCATGAACTTTGTATTGTTTCTTATCCTAGTAGATATATCCATTGAAACATAATAAGGATTCAAGAGAGTAACAGGATTGCCGACAAGATATAAAGGTACATACCGAACCTGTTTGCCTTGACCTCTTGCGATTGATGTGTGGATTGAAAGAACCTTATCAACCTCGTTAGGTACATAGGCATTGTCCTCAGACTGGAACTCATCTACCAGTAACCTATCACAGTCATTCAAAAGGTGTGAGCACTTCTTAATCTTTTCAGCCATTGAGATTGGCATGGCATAACCGCACTCTTTGTTATTCAGATACAGAACCGCAAGTGTTTGGTTCTCTATCAGCTTGGATGTCATAGTGTACTCGGGAAAGAACAAGCTGTTAATATCCTTGAAGAACTTATCAGCTACAGTTCCGAGTTCATACTTTCTACGATAGAGCAAGCCAAACTTTGAACCAGTCTTTATGAACTTGTTTACCAGCATCCTATTGAAATAGGTTGTCTTACCACCAGTTCTGTTAGTGGTACATATATAAACCTCGGGTTTGTTGCCATCAGCATCTTGCATTGACAAGAGCCTAGTTCCGTCATAATAATCGCTCATAATATCTGTCCTTTCTTATATAAGATTATATCACATATATTGACTTTTGTCAAGAAATATGGTATAATAAGGTAGATTAAAAGAAAGGATGTGGGTCAGATGGATACTGTTGGTTCAATGATTAGTACCTTTGGTTTCCCTATTGTTTGTTGTATCTTTCTTGCGTGGTATGTACTACACAGTACAGACAAATATACAAAAATGATTGAGAACCTTAACGCACAAAGCCGTGCAGACATTATGCAGATTAATGAGCAGAGAGCAAGTGAAGTTAGGGAACTCAACAATATGCACAAGGAAGAAACAAATGGTTTAAAGGATGCTTTGAACAACATAGCACTTGCACTTCAACAGCTTTCGACAAAGCTGGATGGAAAGGATGGTGATTAAATGGCTACCCCTAATGAGTTGATAAAGGAAGCATACAAGATGATAGGACAGCCGTACTGCTGGGGTGGTAATGGTGAGACAGTTGGTTCTCTTGTAAGAAACTTTGCTACATCGCATGGACAGGACAAGAAGTCAACAGATGAAATGCTTTCATTTATCAACAAGATGATTAAAGCAGACCTTGATACAGTACACTTACAGGATTGTAGTGGTTTGATGGTATACTTGTTACGAAAGATAAACGCATACCAGCATGACTTGACTGCTGAAGAATTTTACAAGAAGTGTACCAAAGTTGACGAACCTTTTGCTGGATGCTTTGCTTTCTATTATAACGGAACAAAGCACAATCACATTGGCTTGTGTGTTGACAATAAGAATGTCATACATGACCTTTCTACAAAGGTTGGTGTTGTTCTTGAACCACTCGATAAGAGACAGGATGCACGAGGTAAGAGCAAATGGGTAGACTTTGGCAGACCCGATTTCTGTTTAGACTTTTCTCTTGATACAGTCACCCTTAACAAAGAGGTGTATGTATATATGACCGCACATGATGCGGAAGTGAACGATACTACAAAAGCAATAACAACCTACAAACCTAATCTATATTATATATTCAGAACTTATGGTTGTTCAACTAACATCACGAGAACCAAGGGAAGTGCTGGTGGTTGGATAAGGAATGACATCTTATTTGACGCAGAACAGTAAAGGAGAAACAACATGATTACTACACAGGAAGATTTAAGCAACAGAATCAAATCTATGTTTTCTGAAAACCCTACAGATGAACAGATTAGCTTGATGGAAGATTTTGCAGATACTATGGGTTCATTGAGTGCCGATGGTCAGAACGAACTCCGTGCAAAACTTGATGAAGCGGAGAAGAAAGCATCAGAGTGGGAACAGAAATACACAGATAATGATACTGCTTGGAGAAAGAGGTATGTAGATAGGTTTAACGGCAAGTCTGTCGAAGAAATACCCGAAGTTAAGGAACAGTTACAAACAGAACAGCGTGCAAACATCACTATTGATGATTTGTTCAAAACAAATTAATGAAAGAGAGGAAATTATTATGCCTAAGAGACCAGTTTCTGCTACTCTTACAAACAGTAGCGTAGATGTGATTAATGCAATCAGAAATAGTGCATCAATCAATTATCAGAATTATGTACCCGTAGCCACTCCCGATGCAGACAGCATCCGTGAGATTGGTGCTATCATTTGCGATGACCTCCAGCTCTACAATGAGTTCATGGGAATACTTGCAACAAGAATCTACAAGGTTATCGTTACCAGTAAAATGTACGAGAATCCTTGGACTGTATTTAAGAAAGGTATCGTAGAGTTCGGTGAGAAGATAGAGGACATCTTCATTGACCTTGCTAAACCTCATACCTATGACCCCGAGAACGCTTATGCTAATGAACTCAAGCGTGAACTTCCTACCATTCATACAGCTTTCTATGTAATGAACTATCAGAAGTTCTACAAGGTTACTACCACACAGGCTGAATTAAAGACAGCTTTCCTTGCACTTGATGGTATCACAAACTTCATAACCAAGGCTATCACTGCTATGTATAGTGCGGCTAACTATGACGAGTATCAGACTATGAAGTATATGCTTGCAAGAACTATCATCAATGGTGGTCTCTATCCTGTTACCGCTGGTGCAATCAGTGCATCTGATGCAAAGACAGTTGTTAGCAAGGTAAAGCAGATTTCTAATGACTTAACCTTTATGAAGAATACCTACAACAGAGTCGGTGTTTACAATCAGACTCTTAAGGACAACCAGTACATTATCATCGATAGTACCTTTGATGCTATCATGGATGTTGAGGTTCTTGCTAGTGCTTTCAACATGGATAAGGTTACATTCATGGGTCACAGGATTCTCGTTGATGGTTTTGGTAATGTTGATGGTGACAGACTTGGAGAGCTTTTCGATGATGAGACTACAACCTATACAGCTATTACCGATGCACAGGCTACAGCTCTTAACGCTATACCTTGTGTAATAGTAGATGAAAACTTCTTCCAGATTTATGACAACCTTATTGAGACTGGTGAGGACTATGTTAAAGAGGGTCTTTACTGGAACAACTGGTTACACAACTGGAAAACATTTGCTGTATCACCTTTCAGTAATGCTATCGCATTTCTTCCTAGTGCACCTGTTGTTAGTGCTGTTAGTGTATCACCTAGCACCGCTACTATGGCGGCTGATGCTAAGGGTCAGTTCACAGCTAGTGTTACCATGACCGGGTTTGGTAGCAACGAAGTTGTTTGGAGTGTGTCTGCTAATGCAAAGGCAACTGTTGATTCTAGAGGTGTTGTTACAATCGCACATGATGCTGTATCAGCTAGTACGATTACTCTTACCGCTACTAGTGTACAGAATGGAACTGTGGCTGGAACAGCTACTATCACGATTGCTTGATAATAAATTAAATAGGGTGGTTGGTAGAAATACTTGCCACCCTTTTAAAGAAAGGTGGTAACATGAGTGTACTAAGACCCATATCAGAAATAAGATTATACAAATGCCCAGCGTTGTCACCAACATATCGGGATAGCTATTACTTCAAGGGTGCTGATGCAGACGCTAGAAAGAGTGCACAGCAAGCCTTTTTCAATGGATTAAATGCTAAAACATTGAATGAATCACAAGTAACAAGGATAAGCAATAATCAAGTTAAAGTTCCTTTTCCAGTAGCAGAGGTTAGAGAGTATAACTACATGGCTATCGTAAATCAGAAGTATGATGAGACTACTGGTGATGACCCTAGTGACAGAATATTTTATTGTTTCATTATGAACGCTGAGTACGTCAGCAATATGTGTACTCTTATAACATTTGAGGTAGATGTTATACAGACATACATTTGTGATGCTGGAGTTCGTGAAGCCTTTGTAGAAAGATGCCATTCTGATACAGACGTTAGGTACGAACATAGGGAAACCGAAAAGTTCAGCGTTTCAAATTATACTGTTGACGAACAGCTTACAGATGAGATAGGTTTCTATGTTGTTCTTGGTTTGGCAGAGGGAACTGTATATTCGACAGACGATGGTGCTACTACGCATACAGCAGAATCTCACACTTATGTTTTAGGCGGGTGGGATGGAACAAATAAAAGTCAGATAATATATAGTGGTGTTGAATATTTGTGCTTTGATATATCACCATATGCAACAAACCCTAGAAGTACATCATATTTAAAAAAGATTATAAGGTATTTAAATTCACAAGGACATATAGATGCTATAACAGATTTGTACATGATACCTAAGTATGGTTATGGTGATACAACATTAGACGATAAAATTAAAGATGTTGCAACTAGTTTAGCTATGGACTTTGATGTTTCATCTATTGCACCGAAAGCTGGTAGTGGAGTTACACCAACTCAGTTAAGCGGTTATACTCCAAAGAATAAGAAACTATATAACTATCCATATTGTTATCTTAAAGTTATCAATAATAAGGGAGAATCACTAGACCTTAAATGGGAAGAATTTGCAGCAATCGATACCAAGAAGTTAACGTGCATGGGTAACTGGTATGGTAGCGGACAGATGTTTTTAATGCCTAAAAACTATGAGGGTGTTGCAAACAATGAGGTTAATAAACTGTACAGCTTATCAATAAGAAACTACCCTGTTTGTACTTATACTAAAGATAGCTACAAAGAGTGGAAAGCACAGAAGATGGGTTCAGAGGTTCTTGGTGCAACCATGAATGGTGTTGGTAGTGTTGTTGCTGGTGTTGGTGCTTTAGCAATAAATCCCATCGCTGGCGGACTGGCTCTTATGGGTGCTGGTGGTTCTATCATAAAGAACTTTGGTGGAATAATAGCTGATGATTTGGAAGCAAGCAAAAAGCCTAACTTAGTTCAGAACAACAATATTGATGCTGAAAGTGCTATAGCTCATAATATGTTCGGGTTCACAGCTATGCGATATAGTTTATCCGCACCCGAAGCACAGGAAATAGATAACTACTTTACAATGTTTGGTTACGCTTATAACAAGATAATGAATGTAAGAGACTACTTAGAGAATAGTGCTAGACCTAGATTTAGATATATCAAGACCGCTGGTTTTAATGTACAAGGAGATTTTCCAGCAAACTACAAATTAAAATTCGATGAAGTGTTTAACAATGGTATAACATTTTGGGAAACCACGGCTACTGTTGGTGAATACGATGATAATGATTTACCTTAAAGAAAGGAGAGAACATGGGTAGGCGAAGTGAACGAACATTTTGGGATAGTGCCAAGATGAACAACTCTACATACCTTAGCTATTACAACAGGCTTGTTGGTATTGCATTGAGTATGTTTGAATGGCATAACTTACCCGATACCATTGATGAACGATTCTTGGAAATGTGTTTGTTCGGTGATGGCAAAGCACTATTTTTCAAGGATGAAGTAATGGGTTATCTAACATTACAGTTCTTTGGTACAGCACCACTTGATGTGTACAGAGTTCCAACAAAACGATTTGCCTTTTCTGCTAATGGTTATCAGAATAACTTTACAGAGGAGAATAGTGTTATCATTTGGAACAACATGACACGAACAAATAGCTGGCTTGATTGCGAATGTGCGGCTCAAAGATTGTACGACATTCAGAGAACTATTGATACAAATATCAAGGCTCAAAAGACACCGATACTTGTACTCGCAAAGAATGAAACTGAAAGAATGACTATGAAGAACGCTTATATGCAGTTCGATGGTAATGCACCTTTCATTTTCTCGTACAAAGATTTTGACCCGAACAATATCAAGGCTTTGCATACCGAAGCACCTTATGTTGCTGATAGACTGTTCAATGCGAAGAAAGAAATTTGGAACGAAGCATTGAGTGCTCTCGGTGTACCTGTTACTGATAGGGTAAAGAGAGAAAGGCTGTTAGCGGCTGAGATAGCTGGTGACAAAGCGGCTAGTGTAGCACAGCAGTTTACTAGATTGAATCCTAGGAAGAAAGCTTGCGAACAGATTAATAAGATGTTTGGATTGAATTTGGATGTTACTTATAGAAGATTGGATGATTTGGCTATGCTCGATGACGAACTTATGATTGAGGGTATAAGTCAGAATCCAGCTACAGCAAGTGCAAATGATATTCAGATGCAAGGAAAGAGGGTGAGCGAGTGAGTAAATATACTACAGAGTTAAGGTATATATGTGAGAACTATGCTGGCGAAACCCATAGCGTTGGTTACGATGATGTACAAGATGTTATCGATGAAAGCTGGGATAAAGTGTTTAGCTTTGACTTTCCTATATTTGAT
>ERZ808034.128-NODE-128-length-10728-cov-7.389541_pt1 | contig 10728 bp, 7 predicted proteins | sample MGYA00380188_ERZ808034 | MGnify/ENA primary metagenome ERZ808034 (study PRJEB31490, sample SAMN06133380) | cow dung metagenome | isolation source: M12 | host: cow | place: China: Chengdu | collected 2015-05 ...
AGGGGGCATGGTATCTTCAACCGGAACAGCCCCTCACCGTGACATATGAGTATTTTCTGGACAATCCCTCTGTTTTCACCCAGCAGACCCGGATTGCAATGTTTGACCCCTCGGTCGACAATGTGGAAAAGGCGCGGTATCTTGGTCAAACGGTGACGATGGAAGGAACTTTCCGCTTTTACCGTGACGATTTCGAGACATTGTACTTTGCGCCCTATACCATCACTTTGGGCAAGGCCGTTCCTCAAAGCTACAGCGCCCCGGAGCTGGCGATGCCGGAAGGATCTGAGAATCTGCTCGATCCCTCCCAGCCGCTGCCGAAGTACATGGATCCTATGATCCGGGACGGAAAGTATGCTTACAATGCGTTTATGCTCTCCGAAGAGTCTCTTCAGCTGATGGGCAATGCTTTTGCTGATTTTTATGTTGATTTTGTAGATGCATTTTTGAACTACCGGAGTGAGATCGAGTGTCCCGACAAGCGGTTTGCGGAAATGCTGTCAACGGTTATTTATTATGACTTTCCGCTGTACAGCGCCTGCGCTGAGGCTGTGGAATATGTGAAGCACTACGATCCGGAAACAAAAATGCTTTCGATCGTATACAAGCACGATGCGCAGACCCATAAGAATATCATCGACCAGTTTTTGGATGCGGCAGATTCGCTGCTGGCGGATGCTTCTCCGGACAAGACTGATTTGGAAAACGCAAAGAGCATTTACCATGCCCTTTGCACCCGGATGACCTATGACGACAGCGCATTGACACAATTCGAAAGAAAAGAAAACTATTACGCCTATTTGCATAACAGCGGTGTGTGCATTACCTTTGCCAATGTGTACAATCAGCTTTTAACCCAGGTGGGCATCCAAACGACCTTGGCGCATTGCGATCATCCGGAAACGATAGGCCATGTTTGGTCTGTGATCACTTTGGATGGGGAGCAGTATTTCTGTGACCCAACTTACGAGCTGAATTATGACAGCGGCGCAGGCTATCGCTTCTTTGGCATGAACTACGCAGACAGGATCGCAAACGGAACAGGCGTCCATGGCATTTGGGGCGGAAGATATAACACTTACCCCATGGATGCGGAGATGATCGCCGAGCACTCCCTCGAAAATTGAGTTTAAACAGAGGCTTGTATTTATCTCGGTATGCCTGCACGCCCGGTGTAGCCTGCCGTGTAACCGTTCGATGTAATACTGTGGGAAACCAGGTTGAAGAAACGTCTGCTTTATCTTGATGTGATTATTCTGAATAATCATATTAAGGTAACAACTACCCAGAACAGTTACCTTGTGTGATCGTTGACTGTTTATCACCGCTGATAAGATTTTGATAAGCATCCATCGTATAGCTATGATAATATGGATAGTCAAAATAATCAGAATAGCAGGTATCATATTCACTAAACGAATTTGTTTAAGTCACGAGATCCTGCAACGATTGGGATTCTGTCAAAGCTGTCTGGCATCCTCGCAGAGCACAAAATTGGAATCTTTGCAGTATCGACATACAACACGGATTATATCCTTGTGAAAGAAGAAAACTATGAGACAGCGTTGACTGTGTTAGCTTCTGAAGGATATACGGTAATATGAATCATAGACAGCTTTATTAATTGAATTGAATATCCTGCTTGAAAGCGTCTCTTCTTCGGAGGAGGCGCTTTTTTCATGCTCCCGGAGGGGTGTTCAAAAGGTGTTCAACATGTGATTGTATCAAATATCGGGGTAAGACAGATATGATCATTACCAAGAGCATCAGCCGTTTTGCCCGTAATACGGTGACTCTACTGAAAACCATCCGGGAACTGAAGGTTCTTGGCATTGATGTATTCTTTGAAGAAAACCAAATCCACAGTCTTACAGCAGAGGGCGAAGTCCTTCTTACCATACATCACAATGCCGCACTGGTCAAAGCGGCGCTTGCTTTCAAACTGGGTTTTTACGGTGAAGGAGAAAAATTGCTCGTCGGTGGTCATCTGCAACACGGGAGCATTGTCGTTTCGGAAATGATAATACGTGCGCTGCTAGAGATCTGTGTGGGGTTTGGTGGTGATTTCGATTCTTTCATACGAGATAGAAAAATCTGCGGGCTGACGCGTCCATTCCAGTGCATTGATATCAAAGTTCATTTTCTGTAATCCTCCCTGTGGATTCTATTGTACCAGAAATTGCACTCAAAATCGAGAAGAAACCCATGAAGATACCTGTGTTCCGGCAGCTTCATGGGTTTAATTGGTTTACAGTTTCCAGATATCGCGGTTGTATTCGGCGATGGTTCTGTCGGAGGAGAAGAAGCCGGTCTTGGCGGTGTTTGTAAGGCATTTCTTCAGCCAGCCGATGGGATCGCAGGCGTAGTCAGCCATGGCCTGCTGCTTTCGCACCACATAGGCATTGAAGTCCGGCAGGGTCTGGAACCAGTCCTTATTGATCAGCTCGTTCTGCAAGCGTTTCAGGTTTTCTGCCTGACCGTACTTCAGCATCTCTTCGCCGGTTAGGAAGGAAATGGCGCGCTTGAGGTTGGGATCTGCCTCTACCCATTCCCGGGCGCAATAATCGCCCTTTTCGTAGCGGTGGATCACCTGGTTGGAGCTGGCGCCGAAGATATAGATGTTCTCTTCACCCACCTGCTGGGCGATTTCCACGTTTGCACCGTCCATGGTACCCAGGGTGACTGCGCCGTTAAGCATGAACTTCATGTTGCCGGTGCCGCTGGCTTCCTTGCTTGCAAGGCTGATCTGTTCAGACAGATCGCAGGCGGGAATCATCTTCTCGGCGGCGGTCACGTTGTAATTCTCCACGAATACTACCTGCAGCCAGGGTACAACCTGGAGATCATTTTCAATTACCCTGGACAGGACGCGCAGAGCATGGATGATGTCCTTGGCGACTACGTATGCCGGTGCAGCCTTTGCGCCGAAGATGCTCACGAGGGGCACTGCGGGCTTATAACCGGCCTTGATTTCCAGATACTGATGAATCAGAAACAGCAGGTTCAGCTGCTGGCGCTTGTATTCGTGCAGGCGCTTGGACTGAATGGAGAACATGGCCATGGGGTTGATGGTGATACCCTGGTTTTTGTGCAGCCATTCGGCAAGTGCGGCCTTGTTTTCCAGTTTGATGGCGGCAAAACGGGCCAGGAAGGGGATATCATCGGTGAAGGACAGTAGCTTTTCAAGCTCGGACGCATCCTTCTTAAAGCCGCTGCCGATGTTCTGTTCAATCAGGTCTGCCAATTCGGGATTGCACTTGAGCAGCCAGCGGCGGAAGGTGATGCCGTTGGTCTTATTGTTGAACTTCTGAGGATACAGAGCGCTGAAGTGCTTCAACTCGCTGTCCTTCAGGATTTGGCTGTGCAGCGCTGCTACGCCGTTGACGCTGTGGGAAAAATGAATATCCATGTGCGCCATGTGTACGGTGTTCCACTGGTCGATGATGGCAGTAGATTCATCAGTGGTGCGGTTGCGGGCGATCTTATCCAGCTTTTCGATGATGGGCATCAGCTGGGGTACGATCTTATCCAGGTAGCTGCGCGGCCACTTCTCCAGCGCTTCGGCAAGGATGGTGTGGTTGGTGTAGGCGCAGGTGTTGGTTACGATTTCAACGGCTTCATCAAATGCGATGCCCTGCTTTTCCAGCAGGCGGATGAGCTCCGGAATCACCATACTGGGATGGGTATCGTTGATCTGGATGGCGGCATAGTCGGCGAGATTATGATAGTTGCAACCGCGCTGCACGCACTCCTCCAGGATCATCTGCGCGCCCGCGCTGACCATCAGGTACTGCTGGTAAATGCGCAGCATGCGGCCGGCTTCATCGGAATCATCCGGATAGAGGAACAGGGTCAGGTTCTTGTCGATCTGCTCTTTATCAAAGGCGATGCCTTCGGAGATGATGGCCTCGTCGATGCTGTCCAGATCGAACAGGTTCAGCATGTTGGTGCGGCCTTCATAGCCGGTCACGGAGAGCTGGTGCAGCCTTGCATTGTAGGTTTTGCCTGCCAGCTGCACGGGATAGGTTTTCTGGGTGCGCACCGTCCAGCAATCATCGGAAAGCCAGGTATCCGGCATTTCGTGCTGCAGCTCATTTTTGAACTGCTGGCGGAACAGGCCGCAATGGTAGCGAAGGCCGATGCCGTCGCCGGGCAGGTTCAGCGTGGCAAGGCTGTCCAGGAAGCAGGCAGCCAGGCGGCCCAGGCCGCCGTTGCCCAGGCTGGGCTCGGCTTCGATTTCCTCGATTTCGGCAAGGGATTTGCCGTTTTCCGCCAGACATGCGCGCACATCTTCGTAAATGCCCAGGTTGATCAGGTTGTTTGAAAGCAGCTTGCCGATCAGAAATTCTGCGGAGATATAATACAGCTTGCGGCCGGTGACAGGCTGCAGATGCATGTCGGCTTCCTGCTGCACAAGCTTCAGCAGCGCAGAATACAGTTCCTTGTTTTCGCACTGAGAAATGGGTTTTGCACAGAGTGCAGTCAGACGATTGTGGATGGCAGTGTTCATAAATACAGTCTCCCTTCTGTATTGGTGCTTGCAAAATATCCAACTATTTGCTATATTATGCGTATGTTCCTGATATTTCTTCCAAAATAAATGCAAAAACTTACTGAATTCTATCATTTGGGGGGTGAAAAGCATGGAAAACAACCGCCAGATGCAGCTTGAAGAAACGAAAAAACATGGCGATATACTCTTTCCGTTCAACATCTATCCCTGCACCATTCCGAAGGATTTTCCGTCTGTCGCGCTTCATTGGCACCGCAATATGGAGATCATCTACATCAAGAAGGGCGGCTTGCTGTGCCAATTGGATATGGAGAGCGAGCGTGTGGAAGCGAGGAATATCTGCATTGTGCCGCCGGGTACGCTGCACGGCCTGCGCGGCTTAAATGGCCAGACGGCGGAATATGAAAACATCATATTCGATCTGGAACTGCTGGGTTCCGGCGCGGCGGACATCTGCGCACGGCGGTATCTGGTGCCGCTGTCGGCAGGACAACTTCTCCGGCCGGTGATTCTGCATTCTGAGGATGCAGGATATAAAATCGCGGAAACCCTGCTGATGCAGACGGAGGAGCTGTGCAGGCAGCGGGAAAAGGGCTATGAACTTGCCGTAAAAGGCGCTATGCTGCAGCTGATTTTCCATCTGATGCAGGTGCAGCCGGAAATGCCGGGTGTAGAGCTTCCCGGTATGGCGAGGCTCAAGCAGGTGCTGAAATTTATCCAGAGAGAGTACGCACAGCCCATTTCCGTGGAACAGATTGCGGATTTCAGTGGTTGTTCCCCCAGCCATTTCATGCGCTGGTTCAAGCAGATGACGGGCAGCAGCTTCGTTGCTTATCTGAACGAACACCGGCTTGCTGAGGCAGCGCGCATGCTGCGCAGCAGTGATGCGAAGGTGCTTGCCATTGCCCAGGATGTAGGCTTTGAATCCCTTTCCAATTTTAACAACCAATTCCGGATTCGATACGGTGTGACGCCGAGAGAATACCGTACAGGCAAATGAAAAAGGTCATGCACAAATCAATGTGCATGACCCTTTTCTGTACAGGGAATTATTCTTCAGAAGAAGTCTCTTCGAGAGTCTTGCAGCTGGAACGCACCACCAGTCGGTGGGGAACGATGATCTTGGCTGCCATCAGATTGGGATTCTCGGTGTGGTTGAATGCCTGGGAAACCGCTTCATAACCCAGTTGGAAGGAATTGACCTCCACGGAAGTGAGCTGGGGTGAGGTAAGCTTGGCAAACAGGGAATTGTTGAACGCAACGATGGAAACATCTTCCGGCACGGAAAGACCCAACTGCGCGCATGTACGCTTCAGGGAAACGGCAAGAATATCATCGCTGACCACAAATGCGGTGGGGCGGTCCTTTCTGCTGAGCAGGGCGTGCAGTTCCTCCGAACCATCAGAGAGCAAGCTGTCCATCTCCAGGCAGTAATCGGGATCGGCAGTGATACCGTTCTGCATGCCACCACTGGCTGCCAATGCAATAGCCAATCTCCGCCTTTTCCACACGGTCATTCTGGCGAACCACACTGATAGAACCGATAGGCTCGTCAAGCTCCTTCAGCACGATCATCCACTGATAGTAGCTTTCCTTTTCGTACTCCTGAAGCCAGCTCCCAATCACCATTTCAGATACGGCAATACTACTATGGGCAGGCCAAGTCAGAAATTTAGTGACTTCCGGATCAGAGGCCCAATTATCCAGATCGAACTTCCGATATCAAGCTCCCGAAGTACACACTACTAACTAAGGTGGCCTTGCTATAATAGGAGCTATGAACAATATCCGCAACCGGGCTGAAGAAATCGTCAATGCAGAGATCATTTACACATAAATGGCAAAGGGACCAACCGAAATGGTTGGTCCCTGTTTATATGGGGTTCTTTCGTGCAATACTGCGCCTGAGCGTTCCAGCGTTGGCTTTATCCGTAAGTATTTCGTGACTTCCAAGCTATTCAAGCAGTCAATGGCTACCCGTTTTGTATGTTTACCGGTGCTGACATGATTTCCGGTATTTCACTGGGGTCATGCCGTATTTTTTCACGAAGGCCCGGGTGAAATAGGAATGGTTGTGAAAACCACAGTTTGATGCCACTTCAATCACATTCAGATCCTCAACAGCAAGCTGATATGCAGCCAGCTCCAGCCGGTAATTATTCAGGTAAGCGGTAAATCCCGTGCCCATCAGATCCTTGAACAGCTTCATGAAATAGCTGGTGGAAAATCCACACAAATCAGCCACATATTGCACCGGTGTATCCATGGCATAGCTAAGCTGGACCCAGTCCAGAGCCGGTTTTAGCCGGTCGTAAGTCATATGAAGTGCCAGATCCTTCTCCCCGGTCTCCACGCAATGCTGATTAAGCAGATGCATCACCATCAGCAGATTGGATTTAACCAGATATTCATGAGTGGAATAGCTGTCGTTACGATGCTCGATGAGGCTTTCCAGCAGCGGCTTCAGTTTCAGATTCAGCTCCGATCCTGCCGGTTCCATACAATTGACATTCTTTTCGTGTGTCAAAAAGGGTTTCAGATACTTCTCTGCCAGACGGTCCTCCCCCAAAAGCGAAAAATTGAACATAATATTATAATACTCCGCCTTCTCGGACTGGGCTTGTTCGATAGCGTGGATGGCGTGAGGGAGAACAATGACAATATCCCCCGGTTCCAGCAAGTAGTTCTGGGCCCAGACCGATACATTCAGTCGGCCGGCGGTTACGTAGATCAGTTCCGCTTCCTCGTGCCAATGGCGGGGAAATGCAGTGATGTACTCTGGGACCCGGCCCAGATACACTGCAAAGGGAAATTCTACAGTGCCGTGAATTTTGGTTTCGTGAAGCAATCTTTCGTCCACTTGCGGCCCCTCCTTCCTGAAAAATAGGATCGTGTTAGAAATACAGTATAATTGTAGGAGAATTATACCATAGGCAAGTGTATAATGCAAATAGAAAGAACATATCCCATGCCCAAAAGGAGTTCCCTTTATGACCGTACAACGAAAAAAACTCCATCAGCTTTTCTTCCCATTGTTTTTTGAGACTCTGTTCATGATGTTGGCAGGTATGGTGGATACTTTGATGCTCTCCTCCGAAGGCGACTATGCCGTGGGGGCCGTGGGCACCGCCAATACCTACATCAGCCTGTTTATCATCATGTTCTCCATCATCTCATCAGGTATGGTGGCGGTGATGACCCAGTATATCGGTGCAAAGCGACCGGGAGTTGCCCATCAGGCACTGAAACTGGGTCTGATGTTTAATCTGTCTGTAGGCGTAGTAATCACCGGTGTGCTGATCTTCGGCACGGATGCCATTTTGAAGGCCGTGGGCATCGCCCGTGACTTGGAAGAGCCCGCCAGTATTTATCTGCGAACCATCGGTGCATTCTGTATTTGCAATGCTTTGACTCCCATTCTTTCCAGTTACCTCCGGTCTTTCGGGCATACCACACCTACCATGGTTGCCACGGTGGCAGCCAATATCATTAACGTGGTACTGAACGGGTTGTTTATATTTGTGATGCACTGGGGTGTCTTTGGTGTGGCGCTGGCTACCGGCATTTCGAGACTGGTAAACCTGTTGTGGTTGTGTATCGCCGCAAGGTACCGCATTAAGCCGGAAAAAGACACCAATCCTCCGGCAAGCCGGCAAGTGTTACGGAAGATCATCCGGGTGGGACTGCCGGCGGCAACGGAGACGATTCTGTATAACATCGCTATCACACTGGTCATCAGCATGCTTAACAGGATGGATGCCACCGGAGCGCAGGTTACTGCCCGATCTTACGCTTTGCAGATCTCCAATTTCTCTTACTGCGTGTCCGCTGCGCTGGCACATGCCAATGCAGTGCTGGTAGGTTGGTACATTGGTGGCTGTGAGATCGAAGCCTGTAAGCGGGATACCCGCCGGGCAGCGGTGTTGGGGATCGGTGCGGGCGTTGCGGTTTCGGGTCTCTTTGCTATATTCTCAAAGCCGATTGTGGGCCTCTTTACCGACAACCCGGACATGATTCGGCTGGTGGGTACGTTGCTGATCGTGGATATCTTCCTGGAGATCGGACGGTCTGCTAATTTGGTCTACGGCTTTGCCCTGAAAACCAGTGGCGACGCGATCTATCCCATGACGATAGGAATTATCTTTATGTTCCTGTGTGCCTCCGGCGGAACCTGGCTCTTTGGTGTGAAGCTGGGCTGGCTGGCGGTAGGCGCTTATGTAGGCATGGCTTTGGACGAATGCATTCGCGCGGTACTGATGTACGTCCGGTGGCGCAACGGGCGCTGGCAGAAATTAAGTCTTGTATCGGAAAAATGAGGTAATGTTATGAATTATGCTGCTCTTTGGCATGAAGCCACCCAGAGATACTGCTACTGTCTGGAACCGGGCAGATTTCTGTTCCGGCTCCAAACGGCAAAGGACGACTTAAAGTCCGTGACCCTTCATACCCTGGACAAGTACCTGCCCCTGAAGATCAAAGATACTCGTAAAGCTACTCCCATGAAGTGGGTGGCCAGCGACGGACTTCGGGACTACTACGAAGTGGAGTTGGAATTTAGGGTAGTCTGCCTGCGCTACTGCTTTGAACTGGAAGACAACGCGGGTAACCGGGTCTTCTTCTCAAACAGCGGATTTACAGACACCCTCCCTGATGATATAGAGAGGCTGTTTGACTGCCCCCAGACCCTCCGGGAAGAAGAACGCTTCCTCGCTCCAGACTGGGCATCCGACAAGGTTATCTACCAGATATTCCCCTCCCGGTTCGCCAGCCACGAAGAAGTGGAGGACAAAATCTGGTATCAGGCCCCCATCACCGCCAATGCGGCTCTGGGGGGCAGTCTGAAAGGTATCATTCAGCAGCTTCCCTACATCGCGGACTTAGGAGTGGATGTGATCTACCTAACTCCCATCTTCTACTCCAACTCCTGTCATAAGTATGATACCATCGATTACTACACCATCGACCCCACCTTTGGCACTACCGATGATTTGGTGGTGCTGGTGGACAAGGCGCACACTCTGGGGCTGCGGGTGATTCTGGACGGTGTGTTCAATCACACCTCCCCGGAGTTTTTCGCCTTCAGGGATGTGGTAGAAAAGGGAGAAAACTCCCGGTATAAAGACTGGTATTACATTAATAAATTCCCGGTTTGTACGATTCCCATGCGCCACAACTACAAGTGCTTCAGCTATTTCTGGGACATGCCCAAGGTACATCTGCGTTGCGCTGCCGCGGCGGACTACTTCACAGAGGTAGCGCTTTACTGGCTGCGAACAGCGAAAGTAGACGGGTGGAGGCTGGATGTGGCGGACGAGGTTTCCCACGGTTTTTGGCAGTATTTCCGCACACAAATTAAGACGGAATTTCCCCAGGCGCTGATTGTGGGGGAGGTGTGGCACCACGCTCCGGACTTTTTGCAGGGCGACCAGTGGGACAGCGTCATGAACTACCCCTTCTATCGGGCAGTGCTTGACTACGCCGCTGAAGGGACACTGACCGCCTCCGGTTTTCTGGGTGTCATGGGCTTTCAGCGGGGTAATACCCACAACGCCGCTCATCATCTTATGTGGAACCTCATCGGCAGCCACGATACCGCAAGAATCCTCCATCTGTGTGGCGAAAATAAGGATAGGCAGAAGCTATGTGCCGCGCTGCAACTTCTGACACCAGGTATGCCTATGATCTACTACGGTGACGAGGTGGCTATGACTGGTGCCAAAGATCCGGACTGCCGCCGGGGTATGCTGTGGGACGAAAGTCGACAGGACAAGGATATGCTTTCCTGGTACAAACGGCTGCTGCGGGTGCGTAAGGAGATCCCTGCCATTACCCGGGGCAAAACGGTAGCGGAGGAGGCCCGGGACAAAGATGGTCTCATCTGCGTAACCCGGTGTCTGGAAGACGATGAAGTGACCATTCTGTTCCACGCCAAGGAAGATACAATTTCCTTACCGGCGCTTTCCGGAAAGCGGAACCTGCTTACAGATAACGTATTTGACGGCAAAGTACAGGGAATTACAGCCTTGGTGCTAAAATAAAGAGAGTGACAGTATCTTGATTTTTAGGTCCATTTTGCGTATAATGTTTATATCAAGGTAACAACCACCCGGAACAATTACCTCGATCTGCTCCCAATCATTTATCACCGCTGATAAGATTTTGATAAGCATCCATCGTATAGCTATGATAATATGGATAGTCAAAATAATCAGAAT
>ERZ808034.129-NODE-129-length-10726-cov-4.709081_pt1 | contig 10726 bp, 8 predicted proteins | sample MGYA00380188_ERZ808034 | MGnify/ENA primary metagenome ERZ808034 (study PRJEB31490, sample SAMN06133380) | cow dung metagenome | isolation source: M12 | host: cow | place: China: Chengdu | collected 2015-05 ...
CGAAATCAACTATAGTTTCGTAAATTTTGCCTTCGCTTTCTAAGAGCTCGCTCATAGATTTCATAGTAGCAGGAACTTCATTGAAAGTAGTTGAGTCAAGTTTTAAGTGAGAAAGGTTAATTGCCTTGTTTGCAATCAAGTTTATGCTTGCCGCAACGTTGCCGAATCCATTGTTGATACATACTATTTCAAGTTGTTTTTTAATTGCTTGAGCAAATGAAACCGTGTTGTTTTTAGCAAACGTTCCTGTAAAAGCGACTTTTGCGTTATGAGAAGATAGGGCAGTTGCCTTAGAAAAAGGTATATTGCAGTCAGAAACGTAAACTACGTGTTTTGCCATTCTGCCACTAGTTAATAGAGTCACTTCTTTTTGCCAGTTATCGTCTTGATTTAATACGTAGTAAATACCTGAATTTTTGGCGATTTTATAGTCTTCTTTATCATTGGTCATTAAAATAGGGACTGCTTGATAATAAATTAATAATTGTGCCAAAATATTTGAGAAGTTGTTTCCACCTAAAATTGCAACGTAATCGCCCTTTTGAACGTTGAGTTTATCGACTACTGCTATTGCAAGTGAAATATGTTCGATAAACAAAGCGTCAAAATCGGAAACGCTTTCTGGTAAAATATGAAGTTTACCTGCATCTGTCAATACGAAATCACTTAAAAACCCGTCAAAATTCTCACCTGCAACTTGCAAGTCAGCACAATGAATAGTAGAACCACTTTTGCAATTATAGCATTCATTACACTCATGGTTTGGGTCCACGTAAACGTGTTGACCTTTTTGTAATCCGAAAAGGTTAGTAGGTGTTTCTGTGACAACACCTAGACCAATACTGCCAAGAACAATATTAGGTGACTCTAGGTCGCCCGTATATCTCAATACGTCTGGCAGTGATATTAAGGCTTTTGTAATCTTAACTTTGGAAAAAACGTTGTCTTTATTAGATTCAACGATTTCTTGCTGTTCCAAAGAATAAGGCTTAACAAGTTTCCATCCTTTCATTTTTTATAAATCTCCAAGAAAGATAACAAATCTTTTATCATTATATTACAAATTGATAAAAAAAGCAACTAAAATCGGCAGACAATAATTAATTATATCTTTTAAGAAAAATTTACAATTTTGCTATAATTTAAGTTGACTAATTTTTAAAAATATAATATAATCAACAGGTAAATCAGTAGAAAGAGGTGTGTTATGAAAGAATCTATACATCCGGACTATCATGAAGTAACGGTTGTTTGCGCTTGTGGCGAAACGTTTAAGACCGGTTCTACCAAAAAAGCAGACGTAATCAAGGTTGATATTTGCAGTAAATGTCATCCATTCTTTACTGGTAAGCAAAAGTTGGTTGATACTGGTGGCCGTGTTGATAAGTTCAACAAGAGATATGGCAAAGCAAAATAATAGCTGTATTCAATGGCTTTAAGAGTATCTATATACACTTAAAGCCGTTTTTTTTAAAGTTTTAGGTATGAAGAAAGAGTTGAAAAAGACAGCGTCAATCGGAGGCCAAGCAGTTATTGAAGGAGTGATGATGCGCTCTAGCAAGAATATGGCTACAGCTGTAAGGGATTCCGATGGCGTGATTCGTGTTGAAACAAAAAAATTAAAGCCCCTTGCTAAGCGCAACCTGTTTTTTAGGTTGCCTATTGTTCGTGGCGTCGTAAATTTTATTGACTCTTTTTATTCAGGCACGAAAGTTTTAATGCGTTCGGCTGACGTTTTTGGTGAGGGTGAGCCTAGTAAGTTTGAAAAATGGGTTGCTAATAAATTAAAGATTAACGTTATGAGCGTTATTTCGACATTTTCTTTGTTGATAGGTCTTGCGCTTGCAATATTTTTATTTATTTGGCTACCTCAGTTTGTTCGCTCTGTTATCGAGGGGTGGATTGGATATCCTTTCAGTTTAATCGCTAAAAATTTTATTGAGGGTGGGCTTAAACTTATAATCTTCATAAGTTATATACTGCTTGCATCACTGCTTAAAGATATTAAACGAACGTTTATGTATCACGGCGCCGAGCATAAGACTATTTCTTGTTATGAAAAAGGGCAACCTTTAACTGTTGAAAACGTAAAGCAATGCACGAGAGTTCATGATAGATGTGGCACTACTTTTATGGTTTTTGTAATGGTTATAAGCATTTTAACCTTTGCATTGGTTGAAGGTTTGATTGGCGTAAGCATTGAAAAACTCTATAGAGTATTATTAAAAATCGCTTTGTTGCCGTTAGTAGCAGGGCTTTCGTATGAGTTATTAAAGTTGCTAGCTAAGACAAAGTCTATACTAGTTTTACCATTAAAAATACCAGGTATGCTTTTGCAAAGAATAACCACGCGTGAACCAGATGATGAAATGATTCAAGTGGCAATAACTGCATTTAATACTGTTGAAATAATGGATAAAAACCCTTCTATACCGGAAAAAGAATTTGTTATACCTGAAAAGACAAAAGATTTAGTTGAAAAGATTCATAATAAACTTAAAGCAAACGGAATTGACGAAAGGGCAGAAGCCGAGTGGATTGTTTCTATTATTTTAGGGATTAAAAGAGATGAATTAAACACAGATAAATTGATTTACCCTAAAAACATAGATATAATTAACCAAATAGTAGATGAACGCTGTAAAGGTAGGCCATTATGGTATTGTATGGGCGATACGGAGTTTTATGGCAATAAAATTCTCGTAGATGAAAGGGTGCTTATCCCTAGACATGAAACAGAACTATTAGTAGAACAAGCAATTAAAGTAATAAATAGTGAGAGTAAAGTATTAGACCTCTGCACAGGTAGTGGCGCTATTGCAATCTCAATTAAAAAAGAAACGGGTGCAACAGTAATTGCCTCAGACGTCAGTGACAAGGCATTATCGCTTGCGAGAGAAAACGCTAAATTGAACGGCGTTCAAATTGAGTTTATTAATAGTGATATGTTTTCATCTATAAACGGTCAGTTCGACTTAATAGTTTCTAATCCTCCGTATATAAAAAAGGAAGATATTAGTTCATTACAAAGAGAAGTAAAGGACTATGAACCTATCCTTGCATTAGACGGTGGTGAAGATGGCTATGATTATTATAGAATAATTAGCGATTCAGCATATGATTTTCTCACACATAATGGCGTGTTATTGCTTGAATGTGGCATAAATCAAGCCGATGAGATTAAGGCTATGCTCAGTAAAAAATTCACTGATGCAAGCATAGAAATTATTAAAGATTATGAAAATATTGATAGAATTATCAAGGTGGTAAAAAATGTTTAAAAAACTTGATAAAATGCTTGAAAGATTTGATAAACTCAACGAGCTAGTGAGCGATAGTGAAGTTTTATCACGAATTGACGAGTGGAAGACTTACACAAAAGAGCTTGCAGATATTACTGAAACGGTTGAAAAGTATCAAGAGTATAAAAAGACGGTTAAAGAACTTGACGACCTAAAAGAAATGGTGCAAATTGAAAGCGATTCAGAAATGAAGGCGTTGATGGATGATGAAATCTTAGAGTGCAAAGATAAAATCACAAAGATTTCAGAAGAACTGAGAATACTACTTTTACCTAAGGACCCGAACGACGACAAAAACGTCATTATGGAAATTAGGGCAGGCGCAGGTGGAGAAGAAGCTAGTTTATTTGCCTACGAGCTTTATAGAATGTATTTAAAGTATGCTGAAAAGAATCGCTGGAAGGCAGAAGATATCGATATAAGCGATACAGAACTCGGTGGGTTTAAGGAAGCCATCTTCTCTATATCGGGAAAATATGTTTACAGCAAACTAAAATTTGAAAGTGGCGTGCATAGAGTTCAGAGAGTTCCAGAGACCGAGTCTCAAGGTAGAGTTCACACTTCAACTGCTACCGTAGCAGTTCTACCCGAGGTAGAAGACGTTCAAGTAAATATCGACGAAAAAGACTTAAGAATTGATACGTTAAGAAGTAGTGGTGCAGGTGGACAACACGTAAATAAAACCGAATCGTGCATACGTTTAACGCATATTCCGACGGGTATAGTCGTTTTGTGCCAAGATGAGCGTTCGCAGACGAAAAATCGTGAAAAAGCAATGCGTGTATTAAAGAGTAGATTGTATGATTTCTATCAATCTCAATATGAAAAGGAATATTCAGAGAACCGAAGAAGCCAGGTTGGAACGGGTGATAGGTCTGAAAGAATTAGGACGTACAATTTCCCTCAAGGGAGAGTGACTGACCATAGGATAGGCTTAACCCTACACTCGATTGATAACTTCATTATGGGTGATATCGACGAGATGGTTGAAGCACTTGCAATACACGATAGAGAATTAAAGCTAAGTGCAGGTTTAGACGAAGAATAAACAAAAGGAGAAACAAAAATGAGCGTTTCAAGGAAAGTAAAAGAAATTGCCCCATCATTGACCTTAGAGATAACGGCAAAGGCAAAGAAGATGAAGGCAGATGGTATTTCAGTAATAGGATTCGGCGCAGGTGAGCCAGACTTTAATACACCTGATTTTATTATTGATTCTGCAAAAAAAGCATTAGACGTAGGATTTACGAAATACACTCCAGCATCTGGCACTTTAGAATTGAAAAATGCGATTTGTCAAAAATTTTTAACAGATAACAACTTAAAATACGAGCCAAGCCAAATAGTAATATCTACCGGTGCAAAAAGTTCGTTATATCACGCGATTTGTGCAATTATCGATGATGGCGACCAAGTGATTTTGCCTTCTCCATTTTGGCTTACCTATCCAGAACTAGTAAAACTTGCCGGTGGTGAAGTAAAATATATAGAAACTAAGGGCGAAAACGGTTATAAGATGACGGCTGAGGAACTTGCAAATGCGATAACTAGTAAGACTAAGTGCTTAATCTTAAATAGCCCAAATAACCCAACTGGCGCAGTTTATAGTGAAGAAGAAATTAAAGCGATAGCAAAAGTTTGTGAAGAAAATAACATTTACGTTATTTCTGATGAAATATACGAAAAACTTATATACGATGGTGAAAAACACTATTCAATCGCTCAATATAGTGAAAAGATGAAAGAATTAACAATCGTTATAAACGGTATGTCTAAAACTTATGCTATGACCGGTTGGAGAATCGGATATTTAGCGGCACCTACAGCGATTGCAAAGGCAATTTCAAGCATGCAAAGTCATACAACAAGTAATGCATGTTCTATTTCACAATATGCATCAACGACAGCGCTAACTGACAAGAAGGGTGAAGAATTTATTGAAAAGATGCAAAAAGTGTTTGACGAACGTAGAAAATTTATGATTGAAACGCTTAAAGACGTAAACGATATCAAAATTATCGAACCTAAGGGTGCGTTTTACGTGTTTATCGACGTGTCGGCACTCTATGGAAAGAGTTATAACGGCCAAAAGATTTCAGGCTCGTTATCATTTAGTGACTTAGCGCTACAAAAAGGCGTTGCTCTCATACCTGGCGTTGCGTTTGGCAACGATAATTGCATAAGGCTTTCTTACGCTATTTCAATTGATGATATTCGCGAAGGCTTAAAGAGATTAAAGGCGTTTATTAAGGAATTAAATTAAAATGATAGAGATTAACAAAAAGACAAATTTATTAGAAGAAAAAGTATACGAATACACTTTACAAGACGTTGAAAAACCACAACTATATCGTGATATTTTCGACTATGAGAGTGTTCCTAAAATAGTGTTTAACTCAAGAAACGTTCCTATGGCTATGCCAGAAGAAATTTGGATTACCGACACTACTTTTAGAGATGGACAGCAATCTACTTCGCCTTTTACAGTTGAGCAAATAGTAGAGTTATTTAAGTTAATGTCAAGACTAGGTGGCAAAAAGGGTATCGTTCGTCAATCAGAATTTTTCTTATATTCTGAAAAAGACAGAAAGGCTGCAGAAGCGTGTATGAATCTAGGTCTTGAGTTTCCAGAAGTGACAAGTTGGATTAGGGCTAACAAAAAAGACTTTGAACTTGTTAAAGCTATGGGAATAAAAGAAACGGGAATACTTGTAAGCTGTTCGGATTATCACATTTTTAAGAAGATGAATTTAACTAGGGGTCAAGCCCTTGATAAATATTTAGGTTCGGTAAAAGACGCATTAGCCGCAGGAGTTAGACCAAGATGTCACTTTGAAGACATAACTAGGGCAGATTTTTATGGCTTTGTCGTGCCTTTTGCATCAGAACTAATGAAACTTTCAAAGGAAAGTGGTATCCCTATAAAAATTCGTGCTTGCGACACAATGGGTTTTGGTGTTAACTTTGTTGGTGCATCATTACCACGAAGTGTTCCAGGTGTTATTTACGGCTTACGTCACTATGCAGAAGTTCCTTCAAATATGTTAGAGTGGCATGGACATAACGACTTTTACAAGGTAGTCACGAACGCTTCAACTGCATGGCTTTACGGCTGTGCCGCAGTTAACTGCTCACTTTTAGGAATAGGCGAAAGAACGGGTAATTGCCCACTTGAAGCGATGGCAATCGAGTATGCATCGTTTAAAGGAACTAGCGATGGTATGGACTATACTGCTATTACTGAAATTGCAGATTATTTCGAAAGAGAAATAGGATACGTTGTTCCATCGAGAACGCCTTTCGTTGGTAGGAGTTTTAATTCTACCCGTGCAGGAATTCATGCTGACGGCATGCTCAAAGACGAAGAAATTTATAATATTTTCGATACCAAAAAATTGTTGAATAGACCAATGCACGTTTCTATTAATAATACTAGTGGCCTTGCGGGTATTGCTTATTGGATTAACGAATATTACGACTTGCCACAAGAATATAAGATTGAAAAATCTCATCCGGTAGTCGCTAAGATAAAGGAGTTAATAGATAAGGAATACGCTGATGGTAGATGTAGTGTTATGGGCGATGATGAACTTGACGCTATGTTAATGATTTCCGATAAGGATTTCCATAAAAAATTATTGCTTTTCTCTAAATAAATTTTTTAAAAACCTATTGTAATTTTTCCAAAAGTGTTATACAATAGATTTAGAAAACAAATTTAAGGGGGAGAAATCCAATGAAAATTATATATGGACCTAAGGGGACAGGCAAAACAAAGGCAATCATAGATGCAGCGAACAAGGCGTTAGATACAGCAAAAGGTCACGTGGTGTTTATAACTGATACAGCACGTTATTCACTTGACTTAAGCAATTCGATTAGATATTTAGACGTTAAGCGTTTTGATGTTCAAGGTTCTGATGGGCTTCGTGGGTTTTTAAAAGGTATTGTTGCAGCAAACGGTGATAATGAATACATATTCTTAGATGGTATCGCTCGTATTACCGATAAAAAATTGGCTGACTTATCAAATATTTTTCTAGCAATGGAAATGCTTGAAAATGAATACGGAGTAAAATTTGTATTAACTTGTAGTGCCGCAAAGGAAGATTTACCAGACTTTGTGTTAAAGTATGTTGATTAAGTTGCTTTTTGTATTTAAAATAGTGTAAAATAATAGTCGAAGTATTTTCGACTATTATTTTTGTATTTAGGAGTTATGATGAAATTTATTTCAACTAGAGGAAAATGTGAAGTGAATTGCTCGGCACAAGCAATTTCAAAAGGGCTTGCTGACGATGGTGGGTTGTTTGTGCCAGAAACCTTTCCACAAGTGTCAATGAGTGAACTTGAAAGTATGCTTTCTATGGATTACGCAGAGCGAGCTTGTTTTGTTTTACATAAATATTTATCTGAATACAATCGTGACGAGTTGTTATTAGCGTGCAAAAATGCTTATTCAAAGTTTGAAGATAGTGACGGTGCGCCAATCGTTAAAATTGATGACAATATGTTCGTTATGGAATTATACCATGGTCCAACGCTAGCGTTTAAGGATATAGCGTTGACTCTTTTACCTTATCTTTTAAGGGCTGGTAGTGATATCAGTGGGGTAAAGGAACAAATTTTAATTTTAGTTGCAACAAGTGGTGATACCGGTAAGGCTGCTCTTGAAGGCTTTAAGGATGCTAAGGGTATTAAAATAATGGTCTTTTTCCCAAGCGAAGGCGTTAGCGACATGCAAAAACTACAAATGTGCACGCAAGAAGGCGATAACGTCAACGTCGTTGCAGTTAAGGGGAATTTTGATGATTGTCAGTCATCGGTAAAGCAAATTTTTACAAGTAAAGAAATCAATAAGACTTTAAAAGATAAAGGCGTCATTTTATCTAGTGCTAATTCAATTAACTTTGGTAGATTAGCACCACAAATTACCTATTATTTTTCTGCATACGCAGATTTAGTTGCTACGGGCGAAATTAAAATGGGGGAAAAGATAAATTTCTGTGTTCCAACAGGTAATTTTGGCAATATTTTAGCAGGTTATTACGCTAAAAAAATGGGGTTGCCTATCGATAAATTAATTTGTGCATCAAATTCAAATAACGTTTTAACTGAATTTTTCTTGTCTGGAACGTATGATATGAATAGAGAATTCTTTAAGACTATCTCTCCATCTATGGATATATTAATTTCTTCAAATTTAGAAAGATTAATTTTTGAACTTTCAGGTCGCGATTTCGCACTTACTTTAAGTCGTATGGAAGAATTGAAAAAGTTTGGCAAGTATTCTATTACTGACTCAGAATATAAGAAATTATCTTCTGAATTTATGGGTGGATATGCCGATGAAGATGAATGTAGGGAAACTATTAGCACCATATTTGATGAATATGGATATTTAATCGATACGCACACAGCAGTAGCCGTAAACGTAGCGAGTGCACTTGCTGGTGATAGTTTTAAAACACCTACCGTAATTTTATCTACTGCAAGTCCATATAAATTTGCGCACGACGTTTTAGGTGCAGTTGTAGGCAAGGCGCCGAAAGATGCATTTTTATCAGCAGAAAAACTTTCGGAAGTTTCAGCTATGCCTATACCAGAGCAAATTAATTGCTTAAAAACGAAAGAGAAACGCTTTTCTGACGTGATTGAAAGAAATGAAACGGTTGATGCCGTTATGAAATTTATAAATTAGTGTAATTTCAATATTAGTTTAAGTTAGGTATATTATTATGGAAGATAAGAAAATATTATTTAGTGCAATTCAACCTAGTGGAATATTGACTATAGGCAATTATTTAGGTGCTCTTAGAAACTTTAAGAAATTGCAAGATGACTATAACGGAATATTCGCACTTGCAGATTTACATACTTTAACAGTAAAGCAGGACCCTGCTATTTTAAGGAAGAACATTTATGAGTTAGCAGCAACCTATCTTGCTTGTGGTATTGACCCGGAAAAATCAATATTGTTCGCGCAGTCGCACGTTTCGTGTCACTCTGAACTTGCATGGGTGTTAAACACCATTTGCTATCCAGGTGAATTGTCAAGAATGACTCAGTTTAAAGATAAGAGTATTAAGCACGAAGATAATATAAATATGGGATTGATGGATTATCCTGTATTGATGGCTGCTGATATATTGCTATATCAAACAGAATTAGTTCCAATCGGTGCAGACCAAAAACAACATTTAGAGTTAACTCGTGACCTCGCTATTAGGTTTAATAATAAGTATGGCGAAACTTTCAAAGTGCCAGAGGGCTATATGTCTAAAAACGTTGCAAGAGTAAAGAGCCTTGCAGAGCCTGAGAAGAAGATGAGTAAATCCGACGCTAACCTTAACGCGTTTATTTCTATGGATGACGACACGGATACGATTATTAGAAAATTCAAACGTGCAGTCACCGACAGCGATAATAAGATTATTTTTTCTGAAGAAAAGCCGGGTATTAGCAACTTGTTGTCTATTTATACAGCCTTTACAGGTAAGACTATATCTCTAGCAGAAGAAGAATTCGTCGGTATGGGTTATGGTGATTTTAAACGTGTAGTGGGTGAAACGGTTGCATCATATATTGAACCGATTCGTCAAGAAAAGAATAAGATTTTAACTGATAAGACTTATATTGACGACGTGCTTGCTAAGGGTGCTGAAAGAGCAGAAAGGATTGCTTATAGAACGCTTAATAAAGTGTATAGAAAAGTTGGTTTAGTAGCAAGAAAAAGGGGCTAAAATGTTTGGTTATGTAAAAACTGATTTACCAAATATGTTCGTAAAAGATACAGTGCTATATAAGGCAATGTATTGTGGGCTTTGTAAGAGTATAGGAGAAGTAGCCGGTCAAAAGGCAAGGTTAGTATTAAATTACGATTTAGCATTTTTGTCTGTGTTAGTGCACAACGTTTTAGGAGTTGACGTTAAGGTTGAAAAGCAACACTGTATCATCCATCCGATTACTAAAAGGCCTGTAGCAGTTCCTGATGAAATTTCTAGGAGAATAGGCACGCTTAATATTTTGCTTGCTTACCACAAACTAAATGATGACGTTTTAGATAGTGGGAAATCTAAGTGTAAACGCGCATTTTTTAAGAGTGCATATAAAAAAGCAAAAAAAATAGAACCTAAACTTAATCAATTAGTTGAAAAAATGTATGATAAGTTAGTTGATTATGAAAAAACTAACGGCGATAGCATAGATATGTGTGCCGATCCGTTTTCTAGTATGATGGTCGATATAATAAAAGAGTTAGTTGGCGATAAGTTTACTGATTCATTGGGCGAACTTTCATACAATTTAGGTAAATGGATATATTTAATCGACGCGCTCGATGATTACGATAAAGATGTAAAAAAAGGAGTAAGATTCTCGTTTGAATCTTACTCCTTTTTTGTTTACTTGTTGTGTGGATATGG
>ERZ808034.131-NODE-131-length-10593-cov-3.713579_pt1 | contig 10593 bp, 10 predicted proteins | sample MGYA00380188_ERZ808034 | MGnify/ENA primary metagenome ERZ808034 (study PRJEB31490, sample SAMN06133380) | cow dung metagenome | isolation source: M12 | host: cow | place: China: Chengdu | collected 2015-05 ...
ACGAACAAGACGGTGCGCCACAAGGTGAACCCGATGCTGGGTGTCATCGTGCAGCACCAGTTCTACGACGACCAGATTGCGAAGGCGCAGCGCGACGGCGACACGGGCGAGGTGATTGCCAAGCTGTTTAATGTGTACAGCAGCGGGAAGATTCAGGAATGGATAAAGCCCGACGTGATTCGGCAGCTTCAGAACGACAAGACCATCGATGCGTACACGAGTGCCGGTGGTTGGGTCATCTTTACAGGACTCGACTTCAGCCAGGGCGACGACCTCCACACGGCAGGCTATCTGGCAGCCCGCAAGCACCACTCAGGGCAGGGCTACGAGCTGTTTGCCGACTTTGATGCGTGGATCAAGCAGGACGTGCTGGAGAAGTCGTCGATACGTCCGCTCTATGAGGAATGGATTGCGAAGGGATGGTTGCACGTAAGCCCTGGTGCCGTGTTCCAGCCGTCGCTGTTCGTCACGCGCTTCGATGAGCTGCTGAACAAGGGCTGTCAGTTCCAATACTTCGGTTACGACCCCTATCAGTCAAAAGACCCCATCAACACGCTGAAGGCATATCTACAGGAGAAGGGCGTGGCGCAACCCGACAAGTACGTGCTGCCAGTCAGTCAGCGCAATGCGTGGTTTAATGCCCCGACGGATGACTTGGCGAGAGCCATCAAATCGCCGATACCGTATATCACATTCTCGGCCAATCCCATGTGGCCGTGGCTATTCGGCAACTGCGTGCTGAGTCTTGATGGTAAGGACATGGATTTATCAAATAAGAAACCAGTGAAACGAGCACCTGGCTCAGATTCGTGTAAAGTAGATCCAATTCAGTGTATCACGATGGGCCTCGGCCTGATGACTGAATATGAAAGCAAAAATCATTAAAAACTTGCAAGTTTTGCAAGAATTAGCAAGAATTTGAAAGAAATAGCAAAGAATTATGATGGTACCATTTATTTTAATGACGATTGCATTTGTAATCATGCTAATCGTTGCGCTGATTCAGCAGCGCACCAACAAGCGACTGAGTAAACAACTGGAAGAAATCGAGGTGAAGGGCTGGCGCGAGGCGCACGGCCTCGGCAAGGTGTATAATACCTTTCGCCGCTTCATTGTGATTGAGAACGCAGGCGACAACGCCACGCTGAACCGCACCGTGGAGAAGTACAAAGAGGACGGCTATGAGTACGACAGCCATAACAGCACCGACCGCCTGCTGGTGTTTGCTAAACATGAATAAATTGAGGAGGACTGACCACGAATTAAACGAATTAAATGAATAGGGAAGAGGGAGCATAAGTCAGGCTGTGGTCTGTAGAGATTGCACGCCAACCATGTGCAAGACTCCAAGGCAAGAACGAAAGCGGTTGGGCTTTCAAGTATGTATGTAGGCGGGAATCCTACCAGCGTCTGCCGCGAACCTTCCCTTTTTTTTATTTTGGAACTATGATTATTATCGAGACAAAGACAGGGCCTCACATGTTTATCTGTGCCGAGTTTCACGACACGGAAAAAGGTATGAATGGTAATTGTGAGCATTTTAAAGAAGAGGAACTATGCAACAGATAAATTTAACAACTACGGCGGATGAGGTCATTAACGCATTGCGCCGTAAGGTCATCATCGACGATGCGTTTCTGCACATAGATAAGATTCCTATAACCGCCGATGAACGTGAACTTCTGATCAAGGCTGAATTGCTTTGTAGGAAGTTGAGCGTGAACAATAGAGACTATATTAATAGTGTAATAACCAAAGATGAACAATGAAGAAGACAAAAGATTCAACGAAAGCCCTACTCCGCGAGCAGTGGGAGAAGGCTTGCAACGGCTACCTGTGCGAGCTGCTGCGCATGTGGGAACTGGATATGCACTATGGCTATTGGAACAGCGACCAGCCCGGCACCATCTACCACTACAGCGAGACGCACAACCTGACGATGGAGGAAATCATCTACATCGTGGAGAACGACATCGAGGAGGATGAGGTGCTGGCATGGGAGGACTACTGCCTGGATGCCTACGAGTTCAAGTTCACAACTCCAAACCTACGCGCATGGCACATGGGATGCCCCCGAACCCCGAAGGAAACATTCGACAGGCTCCGGAAGTTGAAAGCCGACCTCGACAAAGCCGTTGAGGAGGAGAAGCAGCGGATAAAGCAGTAAACCCATAACGGCATTTCGCCCTACATATAGCCGAAAGTGGCGACGGCTTACAGGTTCGCCACAATCCAAGCATTACGATTAAACTTCAAAAATGAGATGAAGAAAATCAAAATGAAGGACACCATTCTGAGTCACTATCAGAAAGTCCACGAGTTAGAGATGGACGGATTGACCGTCCGAGTGTTTAAACCCCGCACTATGCAGCAGCTGCCGGCATATCAGATGTTGCACTGGATTAAACAACGAGCAGGCGATGCCATTGACTGGATGAGGACAGAGAACACTACCCATTGGGGACTTGGAAACCCCGACTACGGTATGTGGGACGCGCAAACAGTCTATCACTACGACCCAAGCCATAAGGTCTTCAACATTTACATCGCTGCCATATTGGTGCGCCCGTTCAGTCGGGAGGCTTACGAGACCTACTGCCGTATGCATGAGAGTATCGACTGCGTGAACCAACGGCTCATGCTGATGTTTGACTCGCGTGAGTTCGACCGCATCCACGGCCATGACACCAGCTACGGAGCCTACAAGAACCAGGAAGAGGCAGATGCCGTGATGTACTGCGTCAAGAACGAGAAAACAGACATCCGCGACACATCACCGTCGTGCTATCTTCAGGTGATTGACAATGACGAGTTCAGTCCAGTGCAACGCTGCGGGGTGACGCTCCGTCAGATGCCAGACGGTGGTATGGAGTACCACGCCACCACCAACGGACGCGAGGAGATGGAGCGTGGCGGCACACCGCTGATGCACGCTGCTGCGAAGTGTTATACCGACTTCCGCAAGGAACACCCCGAAGTAACCGAGATGCGGTTCTATACCGACGAACTGGTAGAGATTAATGATGAAGAAAACTGAATTTGAAAAAGGAAAATCGGCGATAAAATAGGGAATTTGTCGCCGATTCCCTTTTCTCGGAAACAAAACCGCGAATTATGATAGTAGATAGCATGACCCATGCGGAGGTGTATGCGGAGTTGGCGAAGGAGCGCGAGGCGGTGACGCGGTGGTGGCGGCATCAGTTGTATGACCAGCGGCGACTGGCATTGAAGTGTCGGCAGTTTCCGTATCACATCTGGCGCGAATACACCTCGACGAGAAAGAACAGGTATGTCTTCTTCAGCCGCGTGTTCGACAAGCGGATGAAGACCATACTGACTGGCGTTGCCGTCATCCGCCACACCAGTGACGGCATGACGGTATATACCACATGGCTTGGCGACCAGAAGCTCATCAGTCCGATGGTACTGTTGCCTCACATGTGGAAGCGGTATGCTAAGCGAGCCAAGGTCGATAAGCACGGCATAGACCTGCTGAAGCATTACTTTATAAACAACCCGCACGGCAAGGACACCGACAACCACCGCGTGGTGGGCCGCTCAGTGCGTTGGAACGGCGAGGATCATCTATCGTGCTGTGTGCCCGACGGCGTGCTGCTGGGGCAGCAGTCGGGACGGATATACATCGTGCGCACGTTCATCACCTACGACATGTGCACAGGCTTGCAGCAGCAGGAGTTCGAGACTCAGCGCACAAAGATATTGACCGACCGCGAGATGTATGAGCAGGCGAAGAAATATTATACATAAGTAAACCCATACGACAAAAATAAGTGATAAGTATGAAAGCAATATTATTTACAGACGAGACACGCTGGCAGCACTTCTATCTGGAAGTTCCTATCGGATTAGTTTTTACAATCCTGTGTGTGCTGGGAGTCGCCAGCGGTATGGAGTTCAAGGACCAACAGTGGGGTGGACGCTGGGATTGGGGCGACTGGACGTGTACGATGCTTGGCGGTTTGGTAGGCCAGGCAATACAGGCCCTCGCCATCTGGTGTTTCATAAATCCATAGTATCTCAAGTTCCTTTGCGATGAATACCTTCAGAATGCAGGTGTTTTCCGAAAACGGGCAAGCCAAATCGGGGATAAGCCAACGGCACCGTGGGGAACTGCCCGCTTTTAACCAAAACGATAACGAAAACGAAAAGGATATGATCTACGAGATAAACAAAAAGAATGACCCCAAGCAGGATGGGCTGAACGTCAGGAATATCCTGATAGGTCTCATCCTCGGCATTGTCATCTGTGCGCTGCTGACGCTGTGCACAAGTTGTACCACAACGAAGTACGTCGAGTTGCCGGTGGTGCACAACGATACGGTGTGGCAGAATCACACCCTACACGATAGTATATGGGTGCACGACTCTACCTACGTCTATGAGAAGGGCGATACCTTCTTGATGGAGAAATGGCACACGAAGTACGTGATGAAGGAGGTGCACGACACCACCTACATCAGCAAGACCGACAGCGTGCCTACTCCCTATCCAGTCGAAGTTATCAACGAAGTTGAAAAGCCGCTAACGTGGTGGCAACAGACGAAGATGCACGTCGGTGCCATCGTGATATTTGGACTTTTAATTGCACTTTTCATAAATATCTTCATTCGAATTTTTAAAAAGTATTTCCTGCCGTGAGGCAGCATGACAGCCCGTGAGGGTATTGTCTTTTCTTTTTTACATAGGTTTTAATAGACAGTTAAACTTTTTAGGTTTTAGGTTTTTAGTTATTAATATTACCTATTAATGGTATGTTTTCAAAGCTACGTGCCCCAGAGCCTGGTCAAGCGAGACCGGTTCTGGGTTTTTTTTGTTTGGAAAATTTGCTTTTATCAAATAAAGTCGCTATCTTTGCGGCATATTTACTAACTTAAAACAAGGAACTATGAAGAAATTACTGGCAATTATGATGCTGTTCACTGCAATGACAGCAACAGCACAGACATGGGAGAAGACTATCGAAAAAGGTGACGAGCTGAAGGGTACTATTGACCGCGATAAGTATAAGATAGTAGACTCGCTGGCCCGTCAGGTTATGGCATTTTATCAGCCTGGAGATGAGTGGAAGGTTGGCATCGGTGGAAACGTGTTCATGCCTGACAAGCGCGGGCTGGTACATAAAGGCTCATACAATATGATTGGTTATGCCACTATCGGCTTTTACGATGAGAACGATCAGCTCATCAAGAAATGGGAAAATTGTATGATTGAACTGACACAGAACATGCAAGTAGCAGAAGCATCAACAAATATCTGGGGAAAGACATCTAAAGGATGCCGCGACGTTGTTCCATATTTAATGAACAACCGAGGCTACGTCCGCATCATCATACCGACGTACAGAGGAAAGGAGTTCGACATGAAGGTGCCTTGCATCAATAACTAACACTGGGTAAACCATACCACAAGCGGCAACTACCATTGCCGCTTTTTTTTATGCCCGTTGGTAAACCTTTGCACCATTTGTTCGCAAAGGTATATGGCAGATATTAACGGAGCATTTGAAGTTGACGGACTCGTAAAGCAGAAGGAAGCGTTGGAGTCTTTGATGATGTCAAACCCGGCAATGGAAAAGAAGGTCCAGGGTTTGATTCGCAAAGTTCTTATGGCTGCTCGTCGTGAGGTCGCTAAGGCAGCGCAACAGCCATCTGTCATGAAGTCAGACCCGCGACAGGCATATAAGGCCGTGAAGAGTGCCGTATATAAGCGCATACTTGGTGGTAGCATTAGCATCCTGAACAGAAAGAATGCCAAGGGCGGTGGTACCTATGAGCCACCACGTCGAGGTACTAAGGACCCATTTGGACGCGGTGGAAATCGTGTACCACGCGGACAGCGCACCCAGCAGGTGATGTCATACCAAGGTGCTGACCGTGCATTCATCCTTCGATTCATGAACGCTGGTACAGATGTCCGTGATGCAGGAACCAGAGGCGGCCGTCTGAGCGGTAATCGTGGACGCATTGCACCACGCAACTTCTTCGCCACCAGCAGCCACACAGCCATGATGAAGGCCGCTGAACAGTTGACAATACTTATTGATGACATGATAAAAAACGAAATAAAATAATCTATGGCAGACATAATCAGCAGACTTAAAGTAGATTCTACCGAATATGACAGCAAAATCAAGCGAGCCGCACAAGGCTTGACCCATCTTGCTGAGTCAGCCTGTAATTCTGGTGCAGTGCTCAACGTGCTGGAAAAGGAGAACCGTGAATACATTCAGAGCCTTGGGCGTATGGAAACAGTGGCCAAGACAGCCCGTGGTCGTCTTGGTGAGTTGACTTCAGCCTTCACAGACATCCGTAGTGTCTATAATTCACTGACCAAGGAAGAGAAGGCTGGTCAGTTTGGCCGTGAGTTGAACAAGCAGCTCGAAATCATGAAAGGCCGCATCCGCGACACCAAGAACGAGTTGAAGGGAATTGACAGGGAACTCAACGGCACTGGTGTAAAGTTCGGAGAACTTGGAAACGTTGTCAACACACTGGGTTCGAAGATGGGACTGAGTGGCGACCTCATGGGAATGCTTACCTCTAAAACCGCCATGATGACAGGTGCCATCGGTGCCAGTGTTGCCGTCATCTATAAGGCAACGGAAGCATGGGCTGGCTATAATTCGGAATTGGCTAAACAAGACCAGATAACCACTGTTACCACAGGACTGAAAGGTCCTGCTGCCGACACCATGACCGATGCCGCCCGTGCAATGGTTGACACATACAACGTGGACTTCCGCGAGGCTATCAATGCTGCTAACACACTGATGACTCAGTTCGGTTTGAAGGGTGACGAAGCCACTCAACTGATACGCGACGGATTGCGTGGAATGATTCAGGGCGATGGTCCGAAGTTGCTCCAGATGATCCAGCAGTATGCTCCAGCTTTCCGCGATGCCGGTGTCAGTGCATCTCAGTTGGTTGCCGTCATACATAACTCTGAGGGTGGAATTTTCACAGACCAGAACATGAACGCCATCGTCATGGGTATCAAGAATATCCGACTGATGACGAAAGCTACGAGCGACGCTCTGGCACAGCTTGGTATCGACGGCAAAAAGATGTCGCAAGAGTTGAGCAATGGTTCGCTGACTATCTTCGACGCGTTAAAGCAGGTGGCTGGTGCCATCAAGAATGTTGATAGCAATAGTCAGGCCGCTGGTGAAGTCATGCAGCAGGTATTCGGTCGTCAGGGCGTAACAGCCGGTACCAATCTCGGTAAAGCTATCGAGACGCTGAATACCAATCTGGAAGAGACCAAGCGACAGACCGGCGAGGTTGGCGACGCAATGGCCGAACTTCAGACCGCCAATGAGCAGCTGAACCGCGCCATTCGCGACTGCTTCGAGTATGATGGATGGGACCAGATGGCAAAAGGAATTCAGGCAAGCCTCGTGACAGCCCTTGCAAACGTACTCCAAAAGATTGCAGACATCAAAGCCGCACTTGGCGGTATGTCAGTCAAGCAATACCAAGGAGACACTAAGAATGGGGGCGGTTCATTCATCGACGATGCTGTTGACAAACTGAAAGGTGGTAAGACTCCTGGCAAGGAGCGCATGATGCGAAATCAAATACAGGAGTATTCCCGTCTTATATTCAATATTGATGACGAGATACGAAGGGTTCAGGATCAATATGATACGATTGCTAATGGACCTAATATTAATACCAATGCAGGTGATGGTCTTGCTGCTGCAAACCTTCAAGCGAGAATTAAGGAGTTAGAGAAGCGTCGCGATGCTGTCCAGAAGAATATGATGGAGTATGAGCGTCGCGCAAATGAAATTCTAAATGCTCCAGTGGAGGAAAAGAAGCCCGTCACACCTATTACTCCTATAACACCTACTACGAAGACTACAAAGGGCACTACTCCAAAAGAGCAAGCATCAAAAATAGTTTCAGATACAGTCCTTGCATACAACCAGACCATCGAGAAGGCGCGTCTGGAAATGGAGAGCGGACTGAAGACTGAGGCCGACGTGAAGAAGGCCAATCTGTCTGCCCAAGAGCGACTCTATGATGCCTATGGTAAGGCCTACGCTATCTACGCTGACCCGAAATACAAGGTAGCACAGGACGCTGCGGCCGATGAAATAGTGAAACTTGGTGGCGAGGTAAAGACCACCACAGAACAACAGAAGAAAGTCGAACAAGCAGCACGCGAACTGGAACAAGCGCAGAAGAAGTTGGCAGAATCTCAGCGTGAACTCACAACAGCTCGCGAGAGTGGCAACCTAAAAGACATCTACGCTGCTGAGAAGAAAGTGACCACCGCACAACAGGAAGTAACCCGTTTGGAGACCATCAAGGTCAACGTCGAGCAAGGAAAGGTTGACCTTCCCAGCGTACCTACTGATGACAAGACCATCAAGGTCAACGTCGAGCAAGGAAAGGTTGAACTGTCTAAACTTCCAGATGAACAGACAATTAAAGTAACTTATACCGACAGCAATCTCCAGGCATTCATCGGAAATCTCAAAGAGAGAATTGGAGAGTCTGAGGTTGGCAGCGACCTATATAATGCGCTTACTAAGCAGTTGGCTGACGCTACCATGCTGGGCAACTTCATCTCAGAGGCTGTCAAGAACGGCATCGACGTAGCGGATATAGACCCACAGAAACTTTTCTCGAAGATATTCGGCAACGGTCAGACAGCTGGCGACTTCATCCCTGATGGATTCTGGGAAGGCCTTGGTGAGCAATATAGCAATGCAACTGGCAAGAAATTCGATGTCAACACCAATACTGGCGAAGTCAAAGAAGGCAAGGAAGAAGACGAATTCAAGAAGTTCAACGAAGGTGTAGGTAAACTGACAGGTGGCTTATCGAGCGTCACCAGCGGACTGAAGGCCGTAGGTGTTGACATCCCCAAAGAAGTTGACCAAGTTGTAGGAGTTATCAATGGAGTCAGTCAGGTCATCTCTGGCATTGGAACTCTCATCAGCTTATTCGGTGCGGGAGCAATGACCTCCAACACCACGGCCGTAAGTCTGAACACTGCGGCCATCGGTGGACTAATTGCCGCACTCGAATTCAACACAGCGTCGAACTTCATTCCGTTCTTTGCCAACGGTGGTATCGTTCCACATGCTGCCAATGGTTACTTCGTCGGTGGCAACAGCTTTAGCGGTGATAACACTCCAATAATGGCTAATGCTGGCGAGTTAGTGCTTTCAAAAAGTCAACAAGGCGTTTTGGCATCCATGCTCACAGACGAAGAGCGTGGAGGTGGTAACGCACAGCCTTACCTGGACGGTGAGAAAATATACTTAGGACTGCAAGCGTACATGCGTCGTAGTGGTCTGGGTGAAATAGTAACAAGTGAAAGATAAAACGACTATGGCATACGCAAACAGATGGAGTATTACCTTCAAAGACTTCGGCGGCACCACTCGCGTCATCTACATTCAGCAAGACGGATGGACGGGTGGCGTGACAGCATTGACGCCTGGCAACAACCCGATGATATGGGAAGAGGACAGCAGCGAGGACTTGACAAAGCGCGTCCGTGGAAAGACGGGCCGCATAGAGGTGATTGAGGAGAACTACGGCGACTTGGCCGACCTGTACCCAACTCGACCAATGACGAACAGAGTGGTATGCAGTGGCGTGTTCTGGGGGTACATCAAGGCACAGAACTCGACGAACGGATGGGAGTCAGGGCCTCGCACTCTAAAACTGAACATCCTGTCTCCGTTGGCTATGGCCTACGACATACCGATGCCAATTAATACCACACTCGGATTGCGTGAGATGGGAAGCGTAATGGCAGATATAATGAATACCATCGGCTACACCAGGCTGACAATGCCAGTAGGTACATCGATCAACAAGGGCGACTTCTTCCGTGGTCAGATTCGCGGTATGCTGATTTGTCCGTATGCAAACGACAAGGACTACCACTACGCCAACGACAATGAGATATTCGCGCCTATCAGTATCGGCGAACTGCTGGAGTATATCTGTGAGCGTCACGACCTGATAGCCCACGACGTACCATTCAGCGAACAACCGCAACTACTATTGACAAGAATGACTCTGCCAGGTATCTATTACCAGTGGTCCTATGCCAATATTTCAGGCGGTAATTACGACACGGCATCTGCCTACAACTACGGCAATACTGAGAAAAACCTGCTGACTGAGTTCACAGTCGCTGACGACAACAACACAGAACAGTTGGTATTGCCATATTCTACCATTGACGTGACGCACGAAGGTGAACGTGGAGATAGTATCAAGGCACCTACCGAGCAAAGCCTTTATGTCGAAGAGACAGTAGCATATTTCAATCTGACCCCTCGCGGCATTTGGCTGACCAACAAAGACCAGTGCGTAAGATTGCATGGAGAGAATATCAAGAAGGTAGGTAGCGAAGGCCACAACGCAGATGATTGGGAGGATGTAGATGTGTTGGATATTAACCCAAACAGCATCCTTTCAAGCGGTTCTTTGGCATTTTCCATCACGTTCTATAATGTGGACCGTGCTAAGGCATATCAGCTATTCTTTAAATATAGCCACAGAGATGAAGGTCTGCATGACTCGCTATACCGCTCTGCAAGAG
>ERZ808034.132-NODE-132-length-10531-cov-5.692367_pt1 | contig 10531 bp, 7 predicted proteins | sample MGYA00380188_ERZ808034 | MGnify/ENA primary metagenome ERZ808034 (study PRJEB31490, sample SAMN06133380) | cow dung metagenome | isolation source: M12 | host: cow | place: China: Chengdu | collected 2015-05 ...
AAAAACTAGTCAACTTAAAAGAATACGTTGATGAAATGGTTGATGGACAAGAGGCAATCTACTATGCTTGTGGCGAAAGTTATGAAAAAATTAAATCTTTACCACAAATTGAAAGGGCAACTGAAAAGGGGTATGAAATTTTATTCTTTAAAGATGGTGTTGACGAGTTCGTTGCTAAGATTTTATTAGATTATCAAGGCAAGAAGTTTGTTTCCGTGCAAGAAGCTGATTTTTCATTGGATTCAGAAGATGAAAAGCAAGCAATAGAAGAAAAAACTAAAGAAAATAAAGAACTTTTAGATTGCATTAAAGAAGTGCTTGCAGATAAAGTAAGCGAAGTAAAATTAACGTCTAAACTTAAGAATTACCCTGTTTGCATAACTGCCGTTGGCGATATTTCTATCGAAATGGAAAAAACCTTTAATGCTATGCCAAATTCTGACGGCAAGGTAAAAGCACAAAAAATACTAGAAATTAGTGCAGAGCATAAAGTGTTAGATAAACTTCAATCGCTTTATAAAGAAAATAAAGACGCCATTAAGGATTACGCTATAGTTTTATATGAACAAGCAAGGTTGCTAGAAGGCTTAAAATTAGATAACGTGTCAGAATTTGTCAATTCAATAAATAATATTATATAAAAGCATAGAAAAATTGGAAAAACATTGAGTAATTCAATGTTTTTTCAATTTATTTAGTATATAATGTATTTAGATTTATTATAGTAGGTAAGTATATGTTAAGATTAAAAGGAATTACCAAAAATTATAAAGTTGCCAACGGCGAGATTAAAGTTCTAAAAGGGCTTGATATTTCATTTAGAAAAAATGAAATAGTAAGCATTTTAGGTCCGTCTGGCTGTGGCAAAACTACTACTCTAAATATCGTAGGTGGGCTAGATAAATACACGAGTGGTGACTTAATTATTGCCGGGAAAAGCACTAAAGATTTTACTGATAGAGATTGGGACTTATATAGAAACCAACGTATTGGTTTTGTCTTCCAAAACTACAATCTTATTCCACATCAAACGGTGTTAGGAAACGTAGAGCTTGGTTTGGCTATTGCCGGTGTAAGTAAGGAAGAGCGTAAAAAGAGAGCGCTTATGGCTTTACACAAGGTTGGGCTAGAAGGGGAAGAATACAAAAGACCTAACCAACTTTCAGGTGGACAAAGCCAGCGTGTAGCTATCGCTAGGGCGCTTGTTAACGAGCCGGATATTTTGCTTGCCGACGAGCCAACGGGCGCGTTAGACAGTAAAACGAGTGTTCAGATTATGGATTTAATTAGAGAAATATCCAAAGATAAACTCGTAATTATGGTCACACATAACTCGGAAATTGCAGAAAAGTATTCTACTAGAATTATTAGGCTTAAAGACGGCGAAGTGGTGTCAGATAGCAATCCTTTTAGCGAAGAAGATGAAATTAAGGAAGTGGCTAGTTCAACAAAGCACGAAAAGAGCAGAAAAAACAAGGCCAAAATGAGTTGGTGGACAGCGTTTAAGCTTTCGTTTAAAAATTTATTTTCTAAGCGCGCAAGAACTATTTTGACTACTATTGCAAGTTCAATCGGCATTATTGGTATTTCTGCAGTAATTGCCGTTTCTACAGGTGTTAAAACGTATATTGCGTCTATGCAAGACGATATGCTTTCTGGTAATCCTATCATAGTGTCGGAAGAAGGGTATAATTTAGACGTGTTGGCAAACGGACTTGACTTTAACTCTAAAAAGCAATTTTTTGAACAAAAGGGCTACGTCAACGTAGATTCTATGGTGGAATTTTTAGCAAAGCAGTATAAAACTATGGATTCGTTTATGGTCACTAATGAGTTGACAGACGATTACGTTGAATACGTTAGTGCGATTCCATCTGAATATGCAAGTTTAAATATCGATTACGATATTGACTTTACTAATAACGTATTTACTGATTTTAAGGAAGACAAATTAAATAGTAGAAATATATCCCTTTCTGCTATACAAAGTCTCTATACTAGCATATTAAAAGAAACGGATTTTAAAGAACAAGCATCGTTTATTGCTTCACTAGGTGATATTTTCAAGCAAGCGCCAAACGATAACGAGTATATTTTATCGCAGTATAAACTTCTTACAGGCAACGTTGCGACCGAGAAAAATCAACTTATGCTCGTAGTTAATCAAGATAGCGTATTAACAGATTTAATGCTTGCGCAACTCGGCTATTACTCACAAGAAGAATTTATTAATATCGTTCACGCAGAGGATAATATTGAAGGCAACGACGACCCGTCGCTAGAAAAATTGAAATTCACTTATGAAGAATTAGTAGGTAAAACGTTCACTTACTATCCAAACGATAGCCTATATATTAAATCTACTAATCCTTATACTTCATCTATGGTTCCTTTTACTTATAATCACGATAGCAGTCTCATTAGCAATAAAGATGGAAGTTTTGATTTTGAAATCGTTGGTATTTTATGCCCTAAAGACACTATTTCATTCGGCTGTTTGAGTGCAGGTATATATTATACGAGCGCGCTTTCCGAGTTTATGATTGAACAAAGTAAGGATAGCGAGATAGTTTCGTTTATGACGGCAGAAGAAACTAAGAGAGATGCCTTTATGGGCACGATGGTAAACAATACTATGCCAACGGGTATAACCTATGAATATGATTTTACTTACGAAGGTCAAACAAAGACGGTGACGGCGTTCGTGGGGCAATTAAATACAATGGCTGGCATAATGAATTCATTTATGGGCTCAAAATCAGGTGAGGTTTATGAACTAACTTTACGTAATTTAGGTGGAAAGGATACGCCGTTTAAAATAAGTATTTATCCAAAATTATTCGAATATAAAGATTGGGTGACCACCTATTTAGATTTATGGAACGAAGACGTGACTATTAATCTACTAGATAAAGAACTTCCTTCAAGCGAAAGAGAAGATATTGTTTATACAGACGCACTTTCAGTTATTATTACCTTAATAGACACGATGATAAATATTGTCACAATCGCACTTGTTGCATTTACTTCGCTATCATTAGTCGTTTCGTGTGTAATGATTGCAATCATAACTTACGTGTCGGTAGTAGAACGAACTAAGGAAATAGGCGTAATACGTTCGCTAGGTGGAAGAAAGAGAGACGTTTCAAATTTATTTAATGCCGAGACCTTAATGCTTGGCGCAAGCGCAGGACTATTTGGCGTAGGTTTTACCTATCTAATTTCCTTAATCGCTAACACAATAGTTAAAAAGGCGGCAGGGTTTAGCATAATGGTTTTACCGATAACAACGGCTCTTATTATGGTTGGGCTGAGCGCAGGTCTAACTATTTTATCCGGTTTAATACCGGCTAGAAAGGCGGCGCATAAAGACCCTGTAGTTGCACTTAGAACTGAATAAAACATACTATAAAACACACTTAAAACTCGCCACTTATAATCTTAGATTATAGGTGGCTTTTGTTTTTTAAAATAATTATAATAAATTTTCTTTTTTTAGGCATAAACTCTTGACAAAGCCATATAATAAGTGTAAAATTAAGTCAAAGTTAGCACTTAAAGTTAACGAGTGCTAACAAAAAAACGTCCAAAGTGCTAATTGAGGGGTAGAAGATGAAACTTTCCGACAGGAAAAGGAAGATTTTGCAAATTGTAGTTGATGACTACATTAATACAGCCCAACCAGTTTCGAGCAAAAGCATAACCGAAAAATATATGCAAGACGTAAGTTCGGCAACGGTAAGAAGTGAACTTGCACAACTTGAGGAGTTGGGGTTTTTATCTCAACTTCATACGAGTAGTGGGCGTGTTCCTTCAATTGATGCATATAAACTTTACGTAAGTGAGTTGATGAATAGGGGCGATTTAACGGTAAACGAGTTAAACGCAATTAAAAGTGCTTTTAGGGGGCGCGCTGATAATCTAGAAGAGGTTGTTCAAAACGCTGTTAAAATTATAAGTGAACTCACCGATTATACAACTATTGCCTGCACGCATTGTAGTGAAGAGGACAAAATTGTTAAAGTAGAGATTTTTAGGCACAAAAGAACTCAGGCACTCTTACTGATAGTGACTGAAAACACGCTTATTAGGGACAAGTTTATTTCTATTCCTGAGAATATGAGTGATTCACAGATTGTAGAGGCTAGCCAAATGCTCAACAAGTTGTTTGTTGGTAAGTCTCTATGTGATATTGTGAAACTCGACCAAGTAATAACTGACGAGTTTTCGGCTTATCGTGATATATTTGATAGCGTTATGGATGCTATTGAAGATTATATAGGTCAAGGCAACAAAAACGTCGTTATGGAAGGGGAAAGCAAAATACTTAATCACCCAGAATATAACGACTCTGAAAAGGTAAAAAATTTCTTATCGGTAGTGACTAGCAAAAACAAACTTGCGCAATTATTACAAAGTGACAACGATAATATTGAAATTAACATCAAAATCGGTGGCGAAGATTCTGCTGATATGCCAGATGATTGTTCACTAGTCACTGCGTCTTATTCAGCAAGTGGCGTTAAGATAGGAACTTATGGCGTTATCGGACCACGAAGAATGGATTATCAAAAGGTTATTTCTGTATTAGAAGGCGTTGGTAAAATTTTAGAAGACTTATTAAACAATAAATAAAGGATAAAAATATGGCAGACAAGAAAGAAAAGGTTGAAAAGTTGAATAAAGATGTCGAAAGTGAGGCAACAATTTCGACTGAAATGGATGAACTTAGAAAACAAGTTGACGAGTATAAGGATAAATGGATGCGTTCAGTTGCTGAATTTGACAACTATAAAAAGCGCAACGCTAAAATCTGGCAGGACGCGTTTAACGAAGGTATATCTTCTGTGTTATTAAAGATATTACCTATCGGTGATAGTCTTGATTGGGCGCTTAATTTAGGGCTTGATGAAAAGACAGAGCAAGGTATTATAGGAATTAGAAAAAAATTTGATGAAACTTTGAAAGAGTTAGACGTCGAAGAAATAAACCCCGTTGGTCAAACGTTTGACCCGTTGATTGCAGAGGCTGTTATGCAAGTGGAAGTAGCCGATGGTGAAGAAAGTGATACGGTAAAACAAGTGTTCCAAAAGGGATATAGAAAAAAAGAAAAAATCATTAGATACGCTAAGGTTAGCGTGACAAAGTAATAAGGAGAATAAAAATGGCAAAAACAATAGGTATTGATTTAGGAACAACAAACTCATGCGTAGCCGTTATGGAAAATGGTGAACCAGTAGTTATAGCAAACGCTGAAGGCTCTAGAACAACCCCTTCAGTAGTGGCTTTTCAAAAAGATGGCGAAAGATTAGTAGGTCAAGTTGCAAAGCGTCAAGCAGTGTCTAACCCAGATAGAACGATTGCTTCTATTAAAAGACATATGGGTTCAAATTATAAGGTTGCAATTGATGGGAAAGATTATACCCCACAAGAAATCTCTGCTATGGTGCTTACAAAACTTAAAAAGGATGCAGAAGCATATTTAGGCACGACCGTGACCGATGCAGTTATCACTTGTCCTGCATACTTTACTGATAGTCAACGTCAAGCAACTAAAGATGCTGGCAAGATTGCAGGATTAAACGTATTAAGAATTATAAACGAACCTACTGCAGCTGCTCTTTCTTACGGCTTAGATAAGGAAGGCAAGACTCAAAAAGTTATAATCTACGACTTAGGTGGTGGCACGTTCGACGTTTCTATTATGGAAATAGGTGACGGCGTTTTCGAAGTTTTAGCTACGCACGGCAACAATATGCTCGGTGGCGATGACTTTGACAAGAGAGTTATGGATTATTTAGTTTCAGAATTTAAGGTTAAAGAAGGCATTGATTTATCTAACGATAAACTTGCTATGCAAAGACTAAAAGAGGCTGCAGAAAAGGCTAAGATAGAACTTTCTGGTATGAGTAAGACCAACGTTAACTTACCTTTTATTACTGCTGATGCAACGGGACCTAAGCATTTAGATGTTGATATTACTAAGCAAAAATTCGACGCTTTAACGCAAGATTTAGTTGAAGCAACCGTAATCCCTATGAAAAAGGCTATGGAAGACGCTAAGCTTTCATATTCTGAAATCGATAAGGTAATTTTAGTAGGTGGTTCAACGCGTATTCCTGCAGTTATCGACGAAGTTAGAAAAGTGACGGGTAAAGAACCATTTAAGGGCATAAATCCAGACGAATGCGTTGCAATCGGCGCTGCTATTCAAGGTGGCGTATTATCTGGCGAAGTTAAAGACGTTTTACTATTAGACGTCACACCACTATCGCTTGGTATTGAAACTTTAGGTGGTATTTGCACTAAACTTATTGAGAGAAATACTACTATCCCTGTAAAAAAATCACAAGTTTTCTCAACGGCAGCCGACAATCAAACGGCAGTTGATATTCATATCTTACAAGGTGAAAGAGAATTTGCTAAAGATAACAAGACCCTTGGTAATTTCCAATTGACAGGTATTGCACCTGCTCCACGTGGTGTGCCACAAATTGAAGTGACTTTCGATATCGACGCTAACGGTATCGTAAACGTTTCAGCAAAGGATTTAGGCACGGGCACGGTTCAAAATATTACCATTACTTCTTCAAGCAATCTTTCTGAGGCTGATATTGATAAGGCTGTTAACGAAGCAAAACAATATGAAGAAGAAGATAAGAAGAGAAAGGAAGCCGTTGACAACCACAATAAACTTGACGGGCTTATCTTCACTATCGAAAAATCTATTAAAGATTTAGGCGATAAGATTTCTGATGAAGATAAAGCGCAACTAGAAAGTGCTGTTAAGGAAGCAAAAGACGAACTTGCTTCTAACGATAACGATAGGATAATTAAGGCTACGGAAAAACTTTCTGAAACCTCACAAGCAATCTTTGGTAAAGTTTACCAAAACGCAAATCCTAACGCAAACGGCGATCCTAACGGTTCAAATTCAGGCGATACGGAATTCCATCAAGGTTAAAAAAGAATAGACTAAAACATACTGAAAGGCATTTTTGCCTTTCAGTTTATGTGTATAAAGGATTTTATGGCAAAGGATTATTACCAAATTTTAGGCGTTTCAAAGAACGCTACGCAAGACGACATAAAAAAGGCTTACAGAGTGTTAGTTAAAAAGTATCACCCTGACCTTCATCCAAACGATAAAGAAGCTGCTGAAAAGTTTAAGGAAATAAACGAGGCGAACGAAGTATTATCAGACGAGAAAAAGCGTAAGAATTACGACACGTTTGGCGACCCTAACGGGAATATGGGCGCAGGTTTTAGTGGTGCTAGTGGATTTAGTGGCTTTGGTGGTTTCGAAGATATTTTCGGTGATTTCTTCGGTGGTTTCGGTGGCGCTAGACAAAGAGCGCAGACTAAAACTCGTGGTGAAGATATTACTATTGAACTTACTTTGAGTTTCTTAGACGCCGCTAAGGGAACAACGCGCGAAATTGTTTATAATAGAAACGAAACGTGTTCTAGTTGTAAAGGAACGGGCGCTAAAGGTGGCACGGCTTATAAAACTTGTCCAAAATGTAATGGCACGGGGCAAATTCAATACACCCAAAGTTCAGGGTTTTTCCGTTCAGTAAACGTAAGGCCTTGTGACGAGTGTCGTGGCACGGGTAAAAAGATAATCGAGCCTTGTAGTGACTGTGGTGGCAAAGGTTATAAGAAAACAAGCACCAAACTCACTATTGATATCCCTGCAGGCGCTGATACGGGCAGTTATATTAAAAAGATTGGTTTTGGTGAAGCAAGTAGAAATGGTGGGCCTTCTGGCGATTTAATTATCGTAATGAAAGTTGAACCAAGTAAAATTTTCAAACGTAAGAATTTTGACCTTTACGTTGAAGTTCCGATTAGTTTTAAGACTGCTTGCTGTGGTGGAAAGGTAAAAGTTCCACTTATCGACGATACTATTGAATATACTATCCCCGAGGGCACGCAAAGTGGTAAGGTTTTCTTCGTTCGTGGTAAGGGGATTAAATCAAGGCGTGGGATAGGCGACCTTTACATAGTCGTCGTAGTTGAAGTTCCAACTAAACTCTCTAAAGAGCAAAAGAAAATTTTAGAAAGTTTAGAAAGCGAGACTGAGATTAAACAATGTCCACAGATGAAACAATATAAAGACAATTTGGAAAGTATGTATGGAGAAAATCCATACTAAATTTAGTATGAATAATTTTTTAGAATTGACCATTTCAACAACCCATCAAGCGAGTGAACTCGTAAGCGATATGCTTTGGGAATACACTGATTTGGGCGTAGTAATAAGTGATATTGAAGACGTAATTGCGCTCGCTAAAGACGGTAGAGCGTGGGATTATGCTGACGAAAGCATTTTTTCAGGTGATAAGCGAGTGCTTATTAAGGCTTATTTTCCTATAGGAGAAGCTGAAAAAAAGACTTTGGAAATAGAAAAAAGACTTCTTTTTATGAAAAAAGAAGGCTTTTTGGATTTTGGCACGCTTGAAACTAGTAAGCGTGAAGTTGATGGTGACCTTTGGCGAGAACAATGGAAAAAACATTTTAAGGTTATACGTATAGGTAAACTTGCAATTGTTCCCGAGTGGATTGATTACGTTAAGGTAGATGGTGAAATTCCCGTTTTATTGGATTCTAATATGGCGTTTGGCACGGGCGAGCACGAAACTACTTCAATGTGCATAGGCTTTTTAGATAAATACGTAAAAAAATCGGATACGGTGCTTGACGTTGGTTGTGGTAGTGGTATTTTAGGTATCTCGGCAAGTAAACTCGGCGCAAAAAAAGTTATTATGACCGATATAGACGAGTGCGCAATTACGGCAACTAAGCATAATATGGAACTTAACGGCATTGATAACGCGACCGTTTTACTGAAAAATTTGCTAGATGATAATACCGTGACCGGTGACGTAATCGTCTGCAATATTATGGCTGACGTATTAATAGCGTTTGCTCCTTACATAAGCAAAAATCTTAAAGAAAACGGCTTGATTATTTTAAGTGGTATTTTAGTAGAAAAACTTCAAAGTGTGAAAAACGCTTACCTTGATGCAGGCTTTATTTTCGTTGAACAATCAATTAAGGGCGAGTGGAGTGCACTCGTTATGAAAAAGGGCAATTAGTATGAAGGCAGTTGTTTTTACTCTAGGCTGTAAGGTTAACGAGTGTGAGAGTGACTCTCTTATAGCAAGTTTAGAAAAAATGGGCTATGAAGTATCTAATAAGTTAGAACGAGCAGACCTTTACGTAGTTAACACGTGCGCAGTCACTAAAGAAGCGACTAAAAAATCGCGCCAAATGGCGAGTAGGATTAATAAATTAAATAAAAATGCAAAGATAATTTTTACAGGTTGTGCTTGTCAGAAAGAGCCTGAATCATTTAGTAAAAAATCTAGTGATTATTTGATAACGGGCGTATTTGAGAAAGATAAAATCCCATCGATGCTTGATGAAAGTGGCGTAAGGATAGCACCACAAAACGAAGTGTTTAGCGAAATGGATTTTCCTAAACCATTGAGAACGCGTGCATACGTTAAAGTGCAAGACGGGTGTAATAATTTTTGTTCGTATTGTATTATTCCGTATCTTCGTGGAAGAAGTAGAAGCCGTGATATAGCTAGCATTGTAAATGAAATTAAGCACATAAACGCAAAAGAGGTAGTGTTAAACGGCATCAATTTATCTGCATATGATTTTAATGGTAAAAGGCTAAAAGATTTAATAGATAGTCTAAAAGACGAAAAGTGTAGAATTAGGCTTGGTTCGTTAGAAATAAACGTTATTACCGACGAGTTTTTGTCAGCACTTAAAAATCTTAAAAATTTTGCACCACATTTTCATTTATCACTACAGTCTGGTTCAAACGCCGTTTTAAAAGCGATGAATAGGCACTATACTAGAGAGCAATATTTAGAAAAAGTTAACCTAATTAGGTCGTATTTTTCTGATGCAGGCATTACGACCGACGTCATAGTGGGATTTCCTACCGAAACGGAAAAGGACTTTTTAGACACTTTGGATTTAGTTGATAAAGTGAAGTTTTCAGACGTTCACCCATTTCCGTTCAGTGCAAGAGAGGGAACGGATGCATTTAAGATGAAAGACCTTTCAGGCGACGTGAAAAAAGAAAGATTAGAGCAATTAATGGCTAAAAAATTATTGCTAAAAAGGGAATTCGCGCTTTCATTAAAAGGTAAAACGCTAGAGTTTTTATTTGAAGAATTTAAAGACGGGTATTATCAAGGTTATTCGGAAAATTACCTTAGAATTTATTTAAAAGATTTTAACGGCGATAAAAAAAATATAACGAAAGTAGTGGTAGGTGAGCCATATTTAGACGGCGCGCTTGCAATCGTAAAGGAGTAAAAATATGGAAAATTGTTTGTTTTGTAAAATAATAAAGGGCGAAATCCCAGCGACCAAAATGTATGAAGACGATAATATGATTATAATTAAAGATATTGACCCAAAGGCGAAAAATCATTTTTTGTGCATACCTAAAAGCCATTTCAAATTACTTAAAGAAATGAACGAAGCACAAAGTGAAATAGTT
>ERZ808034.133-NODE-133-length-10527-cov-8.526411_pt1 | contig 10527 bp, 16 predicted proteins | sample MGYA00380188_ERZ808034 | MGnify/ENA primary metagenome ERZ808034 (study PRJEB31490, sample SAMN06133380) | cow dung metagenome | isolation source: M12 | host: cow | place: China: Chengdu | collected 2015-05 ...
CATTGTTTTGTAGAAATTGGTGTAACTTTCCCACGCACCTTTCCAATCTCCAGCCGCTAATTTTGCTAAAAAATCTATAGGCCCTTGAAATGAATCCATTATTAATTTACTTGAATCTGCTCCAAACTCAATAAAGCCATTTATAATTTTATTAAGCCCTTCTTGAAAATTATCAGACTTTGTAACATTTATTATCAACTCTTCAAAACTTTTAGCAAGTTTATCTATTGTTGGTGTTAGTTTGTCAGCTTCTTCTTTTATTTTTCCGAATGTATCAACAATTCCACTTTGTATTAAATCATGATGTTTTTGGATTAAATCATTTAGTCCTGCTACTAGTGGCTCAAATATTCCCCCAAGTTCTGAACCTGTCAAAGCAGATAATTCTTTTAATGACGATTTAAGCGCATTAAGTTCCGATGTGAAACTCATTGCTTTTATTTTGCTTTCTGTTCCTGTGAATACACTTTGTTGTGCGTTTAATAATAATTCATCAAGAGATACCCCTTGTAATTTCATATAATTAAACATTTTCATTCCAGAATCACCAAGTATCTGACCTATAAGGCGTTCTGCTTGGTCCTGGTCCTGTAGTTCCGTTGCTCTTTCAAATATCAATTTAACCCGTTGAGTCAAATCCATATCTGCTAGTTGTTGATATCCTATGTTTAATCTGCTTAGGCTTTCTGCAAGGCCTTGATCAACCTTTCCAAATTTAAGACCTTGCATTTTTTCTTCAAGACTTGTTAATGAAGATATAAACCCTTTAGAATCTGCAGTTGCTGTAGATGCTGCAATTTTCCACATTGTGAGTGTTTCTGCATTAGTATTTAATAATTCGGCTGCGTGAAGTTCTGCAGTCTCCATTGTACTTGTTACAGCTGCCAATGCAAAAGAAGCGGCAGAAACATTGCGTATTGTTCCTATTAATCGACTGACAGAATTTGTCAATCCTTCAAATTGTCCGATTCCTTTTTCAATACTGCCATCTGTTTTTATTCCAAGGTCTACAAAGAATCCACCAATGCTTTCATCACTCATTGTTTATTATCTCCATTACATCGTTTTTTGCCCATATACAACACAACCCATCGATTAAATCGTCTAAATCAATGGGTTGTCGGCTGTATTCTCTATTGAAAGTATAAAAAAGCCATAGATACCCATTTGGCATATTTTTTTCTATGGCTTTTTGTATTTGAACTTCCTTTATTCCTTGGCTGTCGCTTGGGCCTGTGGCAGCCTTATGTATTTTTTTAATAAATACCCGTATATGTTGTCACTAATAGCTTTTATTGCGAGTGGCTCTTTTTTGAATAAAGGAAACCCTTCAAGACTATCATTAGGATTAGAAATGCAAAACTTTTCAATTTCTCCGTTTGGGCATTTAACTTTTACATTTTTTCCTGCAATACAAATCTTCATCAAATGAATTTTTGCATCTAGTGAAGAATCCATAATAACTCTACAAATTTCTATAGAGTTTGTTGTATTAATTCCGTCTGGGAATTCAACTTCAAACAATGATAAGTAATTTTCATCGTTATTAACAAATCCTTTTGCAAGATTTTCCAATCCCTGGTTATAATCTTTTCTAGTTAATTTCAATGCTTCCATTTTGTTTTCCTTTAGTCATCTTCTGAACTATTACCGTAGTTCCATACTACCTGATAATCAGCTGCGTCATTACCTTGGATATTCAAAGGTGGGCAAGATTTAACTGTACAGGCTTCAAATGTTACTGCTTCTGTAGTTCCGTTGACTTCCTGTGTGATTCTGATAATTCCACCAACACTATCACCAGCTCTTCTTAGGAAATTGGCAATTTTAACCATATCTCCTGCGGTTGCAGTTTTTACAACATTAAATGTCAGTGTTCCTGCTCCGTTATTGTTTGTGATAGAGATTGTGTTACCGTTCGCAAGACAAATTACTTTTGAACTATCCATTGCTTGTTGTGTTTGGACCATCTGTCCTTCCATTCTGAACCCATCTATAGTAGTTGGTGTCCCATCATTCCACAATGGATGGATTAATGTTGCGGTAAATTGCCCCGCAGCTATAACTGAATGTTTCATTTAATTCTCCTATCTAGTTGGCTGTTGTACATAAAGTACACCGTAAACAGTAACGCTTCTTACTTGGTCGATATAATCTGCCTGCCAAGCGTTATTTATCACGATTGTATCACCCGTTTTTATCAAACTTGAAAAAACAGGAGCAGTTATTTTAAAGTTAGCCAATCTTCCAAAAGTCACAAATCTATTCACAACATCTTGCAAAATTAACAAAATTGCTTGATATGTTTCATTGTTTCTGAATTTGTTTCCTTGTGTGATTAGATTTGCAGTTCTTACTTTACACATATATGTAATGTATGCTTTTACCCATTCAGCACCTACAAGGTCACCATTATTGTAGAGACTGCCTTCTGTAACTACATTACTTGTTCCGTCTCCCACATAAGTGTTGTATCCTATTTTTTGGTTATCAAGGATTCCCTTTTCTGTTGCAGACAGATTTTGTCTGTTACCTTCTGCATCAAGTTGTCCTGATGGTCCAATAGAATTAAAAGCCTTCATGTCAATGTCATTTCCGACGGGTGCTCCTGTTGCATTGGCAGTAGCAAGTGTTGCTCCAAGTTGTGCAATTGCAGGATTAATGTTTTCGTCAGGATTGTAAATCAATCTGTATCTTACACCTGTCTGTTCTTTTAATTGGCTTACAAGAGCAGATGACTGTGTTAGAACATTTTGGTCTGATGTTCCAATCCACAAGGCACTGTACAAAATATCTGCCGCACATAATTGTGCGAGTTCTACTTGCAATGCTGTATAATTATCTGCAGAACATACACCAAATTTGAAATAAGCCCAGTATTTTGTGTTTTGATATACTTCTGACAAAGTATTTTCAATAACTTCTGGTTCTTCACCTTCTGCAGGTTCTTCTGGTGTAGTGTCGTTATATACAGCGATTCCTACTGATGCAGCTTGTGCTTCTGCAAAGAATGGCACTAAGTAACTATTTAATGCTCCTGTTGTAATTGTTCCAAAATTACTAGAGTTTAATGTTATTAATGCTCCTGGAGATGGACTATCTGCCATTCCCCCTAAATATTCCGATACTTGTGATAAAGGAATATAAATAAGTGCTCTAGAGTATTGTTCCCCTGCCAATGGTTCTATGACCGTTTCAATAGGGAAGTTTACATTCTCTTGAGCGATTGATCCTTGAAAGTTCATGTTATTACTTCCTCCTACCTATATAGTTATTTATTGATTAATTTTTCCGTTTAATTGAATAAGTGGCATTGTTCCTTGTTGCGTGTCGATTAGTTGAAACCATTTGATTTTGATTTGCGTATTCCAAGCAAGAACCGTATTCCCTCCGTCTTGGTAAAAAACGCTTGACCTTGCGATTGCATCAGATGGCAAGATTGAACCTCGTACTTGTTCAAATTGTTCTTTGACATCTTCCCGTAAATACCAAAAAGACACGCTATTGGCAATGTCTTCACTGTTTGGGCCTACAAATTGTAAATCAATCGTAGTTATTTTTAATTGTGTGGCATAGTTTTGTCCGTTTTCAGAATGGTAAAATGGCAAAGTTCTGCCTTTGCCTTCTTTGATTACATACGCACACCAATTTTTTATATTCCCTTGATTTTCTTGCGGGTTCCACCAATTTCCCTGTTTTGGAACAACATACTTTTCATCAACTGAAAGAATTTGAGCCAAGATTCCACGCAGTGTTGTCTGATTCAAGTCCATTATTACCCACCACCTTGTCTAACGAATATCTATAAAACCCACCTTCTGTCTTCCAATCGTTCACAGAAAGTAATCTATATACATATCCATTGATAACTGTAAAATAATTATTTAATCCACCTGTGTGTGACCATAATTCATAACCAGAACTTACAACAAGATTCCCGTTTCCGTCTTTTATTTGTGTTGGTTTTGTGTTCTGATGAATACCTGTTATTACAAGCTCTGACCCTTCCACTTTTTCCCACCCACCATTTATTAGTGGTGTTTGTTGGTATACAGTAAAGGTTGTTTTTTGCTCTGGAAAGTAAAGGAGCATATCACCGTATATTGCCATTATTCTTTACCTCCTTTATCCACTATAAATGTCGTTGAATTGATTAAATCAGCCGTATCTATAAGTGGTTTATCACTTCCTTTTTGTGCGATTGTTTTAGGGCTGTTAGGAATACTATTTTTGTAATAATCACTTCTTACTAATTCCTGAACCTTTCCAACAACCATTGTTCCAACTTTGCTCCAATTGGCCTGTCCACCGTTGAATTCTTTTTGTGCTTCACTTTTAAGCGTTTCTGCAATTTCGTCTTTATTTTCTCTGATTGCATCTTCCAAGAACGGACGAGCAGGAATTGTCGCTGTTCCATAAAAAAGCTGTTTAGCAAGTTCTGATGTTTCTATCTGCTCTGAATTGCCTTTTTCAAGACGAGCATCTTCTACATGGATTCTTCCACTCGGATATCCGACCAAGATTCTAGTTTTCATTCTCTGTACTACATCTTGGATTTTTTTTGAATCTACCGAATTTCTAACCCTTGCATTAATATCAAAACTAGCCATATACGCCAAACCTTTCAGGAGCACTTTGTATCATCATCAGGGCTTTTTGTCCGAACACATTAGTATTAAGTTGTTTAACACCTTCTTGTGCTTCTAGACCATCAAATGATACAGAAGTTCCACCTATGCTTTTTGATGTAAGAGCCATTCCACCATTAGAAACGACTCCCTCTACTGCTGTTGGATTAGTGTCTGCTAAATACCAAGCAGTTAATAAATTTAATAAAAGTGTTCTTTTTGCATCTCTTGTTTCTGCGTCCAAAACACCCCATAAATCCTTAACGCCTGAAAAAATCACGCATACTTCTGTATATGCCATATTAATTTGGTCATCTGTAAGAGTTGGAAAGTTTGAACTATATACAAAATCTATGCGTGTCATTGTTTCTCCTTTTTATTTGGTTGGGCTTTCAGTTTCTTTTTCTTTTAAGAATTTGATTAATTCATCTTTTTTCCCTGATGCACTTCCACCAAGAGCTTTTACTGCTGCTTGCAATTCTGGATATGTCATATCTTCAATTGCTTTTTTTTCAGTTACTGTTGGTTCTGTATTTGTTGGTTCAGCTGTTACAGTTGGTTCAGTTACTGTTGGTTCTGTATTTGTTGGTTCAACATTTTCTGTTGTACCTTTCAACTGTGCAAGTTCAGCTTTTGCAGCTTCAAGTTCTTTTTTTGCTTTTTCAGCTTCTGCAAGTGCTTCATTAATCTGTCTTGCAGCTGGTTTGTAACTTTCAGGCATTTTGTTCAAAATACGATAGCGTTTTTTGTTTACTAATGCTCTGAATAAGGGCTCACCATTTTGCAATTTTTCTAGTTTTTCTTCTGAAACTTCGCAAATGTTTCTAGACTCTCCCTGTGCATTTTTTGCTGGGATTGTGATATCTACTGTACTGAATGTTACAGGATACTGATGGAATGATTGAATATATTTCATGTTGCTTCCTTTTCTTATGAAATAAGATAACTTAGGAGATTTTATCCCCTAAGTTATTACGGACTGCCTTTTGACAGTCCTATAAACTATGCACTTGGTGCTACACCAAAACCTGCATAAACTTTTACTGCCTGTGACACAGGAGCAAATACACCAGCAAATCTGCGTAGAACACAGTGCTGTTGGTCATAACTATTTGGATATACAGGATATGCAAAGTTTTCTAGTGGAATTCCAAGAAGTACCAAGTCCTGTTTATCGTCGTTTGGTCCTGCACCAATTTCTGGAGCAGTAATAACTAAACGGTCCAATCCATCATCATTGAATACTGTATTTGCAGCAAGAAGTGGGTCAGAGTAGAATTCGATTTTTACTTTTCCACCGTCTTTTGTCATACCTGCTTCAAAATTTTCTTTGAAGATTGCAAGTGGAGCTTTTGCTTCGTAATTGTCAGAGTATGGTGTTGATGTCAACAAGTTATATGCAGCTGGAGCCATTGCAACGCGTACGATATCAAACTTGTTGTATGCATCGTCCATAAACTTACGAACAGCAGAAGCCAATGCTTTATACATTGTACTACCTTGTGTTGTGTTACTTGTATCTGCAGAAATTTCTGCAAGTGTGTCTTCTGCCCATGTTGTTTCACCGTTTACATCAAACAATCCGATAGTGTTTGTTTCATCATTACCATAATATGTCAAATAGTCTGTAATCATATCGAGTACATACTGTGCATATTTTGGTTTTTCAGCCATTAATTGACCTGCAAATGGTGAACCATTTCCACCTGTTGCTCTTTGCATTTCTTCTGTTGTGTAGTTGAAGTAAACTTTAATATTAATGATTTGAGCAGTCATTAATCCTGCCTGTACATTAATATTTTTCTTTAAGTTAGCTGCAACTGTACCAGCTCCACCAAGTTGAGCCCATCCACTGTATGCAGCTGTCTGTAAGTTCATTACTTCACCCCAAGGGTTTGTTCCTGCATCGCGTTTTACCATGTCACGAGCGTGGCTGTACAACAATGGCTGTTTGAAGATTTTTGAGAAATAAGAAGCGTTCCAAGGTGAGATAGCCTGTCCTGCAAGGTATTCCCCAGAGTCTCCAACGAATGTTGATTTTTTAACCACCATGTCATATTTATGTGTCATAGTGTTATAAAGTGGATGCATTTCAATGTTTGCTTCATTCTTTTTGAATAATGCTTCCATTGCTGGAGTACACCCTTTTAATTCACCAAGCATTGCACTATCGCCTACATATAAAGGGTGTGCTACTGCAGAAGCTGGGATTCCGTAGTTTCTGTCATTTGCTGGTCCGATCTCAAGTGTTGCATCTTCCAATGCTGCCGCAGCTTTAGGGTTGCTTGCAAGCATTGAATTAACAACACGACCTAATTTCTTAAAATTAGAATGTGTTTTAATAATCATATTCTATCTCTCCTATGCTAGATACAATAAAGCACCGTTGTCTTCATCAATATCTTTAACTGTACATCCAGGTATGAATGCAAATCCTTCTGGAGCACTTTCTGTTGAACCTGCAACGAATTCTATTGCTCCTGTTGTAGTATTAAAGATTGCTTTACAGCCAATAACTGGGTCAATTGCGCCTGTGGCTGTTTTTCCCCAACCATTAACAAAGCAGAACCCTTGTGCAAGTGCAGCGCAAGGCATACCGATTAAATAAGAAGTAGGGTGTGCTGGGCTATTTGCTGCAATTGCATCATCAAAGATACAAATACCGCGGAATACATTCCCACTAGCTAATCCTGCTACAAAGTTGTTTGGTGTATCTGGGTCTGCAGATACTACAACTCCAAACTTCAAGCCTGATGTTTGACTTTCGTCTACCCATCCTCCTAATTTAAGATAACCTTCTTGCATTGGCACTGCTTGTGCAGCAATTGTTATCTGACCTTTGAAACCGATAGAAAGATTCAAATTACTATCCACTATCTCCCTCCTTTCATTTGGTTATACAAACTTGCAATACCGCCTTTATTTGTATTTCCTAAATTAATTTTAATTTGTGGAGCGTGGTCTTTAGTTTGTGTGATATTTTCAACATCTTCTTTGATGTTTTCTTTTGCATATTCACCTAAAGTTTCCACTTTTTCCCCGTCATCTTCTGCCATTCTTTCTTTAATAAAAGAAATAAACTCTTCATCTTCGGCAGCGCGTTTTTTAAAGAACTGATAGATTTCTTCCATTGTGTATTCACTGTTTGGATCGTCATCTTCAACTTCTTCTGTTTCTTCCTCTTCTTCTACTTTTTCAACTTCTTCTGCTGTGTCAGTAGATTCAGGGTCTTCTGTTTCTTCCACAACTTCTTCAACTTCTTCTGTTGTTTCTGTTGTTTCTGTTGTTTCTGGATAATCTTTCATAGCTTCTGTGTCGAGTTTTTCGAACATATCAGCTACAGCCTTTCCTGCTTCTTTTGCAGTTGCTTCATCTTGATTTTTGACTTCTTTGAAGTCTTCTAAGAATCGCACTAACTGTGATTTTTCGTCTGATTCAGGAAGGTCTTCTGTCATTGTTTTAAGCTCTTCAACCTTTGTTACAATTTCATCATCAGACATAGAATCCTTGGATTTGATTAATTCTTCGATTTTTACTCTGAATTCTCCAAGGTCTGTATCTTTTGTTTGTAATCTTCGGCGAGCAGCTCTGAATAAACCTGTTAGTAACTTCATGCTATATCTCCTATACATCTATAGTCTTTTTTATTTTCTGTAACGGTCAAACACCGTTCCTTGTACGCGTTCAAAAATTGTGTCTTTTTTTGGTGCTTCATCTAAAACAACCGCATAACTCCCACCGCGTCCTGCAGGTAATAATGCAAGGTGATTCACATCTGTTATTTCTTTCATAACAATGTCATATTCGTTCCCGTGTGGGTCTGTTCCTTTTTTCCATTCAAACTCTGCAACATATCCTGGTGATAGTTGTATTTCGCCGCGATTGTATGAATCCACTGCTTCTTGATCACAAAGCATAACATTACTACGAATTCCTACTTCATCTTTATCTTTGATGTAATCAATAAATGGATTTTCACCTGTGTATCCGATAGTTAAGTCTCTAAAGTTTTGCTCGTTCACAGGTGATTGTGGATGATGATGTGTCAAAGGTAACATTTTGAACTTGTCGCAAGCTCTTCTTAATGTTTCAGCGGGCCTATAAACTTTATAAATTCTTTTTTCTTCAACCCAATCAGGAGCACCGTGTCCTGGCATTGGTAGTCTTAAACTTGGAATCTCTTCCAATGCATAATCATAAATTCCACTTACTGCTATTCTGATATTCTTTAATTCTGCCATACCTTTATAGTCTTTTGAGTTGTTCTGTTTTTCCGAATAACTCAAAAAAAAACGAGCAAGGCTGGAAGCGTACCTTGCTCTACCTTTTAAGGAAGGCTACTCCTTTATTGCCTGTTTTGCTGTCTCTCCCCATGCTTCCCATTCTTGTATTAAGAATTCTAAGTAAGCCACAAAAAACGCATATTCTTGTATGGTTTCGGGATTTTCTTGTATTTGCCTTTGTGGTTCTGGTGGCAGTTCTACTTTATTCTGTGGTGTGCTTTTGCAACTTATTGTTATTAGAACTAATAAGATTAGCAATAATTTTATTAATCTCTTCATCCGATTTTGCCTCCGCTAATTGTTTATAAACATCTGTTTTTTTCTGATTTATTGTTACAAGTTGTTCAGAATGTATCAGTAATTGTTTTATATTCTCATTCCTTGCTTGAAGTTGTTTTTTAAGTTCTTTGTTTTTCTTTGAAGAACTTATTAAACATTTAATAAAAATTATTACTAACACTAATAAAACAAGGATTATCAATCCCATTATTAAATACGCTTTCATTCATTATCTCCTTCAAACTCTTGCTTTTTAATGTGCCTTTTATTCAAGGTTTCAAGCGATGTAAAAGCAACAGGAACAGCAACTAATGTTGTAGCAAGAGTTACCCAATCGCTTGTATTTCTAATCATTGAAAAAACAACAATGAATGTAACCATAAGCATTGCCCACAATGTAATGAGCCATCTTCTGCTTTTCCATTTGTTGTATTCTTTGTCTGTCACTTCTGCCATATTACACTCCGCTTATCTTTAATATTCGCATTTCTTTTGGTTCTCCCAATTCCACGCATTGACTTCTTTTGAGTGAATTAAATTTAATTTCTCCATCTTCAACACCCACCCAATGCGATAGTCCGTTATATTCATATCTGACAGGTGTTCTTTCTTTTATATTTTTTATCGTAGTAATATTTTCTTTGGTTACATTGCATCTGCGTCCTGTCAAATACGATACTGCCTTATCCCAATACACAAGACATTCCTTATCTAGTGCTTTTGCGTCCATCATATTGTCGAGTGTTACAATTGCCTTGATGTCGTCAGGTTCTATCCCCAAGCACCAAAGCAAAACAAAGGCACAGCACCCATATTCTGCAATTGCTTGAAGTCTTTTCGGATTTATCTTTGTCAATTTTTCTGCTTGTGTTTGTGGATTAACCATTCTGTTTTCCTCCTGCAATTTTACAAGCACCAAAATAGATTGCCTTAAAAATTTTTATAAAATCATCGATTGTGATATTTTCCATAATGTCAGGAAGGTTATATTCGGGTAATTGGCTATTGTAATAATAAAGACTTGCTTTTACGCTGTTATAGTATCCGTGTGCCTTCGCTTCTGAATACATTGTAAGTTCATAGTCTGATTTTTCTGTAATGTGATTTTTTGTCAAATCGTTTTTGACTTCGTAGTTTAATTTGGATTCAATCAAATGTGTTATATCTTCAAGTAGAAATAAATCCCTTGTATCTGTTATATTAAAAATTGTTTTTCCTGTTTCAAACAAATCAATCCAAATCGTTTTTATTAAGTTGTGAGCGTTACAACATTGATTGTCGAGTGTATTTTTACCTTCGGTTCTATAAAGCTCTTTTTGTGTTTTTTCAATGATTTC
>ERZ808034.135-NODE-135-length-10515-cov-2.708277_pt1 | contig 10515 bp, 9 predicted proteins | sample MGYA00380188_ERZ808034 | MGnify/ENA primary metagenome ERZ808034 (study PRJEB31490, sample SAMN06133380) | cow dung metagenome | isolation source: M12 | host: cow | place: China: Chengdu | collected 2015-05 ...
GATAATACACTGTTTGTATTTGAAAATCTCTTCGCCGCCGTGCATATGCGGTACTATATTGGCGGGCTTTGAAGATAAAAGGAGAGGAAGATACGAGACAATCCTGCAGAAGACCGCGTGCGGGAGAGTTGATATCTGAGAACATCCCAAATACTAGGTAATGACTGAGATTGTTTTTCTCACTGATATTCACGGGAATACTGATGCAGCCCTTTCGATTTTTGAGCGTGAAGAGCCTGACATGGTCTTAATCGGAGGAGATGTAACTGACCTTGGACAGAGTCTTGAAGGAGTTATTCCATTCCTGGATGAGATTCCGGCTCCTACTTTTGTAGTTCCGGGAAACTGTGATAAGCGTGAGATTCTCCAGATTTTCGAGGCATCCGCGGCAGTTTCCGTTCACAAGAAGACATTCGATATGGGAAACATCACAATCGCAGGCCTTGGAGGTTCAAACCCGTCTCCGTTTGGAACTCCGTTTGAACACCAGGAAGATGAGATTGCAGAGATGCTTTCCTCAATGCTTTCTTCGATGAAAAAGAACCGCTGGAACATTCTCTTAACCCACGCCCCGCCGTACGGAGCACTCGACGAGGTTGCCCCGGATGTACATGTCGGATGTCACTCTGCAGCAGCAGTTATTCGTGAGTTTGATCTCGTCTGCTGCGGACACATTCACGAACAGCGTGCAGTATCAGAATTAAACGGCAGAATCTGTGTAAACCCGGGACCTGCAAAGGAAGGAAATTATGCAGTTATTATTCTCGATGATGAGAATGAGCCGGAAATCATTCTGAAAAATATCAGAGACGAAACAGTACAGGAATAAACCCAAACACTTTTTTTACTCCATTGTTCAAGGGCATAAGAAAACCCTTTCATACATAGGAGACAAATACTTCATCAGAGAAAGATGGACAAAATACGATATTATGATATCCGCTGTGTAAACGGGGATACCACATCAATCCAGATAGAAAACGGTGTAATTGAAAATGCCGGTTCATCGTACTATGGAAAAGCCTTAGTCCGCGTCCTTGGAGAGAGCGGGTGGGGATACTGCTGTGTATCTCCATTTGATATGGACGATGAGAAGGCAAAAAAAGAAGCAATTGAAAGAGCCGCACGGGCTGCAAAACTTGCAACCGTAAAGGCTGATATTGCTGATGTACCATACGGAGTTCCGCGTTCATGGAATGCCGCTGCAAAAGAGCAGGCAGAGCGTCCGTTAGAAGAGAAGGCAGCAGACCTTCTTCTCTTAGAAAAAGCTGCACGTATCGATGAGATTGCGGCAACCTCTGCACGCTATGCAGAGCAGTACCAGACTGTCTTTTTCGAAGACTGCAACGGATACGAAGCACAGTCTTCGGTCTGCAGAACCCTTTTTACTGTAAGTTCTGTGGCTGTTCGAGGGGCAGATATGCAGATGAACTACGAGCAGGAAGCAGTTGTAGGCCCTCTTAGAATTACTGACTACATAAACAAAGGAGAGCTCTGTTCCAAAACAGCAGTTAATCTCCTATCCGCATCCGCAGTTCCCGGAGGCAAGATGCCTGCTGTTCTTGATCCTGCCATCGGCGGAGTGTTTGCCCACGAAGCAGTTGGTCACGCAAGCGAGGGAGATCAGATTAGAGACGGAGTGTCTGTCCTGGGAGATAAATTAGGTCAGCAGGTAGGGTCAAAACTTGTGACAATCATCGATGACCCGTCTATGCATGGATACGGATATGAACCGTTCGATGCGGAAGGTGTTGCCGCAGGTCCTGTTGAGTTAATCAAAAACGGTGTTGTAAACCAGTTCATGCATTCCCGCGAAACACTTGCGGCTGTTGGTTTAGATACCGGTGAGGCAGGACACGCAAGAGCTGAGCCTGGAATGAATCCGCTTGTTCGAATGAGCAATACTTACATCAAAGAAGGAGATGCTTCTTACGATGAGATTCTTGAGACCTGTAAAAACGGTGTTCTCTTAATCGGCTCACGCGGCGGACAGGTTGACCCGGGACGCGGTGTTTTCCAGTTCAATGCAAAGTACGGATACTTAATTGAGAATGGTGAAACCACAAGTATGCTTCGTGATGTTTCACTTTCCGGAGATATTTTATCTGTTCTTCACAACATCGCGTTATGCGGAAAGGAGAGGAAGATGTCTTCTGGAATGTGCGGAAAAGGCCAGGCAGTGCCGGTATCGGACGGAGCTCCGCACGTGTATCTGACTGAGGCAACTGTTGGAGGTGCAGGAAATGAGTGAAATTGATGTTGATGCAATTCTTCGTCAGGGACAGAACTTTGCAGATGAGGTCGAGGTGTATGTCTCACGCTATGAGGATTTGTCTCTTGAACAGCGTCAGATGGCAGTGTCGTCAGTCTTCGAACATGCAGGTCAGAACATCTATATCCGTGTAATCAAGGATGGAAGAATTGGAGTGTCTGCAACTTCAGATCCTACAAGAATCGGCGATGCTATGAAGGCAGCAGTCTCTTCTGCAAATCTTTCTGAAAAGATTGAGGGATGGACCGGACTTGCCGAAAAAGCAGAGATTGCAGCAGGTAAAGACCCGTATGACGAGACTCTTGAAATCTCGGCAGATACGGCAGCAGAGTATCTCTCCCGCATGAATGCAGGGGCTGAGAAGTATGCAGAAGCCAGAGTTGTTACAGCAGGCGTTACTCTGATGAAGGGTTCATCGATTCTTGCAAACTCAAACGGTGTCTGGCTTGAGCGTAAATTTACTGATATTTCGCTTGGAATCGATGCAATCTGTGAGGGTTCGACCGGATATGACGGAGACTCTGCTCCGTTTGCTTCCAGACTTAATCCTGAAAAGATTGGTGAGCAGACTGCTTTCTATGCATCAGCATCCAGAGGCGGAGAGACAATCGAGTCAAAGAAGTATGATGTTGTTTTCTCTGAAAACGTGGTTGACTCGCTCATCTACGAGCTTTTCTCCGATGCGGTAAACGGCAGAAATGTCTTGACCGGAAAGTCCATCTACGCAAACTCTCTAAACACTGAAGTTGCAAACAGTAAGATTTCGTTCTCTGACTCACCAATGGAGGAGGCAGGAGATTCATGGAGACGTTTCGATACCGAAGGAACTCCGACAAAGAAGCTCGATATTGTAAAGGACGGAGTTTTAACATCCTTCCTTTACGATAAAAAGACAGCATCACAGGCAGGTACTGCAACTACCGGAAATGCTCTAAGAGCCGGAAACGGAACGACAACCATCGCCCCGCACTGTTTAACAATTTCCGCCCCGACGGAAAATGTTCTTGAGCGTCCATGCCTCTTTGTAAAAGAGGTTATTGGTGCACACACAGCAAACCCGCTTACCGGAGAGTTCTCTGTAGAAGTTGCAAACGCTTTCCTTGCAGAGGGAGGAAAGCTTAACCGCCCTGTAAAGAAGGCTATGCTTGCCGGAAATGTATTTGACATCTTAAAAGGCGAGATTACTATTTCTCAGTCTGCAAAGGCATTCAGCGGAGCACTTGTCCCGCAGATGAGAATCCCTGACCTTCAGGTCATTTAATTTTTTTTCAAACACACAATGCGCGTTGCTGACCGCCCGTATGTCCGCGACGCCTGGAGAGCATGCAGCAGCTTTGCTGCTTTAGCTCTCATAAAATCAAACACACAATGCGCGTTGCTAACATGTAGCACGATTTTACAACCGATTATATATACTCACACCTGATTGAAACCTGTTTTGAGGAAAAGATTCAAATGCCAATCGTGCTAACATCTAGCATAGATTATGTTCGGAAAACAAATTCGTCTGGAAAGAATCATTGATAGAAACTCAGGACGCATTGTTGTCGTCCCGCTCGACCACGGCATTTCCATGGGACCAATCCCGGGCTTATATGATATGAGAGATACCATCGGAAAAATCGCTGACGGAGGAGCAACAGCAGTTCTGATGCACAAAGGAATGGTCAAATACGGTCACAGAAATGCAGGAAAAGACATTGGTCTGATTGTCCATTTATCTGCGGGAACAGGACTTGGAGCTGACCCGAACTCCAAAGTAATTGTAACAACCGTTGAAGAAGCCCTGGCAATGGGAGCAGATGCGGTTTCCATTCACATCAATATTGGAGCAGACAGCGAACCGCAGATGATTGAAAACGCAGGAGAGATTGCCAGAAAATGCGAACAGTGGGGAATGCCGCTTTTAGCCATGGTATACCCGAGAGGCAGAAACATCAAAGACTCCTTCGATGTCGATGCAATCAAGACCTGTGCACGTGTCGCAGCGGAACTTGGGGCTGACATTGCAAAAGTTTCCTACACAGGAGACATTGACTCATTCCGCGAAGTAACCCGCGGGGCACAGATTCCTGTCGTTATCGCAGGCGGACCGAAGATGGAATCAGATCTTGATATGCTGACCATGGTAAGAGACTCTCTTGATGCAGGAGGAAAGGGAGCATCTATCGGACGTAACATCTTCCAGCACAAAGACATTACAGGAATCACAAAAGCAGTTTCAGATATCGTCTTAAATGACGCAAGCGTAGAAGACGCACTCAAACACCTCAAAGCATGACCAAAGAACTTTCCCCAATCCTCATCCGTGCTGACTTAGGCGAAACCTACGAGGACCGCAAAATGATTGCCGAAGCCGCCCTCGAAGCAGGATACACAGATATTGTCATCAGAAAAGGAGACGAAGCATTAACCCGTCTTGCAAGATATAATGCAGTAATAGCAGACGGAGAGTTCCTTTTCCTTGACGGAGAAAAAATAGGCACCATTGCAGATATCACAGACTCGGAGGGAATGGAGAAAGCATACAGAATAACAACACCGTACGCAGTTGTAAATCCTGCAGACTGGCGTGTTATTCCCCTGGAAAATCTTATCTCACGTTTCCAGAACACAGGAATAAAACTCTACGCCTGTGTTGCAAACAAGGCCGAAGCAAAACTCGCACGAGAAACAATGGAAGTAGGATGTGACGGAATTGCTGTTGTGGTATCCTCCCCTTCCGAACTCTCAGAGTTTGGAAAAGCATGCAGTGATGATATGCCGGAAACTAACCTTACAGAGGCAGTGGTTACTTCAATCACTCCTCTTTCCTTGGGAGACAGAGTATGTATTGATACAAGTTCTCTCTTAGAACAGGGCGAAGGCATGCTTATTGGTTCATCTTCCGCATGTCTTTTCCTCATCTGCTCGGAAAGTTTTGACAGCGAATATGTCAACTCCAGACCTTTCCGTGTAAATGCAGGAGCTGTCCACTCATACATATTATGCCCGGATGGAACAACACACTACCTCTCTGAAGTAAAAGCCGGAACACCGCTCCTTTCCCGTCTTCCAGACGGCACTCTCCGCTCGGTTGATACAGGTCGCGTTAAAATCGAGCGCAGGCCTATGATTTTAATCGAAGCAGAGGCTGAAGGAAAGAAGCATTCGGTTGTTGTTCAGAATGCAGAAACAATCCGCCTTGGAACACCATCAGGAGCTGTTTCTGTTGCAGACCTTGCTGTAGGCGACAAAGTTCTTGTCCGCCTTGAATCAGGCGGAAGACATTTCGGTCATGCAATGGCTGAGACCATTCTTGAAAAATGACAAAAATCTGTGCAGTAATCACAAAAACCGAAGACATAGAAAAAGCCAGAACTCTTGGATGCGAGGCATTCGAGTTCAGGCTCGATATGTTTGAAAATCCAGAGCAGGATTTGTCATTTGTTTTGCAGCCTGAGCTGACTATTGTCACAATCCGGTCAAAAGAAGACGAGAGCCGAAGAGAACTTTTCCAAAAGGCACTCGATGCAGGAGCGGACTTTGTTGATATCGAATCAGACTCAGTCCTTAGAGGAGAATTTCCGGGAAAAACGGTCTGTTCATACCACGACTTCGAAAAAACTCCAAATTCAGAAGAGATTGTCTCTATCTTTCAGGATTTAGCAAAGACGGGAGTTCCAAAGGCTGCATTTATGGTTCACGGCCCTCGTGACCTGATAGAAATTGCAGATGCCGCGGAAGAAATCAAAAGCTGGAACATGCCGTTTATTCTAATCGGCATGGGTGATGCTGGAAAAATCACACGCGTTAGAGCTGATGCTCTAGGCTCTATGGTTACTTACTGTGCAGTCTCAAAAGAAACAGGTTCTGCCCCCGGACAGCTTACAGTAAAAGAAGCCGCAGAGTTGGGGCGGGATTCCGCAGTATGCGGTGTTGTTGGTTTTCCGCTTAGCAAAACCTTCTCCCCTGCGATTCACAACGCGGCATTCGAGGCAGCAGGCATTCGCGGAACATATGTAAAGATTCCAACACCCGAAGATGAGGTATCTCTCATTCCTCAGGTGATGGAGGTCTATGACATCACAGGAATCAATGTTACAATCCCGCACAAGCAGGCTGTGCTTTCGTTCCTGAAGTCGGTATCACCTGCCGCAGAAAAAATCCAGGCAGTAAATACCATCACCAAAGATCTCGAAGGAGACAACACAGACTGGATAGGAATTGCCAAAACTCTTGACCGTTTCGAGCCGGAAGGTAAAAATGTCCTTCTGCTTGGAGCAGGCGGGGCGGCATTTGCTGCGGCCTTCTATTTCCATGAGAGAGGAGCAAAGCTTTCGATTGCGAACAGAACCGAAGAGAAGGCGAAAGTCCTGGCGAAACGTTTCGAAGGAAAGGCAGTCCCTATCCCTGAACTGAAGCCTGAGTATGACATTGTTCTCAATGCATCTCCTGTATGTCCTGCAGAGCCTGCGTCTTTCGTAAAGGAAGGATGCGTTGTTATGGATATGGTATATCCAACATCTTCTCTGCTTGAAGAAGCAGAAAAACTTGGGGCTGTAACATTCTCCGGGGAAACAATGCTTATTCATCAGGGTGCTGCCGCATTTGAAAAATGGCATGGAGTATCTCCTGACATTTTCGCAATGGAAAAAGCATTCCGGGAGGCTGAATGAAAGGCAATGGAGTATCCGGCGGGGCTTTGACTGTCATCAATGCGATTGCAACAGGATTCGGCTCAGCTTTTGGAATCGGCCTTACGACCTCTGCTGAGGTCACACTCGTGGATGAACCAGGAGTAACTCTTTCCGTAAACGGGCATGAGGCTGATGCAGGATTTGCAAAAGGACTTCTTGAAGGATTCAAAGAAGCATTCCCTGAATCTGAATTTAAAGGAGCAGATGTAAAAACACAATCCGACATCCCGCAGTCAAAGGGTCTTAAAAGCAGCAGTGCTGCGGCAAATGCAATCCTGCTTGCCGCAGCTGATGCATCAGGAATCGAAGCAGACTCTCTCGACCTGGTTCGAATAGGAGCAAAGGCCTCGATTGCCTGCGGAGTATCTGTTACAGGTGCGTTTGACGATGCGTCGGCCTGTATGCTTGGCGGACTTGTCTTTACAGACAACAGAAACATGCGTCTTATCGAACACAGAAAAATGCCTGAGGAGTTCGCGGTTGTAATCCATCTCCCCGATGGAGAAATTCCAACCCTTGCATTCCCGAAGGACAAATTCAAGGCACGTTCAAAAGAGGTTGAGGCCGCATTCGAAAAAGCCGTGTCAGGAGATGTGTTCTCTGCAATCTATGAAAACGGCCGCTGTGTAGGAGATAGTATTGGAACAGGCACAAAAACTGCTGATAAAGCATTATCAGCAGGAGCCTTGGCCGCAGGAATTTCAGGCACGGGTCCTGCAACAGGAATCCTTGTAAAGAAGGAAAACCTTGCCTCATTCCTTGATATGTTCGAAGAGAAAAACTGTATTATAACAACTGTCAGAAATCCATGAAACTGAGTGTACACAAAGGAAGCCTGAAAGGAACTGTACAGGCACCTCCATCCAAAAGCCACACACACAGAGCCTACATGTTAGCAGCCCTTTCATCCGGCATCTCGCATATCAAGTCCCCTCTGTTTGGAGAGGATACGAATGCAACACTTGATGCTGTGAAAATGCTTGGAGCAGAGGTTACTGTAAATGGAGACGAAGTAACCATCTCAGGAGGGAATCTGCATGCCGCAGATAGTGTCATAGACTGCAAAAACTCAGGCTCATCCATTCGGATGCTTGCAGGAATAGCCGCAGGCCTTCCTGGTAAAACATCATTTACCGGGGATGCTTCGCTTTGCAAACGTCCCATGCTTCCGCTTCTCGATGCATTAAAAGAGCTTGGAGCTGAAGTCGAGTCTAAGAACGGGTGTGCTCCATTCTCAGTAACAGGCCGGGCACTCGGCACTGAGGTTTCAATCCGCGGAGATATTTCATCGCAGTTCATCTCAGCACTTCTTCTTGGAGCACCCATGTCTCCATCAGGAGTTAAGATTCACTTAACAACACCGCTTGCATCAAGACCGTATGTGAATATCACAATCTCTGCGATGAAGGCACACGGTGTTTTCGTTGAGGAAACAGAGGATGGTTTCTTTGTTCCAGGAAATCAGCAGTACAAACCGGCAGACGGATTTGTATCAGGAGACTACTCATCTGCTGCATTTATCCTCGCGGCAGGAGCTCTTACAGGAAATGTAACGGTCACAGGTCTTGATGAAAACGACCCGCAGGGAGACAAAGCAGTACTCGATATCTTATCACGCTTCGGGGCTCGTGTCTCAAGAAACGGAGATGCTGTAACTGTTGAGCGTGATACACTCAATGGAATTGATGTGGATTTAAGCGATGCACCAGACCTCTTCCCAATTATCGCTGTGGTTGGATGTGCGGCCAAAGGCATAACACGCCTCTTTGGTGCGGCTCATCTTGCATTCAAGGAAAGCAACCGCCTGGAAACTACAGCCGCTTTCCTTAGAAAAATGGGAGCTGACATTGAGGCAACAAATGACGGATGTATTATCCGCGGAGGACTGACACTTCACGGAGCAGAAATCGAAACCCTTGGAGACCACAGAATCGCCATGGCAGGGGCTGTTGCAGGACTTATTGCTGATGGTGAAACAGTAATTGATGACATCTCATGTGCTGATGTCTCGTACCCTGCATTTGTTTTGGATCTGAAAAAACTTGGAGGAAATACAGAATGAATACAATAGGAAACTCAATTCGGCTCACCATTTTCGGGGCAAGTCATGATACATGTATCGGATGTGTAATCGATGGACTGCCGGCAGGACTTACAGTAAATCATGAGACAATCACCCGTGACCTTTCCCTTCGAAAACCGGCTCCGGGAATTGGAACACCGCGTGTTGAAGCAGACATCCCGGAAATTGTCGGCCTGCTTGATGGAAAGACAACAGGTGCTCCTCTCGTTATCAGGATTGAGAATACCAACATCAATGATTCGGATTACGATGAGCTTCGCCGTATCCCGCGTCCGGGGCATGCAGACTATCCGGCATATGCAAAGTATGGAGTAAACCATGATATAAGGGGGGGCGGGATGTTTTCCGGACGGATGACAACAGTGCTTGTTGCTGCAGGAGCAATCCTTCGAGATTTCCTGTCAGAACATGGAATCTTTGTTGGTTCATACACAAAAAGCATTGGCTCTGTAAAGGATGATGCATCATACTCTGCAGATGAAATTATGCAGGTATCACCTTCAAATCCGCTTCGGGCAATGACATCGGAGATGGAGGATGCCATGAGGGAAGAGATTCTCGCGGCAAAGGCAGAGGGAGACAGTGTAGGTGGTGTTATCCGCTGTGTTGCAAAAGGTCTTCCGGCAGGACTTGGAGAGCCGTTCTTCGACACCTTAGACGGAGAGATTGCAAAAGCTGTCTTTGCAGTTCCGGGTGTTAAAGGAGTTGAGTTTGGTGCAGGCTTTGATGCAGCATCACTTCGCGGTTCAGAGAACAATGATTCATACCGCATGATAGACGGCGTCGTTTCAACTGAGACAAACAATGCAGGAGGTGTTCTTGGCGGAATGTCAAACGGAGCTGTGCTTGATTTCTCAGTTGCATTCAAGCCGACACCTTCCATTTCAAAGAGCCAGAACTCTGTTGATTTATTTGATGGAAAAGATGCAGAGCTTTCTGTACGCGGACGCCACGATCCGTGTATTGCCCCGCGTGGAGCTGTGGGCATTGAGGCAATGACCTTATTTGTGATTGCAGACCTGCTTATCAGAGGTGGATTTGTATGCCTGAATTAGATGTCTTAAGAGCAGAGCTTGCAGAGATTGATAAAAAAATCATGGCTCTTGTAGGCCGCAGGAATGAAATTGCGAAGGTAATTGGTGCGGAGAAGGCGAAAACCGGTGCGGCTGTTGTTGTTCCGTCTGTAGAGAGAGTTGTAGAACAGAGATACATCGATGCAGGAGCTGAATGCGGAGTTTCTGCCGGCACAGCATTTCGAATCGCACGGGCTGTTGTTGATGAGTCAGTTGGTGTTCAGGGATGTCTTCCGCGTTTCCAGGAGCCGCAGACGATTTGCATCATTGGAGGAAACGGTGGAATGGGCAGGTGGCTATCTAAATTCTTCTCAAGCCGCGGACACCAGGTATCTATCTGTGATACAAACACAGAAGGTGCAGAGTTTCCGGTTGTAAGCCTCGAAGAAGGTTCGAAGGCTGAGATTA
>ERZ808034.136-NODE-136-length-10511-cov-5.439525_pt1 | contig 10511 bp, 5 predicted proteins | sample MGYA00380188_ERZ808034 | MGnify/ENA primary metagenome ERZ808034 (study PRJEB31490, sample SAMN06133380) | cow dung metagenome | isolation source: M12 | host: cow | place: China: Chengdu | collected 2015-05 ...
TCTCAGACAGGTCGGTGAAGATGGTGAAATGGTCTACCAAGATCTTTGCACCCAGAGAAAGAGCATTTCTCGCGGTGATGGTCTTATCGGTCCAGACTTCGATGGTGAGCTTGTCGTCCCAGTTGAGCTTACCCTTCTCTCGGTCCTTGGTACGCACGTGCTCGGTGCCCTCGATGAGCGTATTGCGCTTGTTGATGGTGAAGAAATTGAAATTAAACCATATTCTACGTCAGCGTTATTAGAACATTACTCTTTGACTGCACCTATAGACGTTGCTGAAAAAAATGGAATAATCGCAATTGCTTGCGACACTCAAAGTATATTAATTTACAAAGATGGCGCAATCAATAAACTTTCGAATTTCCAAAACATAAAGCAAATAAAGTTCTTTTCGGACGTGCTTTTAGTATCAGATGATGCGCAAATTTATTCGGTAGATTTACTAAACTTTACTTCTTCACCACTTTTAGATGCTGACGGTGAATCTATACGTGCAAACTCTTTTGACGTAAGCGATAACTACTTAATTAAAGCATACGGCACTATTGCTCGAATTTACGAATACAAGTTAGGCACTTTCGATGCAATAGACAACGTAGCCATCACGGTAGTGCAAGATTACCCTGTTGCCATCAATCAAAATAACGAGTTTTTCTACGTTGCTAAAAACGATAAAAACGACGCTATATTTAAGGCTACGCTCAGCACTATTACAATTCCTAATTTAATTTGCGATGCATCGCCAAGGACAATGCTTGCCGATAACGATTGCGTTTACTATATTTACAATAATGAAATATATAGGGCTAGTGTTGTTGCTAATCCTACTGAAAACTCACCTATGGCATTAGTGGTTAGCGATATAGACGCTAGATATGATTTAGGCAACCTTTCCGTTCCTAACTCGCTTGCATTTAGGGGCAAAAACCTTTTGATTTGTGATGAAAGCGAACTTGCAGTGCAAGAATTTACTATTGAAAATAACACTCTAGTCTTTACGGGCTTTGCAGTTGCTAAAGATAAGACTGCTTTCAATAGAGTTTCCGATAGCGCAATTGAGATTGAACAATATAATAAAAAAATCGCCGTTATAGACGATTTAAAGATAACTATTATTAATTTAGACGGGTCGTCAATTAATGATAGAGATAATTACGTTAACCTATTCAGCGATAGTTTTGACGGAATTTTACCAAATAAAATATCGCTAGGCAAAGATACGCTTTTAACGGCAGACCAAAACCATGACGTTAAGTTTATAACCTTAAATAAAGACGGCACCTTTACTATTCAATCTGTAAACGGAATAGACCACTCTAACGTAGTCGATATAACTTACCAAAGTGGCAATTATTATATACTTGCATACGACTCAAACACACCTACTCTATCTGCCACCATATATAAATTAATCGAAAATAGCGATACACTAAGTGCGCAAAACCTTTACGTCACTTCTTCATCTACCTACTCGTCTATTAGCGTTGACGTGTTTGGAAACATCTATCTAGCAAGCGATACAAAATTATCCGTTTTAGATAAGTCGCAAAGTTATCAGGAAAACGTTATATTAGATTCTATTCTTTCTATAACTAAAATAAACACCGACCTTGCAGGAAACGTGTTTGTATTAAATAACCAAGGAATACACTACGTATATAAAGATACTGTCGGGTATAATAGCATTTTAGTAAATACGAGTTCAACTAGTGTAAACGACGTCAAATCATTTAGCATTGACTTTAATAATAAAAACTCATATTTCATCTATGAAAGTGAAGAATATATTTCGTTTACCAATCAATTGCCGTCAATAACAATAGAAGACCTAGTGCTTCCTAGCGACTATACGACGACAGGCGCAACTGCCGACATTACCCAACTAAAAACCTTTATCGCTAAAGACGGGGCAAACGTTTACGACGTAAAATTAGACGGCACAAGTTTTAAGTTTTTAGGACTAAACCTTGACAATACGAGTTATATAAATTTATGTGACCTAAAAGTAAACAACGGATACGTTTCTACTGACTTTAAGGTGCTTGCAGGATTAAATAATATTGTTTTAATTAACGTGAACGACCTTGTTGAAACTCAAATAGAATTAACCGATTGTGATTATGATACCGTTTACATTACAACCGATATAAATATGTATTATATTCCACTCATTACTGAAAAAGGCGAATATGCGCTCAGCGATGGCGAGATAATTAGATTAAACAAATTAGATAAGATTACACCACTTAAAAAGTTAACCTTTTTAGACGTAGAATTTTATTATGCAAAAGTTGTAATCGATGACGTAGAACGCTTTGGATACGTATCGACACTAGCAACCGTTGACGTGTTGTCGCAAGATTTCGAGTGGAACAAATATAGCATTATACATATAGGCATTACTAACGTCTATACTAGCGAAAATTTCGACCAAGTATTGACAACCTCAATCGAAAACGAAAGCGTAAGGCTAATTGAAAGTAAAAACGGAATAAGTAAAATTGCAATTTTTAGAGACGGCGAATACAAAATCGGATATATCTTAAATAGTGCAATTGTCAATACTGCTAATACTTTCGTTAGAAATCTGCTTATAATCCTAGTCGTTTTAGCCTGTGTTTCGGCTACAACTACATACTTCTTGCTTAGAAAAAAAGGTAAAAAATAATAATATAACTAAAAGCCGTGGCTCTAAATAGCCACGGCTTTTTAATTTTAAATTAAATTTTATTCAAACATCGCATCAATAAATTCTCTTGCATTAAAGTCTTCAATATCATCAACTTTCTCGCCCGTTCCAACGTAGCAAACGGGAACTTCTAACTCGTAAGATAAGGACACGATAAATCCACCCTTTGCAGTGCCGTCAAGTTTGGTTAATATTATTCCGTCGATACCGATTGCTTGGTTAAAAACTTCTACTTGATTGTAAGCATTTTGTCCGGTAGTAGCATCAAGTGCAATGAGTTTAAAATAATTTGCTTCAGGATATTCTCTTTTTATAATCCTATCAATCTTTTTAAGTTCTTCCATTAAATTCGCTTTTACGTGAAGTCTACCTGCCGTATCAACAATCAATACGTCAGTCTTTCTAGCCTTTACCGAACCTATAGCATCAAACACTACTGCAGACGCATCTGCCCCTTCGGTATGTTTTACTATTCTTACCTTTGCCCTTTCTGCCCAAACAGTGAGCTGGTCTGATGCTGCAGCACGGAAAGTGTCTGCCGCTGCGATAGTCACACTTTTACCCTCACGAACGAATTTAGACGCTAGTTTACCGATTGTAGTTGTTTTACCTACGCCGTTTACTCCGACAACCATAATAATGGTTGGTGGGGTTATTTTTATAGGTTCTGCATAATCAAGCGTGTCGAAAAGTTCGTTTTTTAGTAGTCCTATTACGTAGTCTTTATCTCTGCACTTTTCCTTGATAGCACTTTCTCTTATCTCGTCAACTATTTCCATCGTAGTCTTAACCGACACGTCAGATGAAATAAGTATATCTTCTAATTCACTATAAAACTCCTCGCCTAGTTTGTTAGATGCAAACAATTGGGTAAGTTTTTTAGTTATTCCGTCTCTCGTCTTAGATAAAACGCTTTTAAGTTTAGCAAATAATCCCATTATTAAAACCCTTTATGCTAGCGCTTGGTCGCCCGTAATATTTGCAACGTCGCTCAATTTAACAGATACCATCTTAGAAATGCCTTTTTCTTGCATTGTCACACCAAACAAGCTATCTGCCATTTCCATAGTTGGCTTTCTGTGTGTAATAACGATAAACTGCGTTTCTTCGCTGAATTTTTGCAAATATTTTGCAAATCTATCAACGTTCGCTTCGTCGAGTGCGGCTTCAATTTCGTCTAATACACAGAACGGCATTGGACGAAGTTTTAATATCGAAAACAATATAGCGATTGCAGTAAGCGCCTTTTCGCCACCCGATAAAAGCGATAATTTTTGAAGTTTCTTTCCCGGTGGTTCGGCAACGATTTCTACGCCTGCTTCAAGTTTATCGTCAACGTTAGTATAATCCATTTGAAGCATCGCCCTACCACCACCAAACAATTCTTTAAATATCCTTTGGAAGTTTTCGTTTATCTTGGTAAATCCTTCGTCAAATTGAGTAAGCATTTCAGTCTTAATCTTATCAATCGCTTGCTTCAAATCCAACTCAGCCTTTTCTAAGTCTTCCTTTTGAACTATCATTTCTTCATAACGTTCTTTTAACGCCTTGCAATCATCTATTGCAGTTGCGTTAATAGCGCCGAGAGAACTACGTTTTCTACGAATTCTGTTTATTTCCGACTCACCAAAAGTAGCGTCATAATTTTCTTCTTTATCTTTTTGAGCCGTTTCATAAGTCTCTTGATAATCTTCCCAAATGCTTTGTTGCATATACTCTAGGTCGGAATCGATTTTAGCAAGTGCAATTTCTTCAATATGTTTCTTTTCGGATAATTCGGTTATAGCATTTGTTAAATATTGCTTAATTTCATCATTTTTAGCCAATTTATCGCGTAGTTCTGCCTTGTTCGACTCTATAGCCTCAATCTGATTTCTGATGCCGTTAACGTAATCTTGCTCTTTCTTAGTAAGCGCAATCTTTTCTTCTTCTAAACGAAGTTCTTCGATTATTGCGCATGCGTTTTCATTGCTCTTTTTATGCCCAAAGTTAGCGTTTTTCGCTTCAACGATGACTTTTTCAAGCCTTACGTTTTCTGCCGTTAATCTGTCAATCTCAGCCTTAAGTTCGGTCACTTTAACTTGGTTTGCAGTGCTTTCAGTAGCAAGCGCTTCACGTTCTTTTCTTAAATTATCGTATTCGGCTTGATGCTTATCTGCACTCTCTCTCGCAGAAAGCCTGTCTTGCTCTAACTTTTTACCACCACTTGCCACTACTTGATAATCGGCATCAAGTTTGGTAAGCCTGCCTTTAATTTCTTCTATTAAGTCCTGCGTAGTTTCAATCGTTTGACCGATTTCGCTTAACGCCTTTTCAGTCGTGCTTTGTTTTTCTCTTTCTAATAGAATTTGCTCACGCTTGCCGTTATACATATCGTTAAGTAGAGAAAGTTCGTTAAGTGCAACGTCACGCGCCCTTTCATACTCTGATTTTTGCTCTTTAAGGCTATCCATTTCTTTGCGCTTTTGATTTAATTGGCTAGCGTTTTCTTCTAATTTTCTATCACTAGAAAGTAGCCCGACCGTCTCCATTCTCCTAGAACCACCGGTCATAGCGCCTTGTGTTGTAAACACGTCTCCATCAAGAGTGACCATCTTAAATGCAAAGCGATATTTATCAGCAATTCTAGTTGCATTTTCAAGAGTGTCAACAATCAAAGTATTGCCTAAAAGATTGGAAATAACGCTTGCAAATTGCTTGTCGTAAGATACGAGTTCACTTGCTATACCTAGCGCACCCTTTTCCTTTAATGCACTTAATACTGAAGGGTTTTGTTCCCTTACCTTTACCGAAGTAATAGGCAAGAAGGTCATACGCCCCATCTTGTTTGCTTTTAAATATTCGATTAAATATTTAGCATCGTCAGGTGTAGCAGTCACCACGTTTTGTGCGCTTGCAGAAAGCGCTGTCTCTAACGCTATATCGTATTTTTTGTCATTTTTTATAAGTTCAGCTACAACACCCTTTATGCGTTTTTTAAGTTCAGCGTTTTCTTTTGCTTTGTTAAGTAAATTCTTAACTGCAGGAGCATATCCGTCGTAATTATCTTTTAACGATTTATAAAAATTATCCTTGGTGACAAGCGAACTGATAACCGAGTTAAGAATATAGATAGAGTTATCTACCTTAGCAACGTTCTCATTTGCTTGTCTAACGGCATTTTCCTTTTCTTCAATTTGATTTTTTAGCTCATAAACAGAACGGTCGAGTTCATCAATATTTTTGTCGCATCTTTCCTTATCGTTAAACAAACGGTCACGCTTAACGGATAAATCGTCAAGCGAATTGTTCAATTCTTCAAGTTTTTCTACTAAATTGCTCTTTTCAATAGAAAGTGTGCCTTTGTTGACGTTAAAACTTGAAAGCGATTCAATTGATTCAATAATTTTTTGCCTACTTGCAGAAGCAAGTTCTTCACCGAGTGCAATTTTTTCAGAAACGGCAAAAAGCCTTTTTGACAAATCTTCTGCCTTTTTTTGCTGTTCTTTTAATAACCCTTTAAGAGAAGTAAGTTTAGCGTCGTTTTCCCCAATCCCCTTTTCGCTTTCTTCAATTAAAGCAAGGTTAGATTCTACGTCGCTATTTGCCCTTTCGATTTGGCTATGTAAAAATGAAATTCTTTCTTGGAAAAGTTTTTTGCTAGATGCAGACTTTTCTATACTCAATCTCTTTTCTAAAAGTTCGTCATTTAAACTTTGAAGTTTTATATCGGCATCGGTAATGTCGGTAAAAATCTTTTCATAATCGTTTTGCGCTTGAACAAGTTCATTATGGCGAAGAGCACTCTGTTCGTCAATACCCTTAATTTTGACGTTTATCTTGTTTTTAGCATTTTCTACACCTTCAACCTTAGCTATATAGGTGTTTAACTCGTGATGCTTAAGTTCGGCTGATAATTCATTAAACTCTTTTGCCTTTTCAGCCTGTCTTTCTAACGGACCCAATTGGTTTTCAATTTCAGTAATAATATCCATATAACGCACTAAATTATCGTGCGTGCGTTCTAACTTTCTTTCAGATTCGTTCTTTCTAGACTTAAATTTTGCAATACCGGTCGCCTCTTCAAAAATCATACGCCTATCTTCTGGCTTAGCAGACATAATTTCCTCTACTTTACCTTGTCCGATAATCGTATAGCCTTCCTTACCGATACCACATTCGTGAAGTAAATCCACAATATCCTTTAGTCTTGCAGGTTGTTTGTTGATATAGTATTCACTTTCGCCACTTCTAAAGAGTTTTCTAGTAATAATAACTTCGTTATAGTCGATACTAAACATCTTTGACGAATTATCAAAATATAGCGAAACTTCACAATAAGAAAGCGATTTCCTATTTTGTGTTCCACTAAAAATAACGTCTTGCATGCTTGAACCACGAAGACTTTTAGCAGACTGTTCACCTAAAACCCAACGAATAGCGTCTGCAACGTTGCTTTTACCACACCCGTTTGGCCCTACGATACCCGTGATTCCGTTGCCGAATTTTATTTCAGCTTTGTCTGCAAACGATTTGAATCCGTAAATTTCAACCTTTTCGAAATTCACTTAACATTACCACCTTTTCTTAATTTCTCGAGCGCTTGGCTCGCCGCTTTTGTTTGTGCGCCCTTTTTACTGCGCGCAACGCCTTCTGCCAATTTTTTGCCGTTTAATAGAACGGCTACACGAAATTCTGGCGAGTGGTCAGGGCCCTTTTTCCATATGAGTTCATACGATATTTCTCCCAAATGGTTTTTTTGTATGTATTCTTGAAACTCTGACTTAACTTCGCTAGTAATTTTAACCTTTTTAATGTTTTTTGATTTCTCCTCGAAATCTTTTATTATGGTATTTTTAATAAACTTTGTAGCCTCTGCAAGCCCACCATCAATATAAATACCGGCAACTACTGCCTCATACACACTAGAAAACAACTTTTCACCATGCGTGACGTATTTTCGTTTACCAGAACTTAATAAAATATGTTCATCAAGCCCAAGTTTTTCAACACTTTCTAAAAGTGGTGTTCTTGAAACTAGTTCAGCCCTTTTAACCGTCAAATCACCTTCGTCACCACTTAGGTTTTTATACAAATATTCAGTCACTACAAACTGAATTATAGCATCGCCAAAAAATTCTAAGAGTTCGTTATCGTTCTGACAATGTTCGTTAGCATACGAAGAATGAGTAAAACACTGGCGAAGCAACATTTTATCGTTAAAAGTATATCCGATTATTTTTTCAACGCTATCTATATCAAAAATACTCATACGTTATCCTAAAACGATATTTTCTGCATATTCTAAATTTTTAACAATGCCTGCAGAAACGTCAACCTTGCAACACTTGTCTGCTTGTAGTATAGCGCTCTTAATAGCATCTCGCTTAGACGAACCGTGTGCTTTAATAACAGGCTTATTTACGCCCAAAAATACTGCGCCACCTTTATTGTTATAATCAAGTTTTTCTTTCAAAACAGAAAACTGCTTTTTAAGTAGCAACCCACCGAGTTTACCCCTAAACGATGAATAAATACTGTCTTTTAAGGATTGCATCACTAATTTAACTGCGCCCTCAATCGACTTTAATGCAACGTTTCCGCTAAACCCGTCGCAAACGACTACGTCGTAATCACCGGTCAAAATATCCCTTGCTTCAACGTTCCCGACAAAATTAATGCCCTTTAAGTCTTTCAAAACCGGAAAAACTTCGTGATTTAACGCGTTGCCCTTTTCATCTTCCGAGCCGTTAGATAAAAGTGCAACCTTAGGCTCTTTTACCCCCATGCTTTGAGCATAAGCACTGCCCATCAAGGCAAATTGAACAAGATTAATAGCCTTGCAATCTGCGTTCGCACCGGAATCTAAGAGTAATACGTTTTTCCCATCTATTAGCGTAGGCATAACTGGACAAAGTGCCGGACGATTTACCCCTTTCATTCTACCAAGCTTAAGCGTAGCGCCAACTAACACTGCGCCCGTTGAACCAGCCGACACAAAAGCGCCTGCTTGCTCGTTCTCTTTTAAATATTTGAATGCCACGCATATTGAACTATTTGGCTTTCTTCTAATCGCAACCGTGGGTTCTTCTTCACAGGTAATAACTTCTTCCGAATGTAAAATTTCCACCCTGTCTTTATCGTATTCGTAATTTGCTAAGTGCTTGTTTATAAGGTCGGTATTACCAACTAATAGGATAAAAAGGTCCTTTTTTTCATTTACAGCGTCAATTGCACCTGCTATAATTTCCGATGGAGAATTATCCCCACCAAATGCGTCAACTAAAATTTTCATATGATTCTCTCTTTAATTTTCAAGTGTGCCAACTGTTCTAGGGAATGGTAATACGTCTCTAATGTTTGCAACACCCGTTAAATACATTATCATCCTTTCAAACCCTAATCCAAAGCCAGAGTGGATTACACCACCGTATTTTCTTAAATCAAGGTAAGACGAATAGTCTTCTGCTTTAAGCCCACATTCTTCCATTCTCTTTTTAAGAATGTCCATACGTTCTTCTCTTTGACTTCCACCGATAAGTTCACCTATGCCAGGAACTAGTAAGTCACTCGCCGCAACAGTCTTATTGTCATCGTTAAGTCGCATATAGAATGCCTTGATTTCCTTTGGATAATCGGTTAAGAATACAGGTTTTTTGAACACTTCTTCAGTTATATATCTTTCGTGTTCACTTTGTAAATCAGCGCCCCAATAAACAGGTGCTTCAAACCTATCTTTAACTTTTTCAAGTATCTCAATAGCCTCGGTATAAGTTAGACGTTTAAATTCGTTATTTCTAACGTTGTTTAATCTGTCTATTAAGCCCGTATCAACAAATTGATTTAAGAACTTAATTTCTTCGCTACAAGTATTCATTACTCTGTCGATTATAAACTTAACCATCGCTTCAGCGCAATCCATATCGTCAGAAAGGTCTGCAAACGCAAGTTCAGGCTCAATCATCCAAAACTCTGCAGCGTGGCGAACGGTATTAGAGTGTTCTGCCCTAAAGGTTGGACCGAAAGTATATACGTTAGCATATGCCATAGCAAAGTTTTCAACGTCAAGCTGACCAGAAACTGTTAAACTTGCTTTTTTCCCGAAAAAATCTTGCTTATAATCACAGGCGCCGTTTTCTAGTGGAACGTTATCAAGGTCAAGCGTAGTCACTTGGAACATTGCACCTGCCCCCTCGCAGTCACTACCCGTAATAATAGGCGTGTGCACGTAAACAAACCCACGCTCGTTAAAGAAAGTGTGTATAGCAAACGCGGCCTCACTCCTAATTTTAAATACTGCGTTAAATAAATTCGTTCTTGGTCTTAGGTGTGGAATACTACGTAAAAATTCTATCGTGTGCCTTTTCTTTTGTAGTGGATAGTCAGGCGTAGACGAACCTAAAACTTGAATAGAGTCTGCATTGATTTCAAACGGTTGTTTATTTTCTGGTGTTAAAATCAACTTGCCAGTCACCATAAGACACGCCCCAACGTTTTGACGTGCTATTTCATCATAATTCGATACTTTTTCTCTATCAAACACAATTTGACAATTTTTAAAATACGAACCATCGTTAAGTTCTATGAACCCAAAGGACTTAGAATCTCTAATAGTTCTAGCCCAGCCACATACGGTCACGGTTTTGTCAGCAAAGCTGGCGCTTTTGTTAAAAATCTCTCTAAACTGAATTCTTTTCATAATTGCACCTTTCAATGTAAAATAATACATATTTATTATATCATTTTTATTCGTTTTTTTCAAGGCTTTTTAGTATATTATTTTACTATTTAAGTTATCTTTTTATCTTTAGATAAAACAAAAAAAAAAAAACCACGGTTTTTC
>ERZ808034.137-NODE-137-length-10455-cov-3.364714_pt1 | contig 10455 bp, 24 predicted proteins | sample MGYA00380188_ERZ808034 | MGnify/ENA primary metagenome ERZ808034 (study PRJEB31490, sample SAMN06133380) | cow dung metagenome | isolation source: M12 | host: cow | place: China: Chengdu | collected 2015-05 ...
CCCTGCGTGTTTAGTCGTTTCCATGGTTATCGTTTTTTGATAGTTTCGCAATAATGGCGCGCTCGCGGTCGGATAGCGTCCACCGTGTCGCCGCTGCCTTCTCTGCCGCTGCCTTCTCTGCCGCTGCCTTCTCTGCCGCTGCCTTCTCGCTCACGAGGTATCCTTTGCCATAGATAGCCTTCTTGGTGTCCCTTTGGCTGTCGAGCGAAGAGATAGCGCAGGACTGCTCCACGCTCACCTCGAAGGGGATGCCGTACTTGGAGAGCCTCGCCACGAAGGCGGCGGTGACGACATAATCGGGGTAGGAATACTTGGTCAGTTCCTTGTGCAGCTCCTTGGCATACTCGTCGGAGGCTGCCTGCACGGCTTGGTATAGGCTCGGGCATGACTTGAAGCGGATGGAGCTGTCTTCGAGGTTGGTGAGGAACGAAGTGTTCACGCTTGCGCCGTTCTCGTAGACGACGGAAGCACCGCAAGGCAACGCCGAGGAGGAGGAGGAGGAGTAGGAGGAGAACAGCGTCAGCGTCGGGGCGAAGAGGAAGAAGCGCACGCCGTTTTCCTTGTAGAAGTTCAGTATCTCGGCGAGGATGGAGAAGGGCGGGTTATCGACGACGATGCAGCCCTTGGGGTATTTCTCTGCCTTGTAGTCGCCGCCAGGGTAGAAGGGGCGAACGAAGTCCTTGCGGCTGACCTTGTACTCATTCTCGACCCACTTGGCCACGGCCTCGTACACCACGGCGGGCGTGTAGCAGTCGTCGGTGGTCTTCTTCGCCTTGAACTTGTTGAGAAATTCGAGGTACTCCTCGTCTTCGCTCAAGTCCTCACCCGCGGCCATTCGTTGCTGGAACTCCTGCTCCTTGCGCCGTATCTCCTCGTCGTCGGGCAGCTCGGGCGGTGTCAACTCCATCCCCCACGCCTTTGCGAGGTCGTCGCCGAGGGTCTCCTGCACCTTGGCGAGGTCGATGTCGATGCCTTTCAAGGCCGTCATGTTGTCGGCGAGTGCCAGCTCGCGACCTTCGGGGCTGTCGAGGGAGAGGTCGGTGCGCTGCACCACGACGAGCTTCTTGCCGTCGGTGGGGACGACGATGACGTCCTCCATGCCGATGGCGGCGGCGGTCTCGGTGGTGGAGTTGCCCGCTATGATGTTGCCGTCCTTGTCGACGAGGATGGAGCGTCCCGCGCCGAACTTGCGGAGCGAGTCCTCGAGGAGCTTCTGCCCGAACTCGGTGTGGCGGTTGAAGTTCTCGCCGTCGGGCGTGAGGTCGGCGATGGTGTCGATTTTCTTTGTCATAATCTTTTGTGTTTTAGTGATGCAAATATAATTATTTTCTCACAAATGCCACAGGCGGGCATCGCTGCAGGCCGTGGCGGGCTTTTTCCTTGTGTGACTTCCTCACACGGGGCGGGGATTTTCCCCGCTTTATTGCAGATATCCGTTCACGACGGCCATAAATTCGTCGAAGCTTCGGCAGACGCGGTAGCGGTAGCCATGGTCTTCGACCTTGCGCTGCCACGCCTTCTGCTCGGGGCTCTGCCTGCCCTTGGCGGTCTTCATCTCGATGCAGAGGGCGTGGATGGTGTTGTACCAGCCCTCGTCGTCGTGAGCCTTGACGCATCGCGGCACCAAGAGGATGAGGTCGGCGACGCCGGGGACGACGCCCTCTGCCTTGAGCTTGCCAGCGGTGGCCTTGCTCCTCGCTCCTCCGTTGGGGACGGCGAAGAGGAGTCCACGGTACTCGGGCCACTGGAGATTGAACCAGCGGACGCAGGCGGCTTGGATGTTGTATTCTTCTTCTCTCATTTCTCCGCCTCCTTCCTTTTCAGCCATGCCTTTGCCTCGTAGTAGCCCTGCTCGGCCTTGAGCTCGCAGTGGTGGACGGTCCACCAGTCTTCGCCGTTGCGTTCCTGCACGACCCAGGTGTCGTCGGCGAGGCAGACGATGCGGTACTTCATGCGGCCCCCTTTCTCGGCCTGCCTGGGCCGCGCTTGGGTTTGCGGATGCCTTCGTTGGCTTTGATGAAGCTCTCGGAGTTGCTGAAGCGTCGGTCGGGACGGCTCGCCTCCATCTTGGCGAGGTACCGCTCCGCGTAGTCGGGTGTCCACTTGGAAGCACGCACGAGGATGACGGTGCGGGGGTCGATGCGGACGGAGATCTCGTGGTCGGGGGCTTTCTTCCGTGCCTTGAATGCGTCGTTGAAGGCTGGCGAGAGCTTCCGCACCTGACGGATGGTCTCGGGCGTGTAGGCCTTGGCGGCGTCGTTGAAGAGGAAGCCCTTGGCGGGCTTGCCCGAGTTGATGCGCCCGTTTAGGTAGACTTGCGAGACGCCGCTGGACTTCTCGGCGTCACGGACGGAGGCGTGGCGTGTGGCGTTGCCCGTCTCGAGGTCGTAGGCGATTAGTGGTCGTGGCTGTCTCATGGCTCAGAAGGGAAGGTCCCCGGTCTTTTCGTTGTCGTCTTTCCAGTTGACGCCCGGTGTGGCGGGCACGGTCTGCGGCTGTGCCTGCACGCCGGGTGTGGCTGCAGGCACCTCGAGTGCGATGCCCCATGCCTTGCAGTCGGTGAACCACTTTTCCTTTCCGTCGTTTCCGGTCCACGAGCGGCTCTCGACGTCGAAGCGGACGCGGTAGAGCTTGCCGGGGACGCACTGGAGGATGGTCTCGCACATGGCGTTGAGACCAGTGACGGCGATCGTCTTGGGGAAGTGTTCGACGGTCTCGAAGATGGCGGTCACCTTGCGCCATGCGTTTCCCGATGATTTGGCGACGCCTTCCTCGGCGTCGGTGTGTCCTTTGTAGATGGCTAACATTTCCATAATGTACTGATTTTGAGTTGATTGTGGGTTAATTTATAGGTTTAATTTGTTGATATTCAATAATTTGCGATGCTTTTTTAGTGTTCATCTTCCACCCGATGTTGTCCGTCATCATAAGCCAGGAGCCGCGGTGTCTCTCGGTGTGTCCGTCGGTGAAGGTGAAGATATAGTCGGCATCGACGAGTAGGTGTTGGAGTTCATCGTGTGTCATCATATTGTCCTCCGTTAATTGTAATCCGTTCCGCAGTATTCGCACTTGCCGTCCTTGAGCGGCGCACCGCATTGAGAGCAGGTGTGACGGTTTTCCTTGCTTCTGATTTCTTCGAGTTTTTTAAACTTGTAGCTGATTGCCTTGGCTACTGCTTCACTCACTTCCTCCTCGGTGACGATGCGTTCTTCTTTCTCGAGTTCTTCAAGTGCTTTCGAGACTTTCATCTTCATCGCTTGTTCTCTCGTCATGATCATCTCTCGGGAGAAAAGTCGGGAATATCCTTTACGGGTACGTTTGAAGAGTCCCATCACATTGTCCTCCGAAATTCTTGGTACGACGTTTCCTCTGCCAGCGGTGTGAGGATGGCGGAGGGTGAGGTGTTGCGTATGATGCAGGAGCGGAGCCAGTCGAGGACGGCGAGGCGCATGGCCTGTGCGGCTACCTCGGGGGCTGCGTCGGCGTCGGCTTTCTCGAGTCGGTTGCGGTTGGCTGCGATGCGGTCGGCGTTGACGTCCTCGACGGCCTTCTCGATGAAGTGGGAGGCGGCGGTGGCGTCGAGCTGGTGGCGCATGACGAGGTAGGCGTATTCGCGTCGGGCGTCGAAGGCGGGGAGTGGGATGCGGACGCCCTTGAACTCGCCGTGGCGTGCGACCTTTTGGCCTTGTGCCTCCCGTGCGTCCATGTCGGCGAGAAGGTCGGCGCAGGTGTCGAGGAGGTCGATGGTGTCCTGCTCGGTGTCGCCGTGGCGGTAGTGGTCTACCATCCTTTGCGCCTCGCGGTGCTGAGGCGATCCCGAGAGGCCTGCCCGCTCGAAGAACTTTACACGCTCCTGCCAATAGGCAAGGTCCTCGTCCTTGCCGTCCCACTGGTGGCTGTTGGTCTTTGGCGTGAACCACGCTTTTTTGACGGCGTTGAAGAAGAAGGTCGGTGAGAGCTGCGTGTCGGGGTTGTGGAGGGTGTCCATGACTATGGCGTCGTCGATGGTCTCGATTGGGCAGTCGGGGAAGGCCTTGAGGAGGTCGCCCTTGAGTGTCTCGACGATGTCGTTGAGGTTGGCGGGCTGGTTGCGCGATCTGCGGTGGTATGCCTGCTGGAGTATGGCGGTGAGGCGGGTGTTGATGTCGAAGTCCCGCATCGTGTTTATTGGGGTCTTTTTTCGTTCTTCGTTCATGGCTGTTGGTATTTGCGTTCATATTCCCACGGGAGCAGTCCTTCGTGGTCGTCGAGGTATTCCTGCCTTCCCTTCTCGGAGGTGGCGTCCCAGGCGATGCGCAAGGTCTTCTCCCTTTCGGTCATGGGGTCGGCAGCGTTGCTGCTGAGCGGAACCTTGCCTGTCTCGCGCTTGTATCGTAGCCAGCGGTCGAGGGTGGCGTAGTGGTTGCGTGAGTTGAGTGCCTGCTCGTCGCCTTCGGCTATCTTGCAGGAGAGGTCGTCGACGGCCTTGTCGGTCAGGACTTGGCCGTAGGTCTCGACGAGCTGGCGGTGCTCGCCTTGGAAGAGGAACACGTTGGAGAAAGAGCCGAAGACTTCTATCCCGATTTCTCGCGCACGCGCGTGGGGGAGGGGATTATATATATTCTTGGGTTCTTCTTTCTTACATTCTATATTTCTTATGTTCGTGGCACTTGGTGTGGCATTATGCGTGGCAGGTTGTGTGGCACTTGGTGTGGCACTTGGTGTGGCACTTGGTGTGGCAGTATTTGCCACACCTTCGCCTTGATATTTTGCATAATTCACTACCGTTATGAGCGTGCCTTCCTTGTTGCTCTCCACCGTGATTTCGCCAGTGGTCTGCAATGCTTCGAGGACGCGCTGGATGGTGTGGTGTGACCATCCGAACTTATCCTCGAGGTGTCTCATGCTCGTGAGGAGTTGGCCTCGCTTGATCGTCCGCCCGTGCCAGCGTTTGGTGCTGACGTTGACGAGGAGCGTGAGCTTGACAAAGAATGTGAAGATATAGGGGTCGTCTCCCCACTCCCAGTCAAGGATTTTCTCGTATGTCTTGACCCATCTCTCAAACATGGCCGTGCCTCCTTCGGTTTTGTGTCCTTTTCATTAAGCTGAGGAAAAGCACACCCTCTTGAATGGTCATCTGCCTCTTCCAGTTCGCCTCCAAAAGTGCGGGGATTAGGTAAGGGTGGCCTTTGATTTTCTTGTGCCATGCCTCGTAATAAATGCAATAGTCCTTTTTCATCTCGCCCTCCTTTCCAGTTGTTCGGTGATGAAGTTGTAGGCCACGCCGACGGCCGCGTCCTTGCGCAGCTCCGCGACGTGCTGGGGGTTGATGTCGCCGCGCTCGAAGCGTGCCACGCATCGCAGCAGCCGCCCGACCTGGGCGTTGGTGAGGTGCGAGGTGAAGTCGAGCCAGTCGGCCTTGAAGGTGATGGATTGTGAGGTCTTTCCCTCCGTCTTGTTGGTGTGTTTCATTTTGTGTAGTTTTAGACTTTGCGGCACGAAAAAAAGCGGTGGCCACTTCCCGCGTCTAAGTCCTACACAAAGGGCTGAACTGCCCATTATAGACAGTTCACGGGGTTTGCACACCGCTGGCATATATGCAACGCCATGGGCAAAATAAAAGCCCGTAACGCTCAGCATTGCGGACGGAATGACCGCCCTTTGTGATTGACTTAGACGCTGCAAATATACAAAATTTCTCATTTCGTGCTGCATAGGTTGTCACTTTTTTTTCTTCAGCTTGTCCATCTTCGCCAAGGCCTGCTTCTTCGCGTTCATGTCGTCGAGCCACGCAAGCACCACCGCCTTGTCGGTGTCGTACTTGACGAAACGCTCGCCGCCGACGTATATCTCGCCGCGCCATCCGTTGCGGTTGGGGGCCAGGCTCCCCGTTCCGTAGGGCCGCACGTCACGCTGCGCCCTCAACGCCTTGACCTTCTCGTAGTACTTCGCCTTGGCGATGGCATCGGGCGTGCCGTCGGCCAGCTTCTCCGCCATGCGGTCGGGGGTGGCCACGATCGTCGTCGCTTCCTTAATTGCCATGTCGGGCAGGATGAAGCGGAATACGAACTGCTCGCCGTTGTCCCACCTCCAGCAGTAGCCGGGGCAGGCCGTCCCGTCGTGCATGGCGCACTGCACCTCGCAGGGGCGGTTGGTGTCGATGCGCTCGGCGAGCCACACCTTGCCCGCGTGGCTCACGAGGTCGCCGACCTCAAGCGTCGTCTTTGTGACTGTTTTCATGTCGTTTCAGTTTCTTTATAAGTTGTCGTGCCTTGCGTCGCGTCTCGTCGTCGCGCCAGTCGCCCCTCGGGTAGGCAAGCCTCTCCAAGAGGCGAAGCGCGGCGCGGATTTCGTTGGCGGTCATGGTTGTTGCCTTATATTGATATATGGCGAATTATACACGGGGAAAGTTACACATCCTGCAAGTATCTCCAATGCTTCTGCAACCCTTCTCACCTCGAGAATGAGTTGCCCTATGTTGTCGGCGATGCGTTCCTTGTCAAAGTCGATGGCGGTCTGCATGGATTGCCGCCATAGTCAGAAGGAAGTGGCGCAGTCGGGTAGTCCATCGGGTTGGTCGGTTTGGTATTCTCTTTCAAGGTTTTTCTCCTTTCGTTTCCATTTCGGAAATACTCGGTAACCATAGCCTCAAACTCGTCGATGATTTGGTCGGTGACCGCTCCCTTCTCCAAAAGCATGGAAAGCTGTTCCTTTGGTACGGTTCCAACTTTATACAAGTGGCGAAGCCTTTTGACGCTCACCTTGTCGAGGCTCTTTCCATTCTCAAGCCATTGGCAGCGAAGCTCGAGCAGAAAGGCTCTTTTTTGTTCTCTTGTTGCGTTCTTCTTTCCCATGTCTTACTTGATTTGCAGGCTCACATTCTCGACGAGACGTGCACCCGGCACGTCCTCGCCTTGTTGTATTGCCTTCTTGATGGCGGTCTTGTCGGCCACCACCTCAACCTTCGTCGTCTTGTACTCGGAAGGCACGGCGTCGAGGTCGTCGACCTCCGTGGCGGTACTGTGGCGCAAAGAGAGGCGCATGGTGGGCGTCTCCACCTTGTCGTGGCCCGTGGCCACCATCGCCTTCTTCAAGGCGTTGTCGAGGCGGTTGCAGGTGTTCTCGTAGAACTTCTGCAGGGCTGCGAGGCGTTCCTTCTCCGCCTTGGCGGCGGCGGCCATGCCCTTGAGGTTGAGGATGGCGTGGCCGTAGTCTTCCGACTTGGCCGCGAAGCTCTCCTCGTTGATGGCGAGAGCCTGCTCCAGCTCGGGTGTGATCTCCCCGCCCAGCTCTTCCAACTGGGTGAGGATGGCGTTCAGCTCGGCTGTGATGCCGTAGAGGGTAGGAGCGTTCATTGCTCGCCTCCTTTCTCCGCAGCCAGCTGCTCGGCGCGGAAGGCGCGGTACTCGTCCTCGAACTTCGCCTGCTCGAGGCTTACGTCGTAGAGCTTGCGATCCATCTCGCTGTTGATGTTGCGGCAGTCGTCCTGGTACTTGAGCGTGAGGGAGTACTTCTCCTGCTCCGCCTTGGCGATGATTTGTCTTTTCCTTTCCTTGAACTCGAGCCTGCGTTGGTCGAGGTTCCATTGCTTGAAATTGTTTTCCATTTTTCGTTGTTTTTATTGGTTGGTGTTGATTTTGATTCCGTATGCCTCGGCGAGCTTGCGGATTGCGTCGCCGCCGTAGGCGTTGGCGGTCAGCTCCATGAAGCGGCACATGGTCATCGCGTCGTCGAGGCTGATGCCGTTCCGCTCGCAGAACTGCTTGCGCCCGAACTCGCAGCTGCCCGTCAGGACGTTATGCAGCTTGAAAAGCTCGGTGTTTGGGATAATCTCATTTGGGTCGGGGTGCGTCTTCACCGTGTCGGCGATGCGCTCCTCCAGCGGCTTGCCCTGCAAGGCCTTTGCGTTGGCGTCTTCGAGGGCTTGTCGAATGGTCTCGCCATGGGCGAAGCTGTTATCCACGCGGGCGACGTAGCACGGTACCTTGATGGAGTTGTTCTTGATGGTGAAGCCCTGGGCGTAGTTGCCGTGGACGGCCGTGATGGCTGTCGGCACGCCGTCGATGTTGTAGAGCTTGTTTCCGTCAAATTCTTCGATACCGTCACCGTCACCGTAACCGGAACCGGAACCGTCACCGGAACCGGAACCGGAACCGGAACCGTCACCGGAACCGGAACCGTAACCGGAACCGTAACCGTAACCGGAACCGTAACCGTCACCGTCACCGGAACCGGAACCGTCACCGGAACCGGAACCGTAACCGGTACCGGAACCGTAACCGGAACCGGAACCGTAACCGGAACCGGAACCGTAACCGGAACCGTCACCGACATCAAGCGCAAGGAATTTGTTAATCTTATCGGTTAGCGTGTCCATATCGGCTGCTTTTCGAGGTTGATGATGGCTTGTTCGGATAGCGGCATGACTTGGCACACTCTGTTGAGTACCATGCTCTCGACTACTGGGCCGATGCGATCGCCAGTTACGCCTTGGTTGGCTATCTGCGACAGGCACGATGCGCCCGTCCAATGCCAGATGTTGCGTACTTTGGTGAGCTTGCACTGCTCGCCGTTCATCCATTCCATCGTACCGAAGTACACGCCTGCGTCATAGCTCCTAACGAGGACTTTCTTTCCGTTGTAATCGTTCATTTTGATTGGTTTTTAATGTTGTTAGTTATTCCAGTTGTTTTCAATATATTCTTTCTCCAGCTCGTCGGCGGTGCCGTCGGCGTAGTGATACATGTCCTCGAGGTTCATTGTTGGCCTCCTTCCTTCGGGAAGACCCCGTCACTATATCCGTCGTGAATGCAGTCATAGACGTTGACGAACCAAAGTCCCGTCGCCATCCCAGTCTTCGAGCTGTCGCCTTTGTAGTCTTGGAAGGCCTTGTACCTTAGGCACTGCTCTTTCTTTTCACATTTTGCGTTGAGTCTAATAAAGCCTGCATTTAAGGTTTTGACTCCTTCTCCCGAACAATATAGACTCATGCCGCGCCTCCTTTCTTGATTTCGGCGTAGCGGGCGTTGGCGTAGGCGGACAGCTCGGCGTTGCCGCTGATGTAGACGCCCCAGTTGGCCTTCATCGTCTTGAAGTCCTCGACCGTCTCGCAGTTGTCGATATAGGTCTTGAGCTGTGCGTCGCTCGGCTTGCTTGCCTCCACCGTGTAGTTGTCGGGATCGTCCTTCGCCATCTCCTCGGTCGGGATGCAGAACACCTGGAAGCAGGCGTACTTGAACGCCACGGCCATCGCCTTGTTGCTCGACTTGTCCGCGCTGTCCATTCCCTCGCCGACCACGCAGGCGACCACCTGGCTGCCGTCGTCGGCCATGAAATGATAGACTATCTTGTGCATGGTGTAGATGAGCGTGCCGCCGCTTTTTGTCAGCCTCTCCTCACGATTGGTCTCGAGGATTTCGGGGACGATGAACACGCCATGCTTCGACAGCAAAGGCTTCATCGTGTTCATGACCTGGTCGATGCCTCGGAACATGAACCCCTGCTGCTGGTTTCTCTTGTCTTTTCCGATGTGGCCTATCTCTTCCATGATGGCGGGGATGGCCTTGTAGATTTTCTTTTCTTCCATATTCGTTGATTTTAAAGGGTTTTTTCAAGTTGCATTGCTATCCTCGACACGTCACGCGCGGCCTGGAGCTGCACCAGCTCGGCGCGGCTGTACCACTTCGTTGAGTTGCGTCCGCTCCCCTGGATGACGGACAGCCTCTGCTCGTTGGCTTTGACGAAGGCCATGCCGAAGAGCCGCCACGCCTCTCTTTGGCTTATGCGGTCGTCCTCGGGCCTCAAGGCTTTCAGGACCTCGGCGGCACCCATCTTGGAGGCCTCGCGTATGATGTCGGTGATCTCTTTTCTCATTGTTGTTTCTCTTTTGGCGTGAAAGGTATCGGGTCGCCGTTGTCGTCGAGACGGCGGCGGCGCGGGTTCTTGCCAAGCTGCTCGGCGAGGTAGGCGTTGACCTTGACGAGGCGTCCGTTGTCGCTGATGAGGTTGCCCACCTTCTTGTGCTTGGCGTCCAGCTCCTCCCTGAGCTTGTCCACCTCCTTGCGGAGGCGTGCGTTCTCGAGGGTAAGCTCCTCGCACCTCTTTATGGCGTTGAGGAAGTTCATGCCTGGCCCTCCTTCAAAGCGGCCCAGGCGAGTCCGAACACGGCGAAGGCGAGCGCCCCGCAGCAGCGGACGGCCATTTCGTGTGCACTTCCGTCGACTACGCAGACGGCGGCGAAGACACCGGCCACGGCGAGAGCGCCGCAAGCCTTGGCGATGATGTTTCTTGCTTTCATTGTCTTTGGTTTTTGAGGTTTGGGAATAAGGTCTCGACGTCCATTCCGAGCTCGTCGGCGGCCATCTGTGCGGCTGCCTTGTTGGGGTTACGCCAGCCGAGCGCCCACTGGTAGACGGTGTCGGTGGATCCGAAGGCGGCGACGGCCCCCCGCTGACGCCACTCCAGCGCGTGGCTGCC
>ERZ808034.138-NODE-138-length-10454-cov-3.020141_pt1 | contig 10454 bp, 8 predicted proteins | sample MGYA00380188_ERZ808034 | MGnify/ENA primary metagenome ERZ808034 (study PRJEB31490, sample SAMN06133380) | cow dung metagenome | isolation source: M12 | host: cow | place: China: Chengdu | collected 2015-05 ...
GAGAACTGGGTATTCGACGCATCACTCAACATGGGCGCACGCACTATCACCATAACTGATGGCTCTCACACCGTTGAATTTACATTGAACCAAGTTGGTGGCGGTAAGTTCTACATCTTTGACAATGGCGTGTTGAACATCACTAAGGTTGTAGTAAATGGCGTTGAGACTACCGATGCATCAGGCACCGTAGATATGAGCTCAAATAACAGCTACTACATTGGTCTTGACTGTACCATCAATGGCGTTAAGTACACAGGTAAATCAAACAACCCTGTAGTATAAAAGTGACCTCAAATAGTAGAAAAGTGCTGTTCATGTTGTGAGCAGCACTTTTTTTTACTACCTTTGCCCTCTCAATTAGGTTAATTAATTCAAACTTAAATATTTATGAGTCGATTCTCAATTGATTTTCGTCCGAAGTTGCTCTCTACAATGAAGGGCTACAACGTCGACACCTTCTCTAAGGATGTTATGGCAGGTATCATCGTAGGTATTGTTGCTCTTCCCCTTGCTATTGCTTTTGGTATTTCTTCTGGTGTAGGACCTGCAGAAGGTCTTATCACAGCTATTATTGCAGGATTTATCATTTCTGCTTTCGGTGGTAGCAAAGTGCAGATTGGCGGTCCTACGGGCGCGTTCATTGTCATTATTTATGGTGTGATACAGCAGCACGGACTCACGGGCTTGCTCATTGCCACGATTATGGCGGGTATTATGCTCATTCTCATGGGTGTGTTCAAGCTGGGCAGTATCATCAAGTTTGTGCCTTATCCTGTGATCGTGGGCTTCACGGCTGGTATTGCGCTGACTATTTTCTCTACGCAGATGAACGACCTCTTTGGTATGAATATACAGGGCGTGCCTGCGGATTTTATCCATAAATGGGTATGCTACGCGGAGCACTGGAAGGATATTAACTGGTGGGCGTTCGGTATAGGTATCACCTCGTTGGCGATATTGATAGGTATGCCTCGCATCAGCAAGAAAATCCCTGGTTCCTTGGTGGTAATCATTGTTATGACCTTGGTTACATGGCTGTTGCGCCGCTATGCAGGCGTAGAGAGCATCAAGACCATTGGCGACCTCTATACGATCCCTAACGGTATTCCTGCGCCACACTTGCCATCCTTCGAGTTAGCAGAGGGTCAGACCTTCTGGAGCTTGGTGCAGAGTCTTTTCCCTGCGGCTTTCACCATTGCTATGCTGGGCGCTATTGAGTCGCTCTTGTCGGCTATGGTGGCAGATGGTGTGATAGGCGATCGACATAACTCCAACACGGAGCTGATTGCGCAAGGTGTGGCGAACGTGGTGGTACCATTCTTTGGTGGTATCCCTGCAACGGGTGCAATTGCGCGTACCATGACCAATATCAACAACGGCGGTAAGACGCCAGTGGCAGGTATCGTGCACGCTATTGTGCTGATGGCGGTACTGCTGTTCTTCGGTCCATTGGTAGGACTGATACCTATGGCGTGTCTGGCGGGTATATTGATTATGGTGAGTTACAATATGTCGGAGTGGCGCTCCATCGTATGGCTCGCCAAGAACCCTAAGTCCGACTTTATCGTCATGCTCGTGACCTTCATCCTCACCGTGCTCTTCGACCTCACCATTGCTATTGAGGTAGGCCTTTTGTTGGCTATTATCCTTTTCCTCAAGCGTACCAACGAGTCCACCACAGTGCAGTCTTTCACCAGCGAACTCGATCCAACGCACAACAACGACCTCCAACTCCATGGCCAAGACCTCGAGTCGCTCAAGATACCTCTCTATACCGAGGTTTACGAGATCGATGGTCCTTACTTCTTCGGTATAGCCAACAAGTTCGACGATATCAGCCGTCGCACCAATAGTGGTGAGCAGAAGGTACGTATCATCCGTATGCGTAAGGTGTCCTTCATCGATTCTACGGGTATCCACAACCTTGAGCAGCTCCACTTGCGCTTGCAGCGCGATGGTATCCAGCTTGTCCTCTCTCGTGTTAATGAGAAAGTTTTCAGCACCCTCGACAAGGCTGGACTCGTCAATAAGATCGGTCGCGAGAATGTACTCAGCCATATCAACGCTGCACTCGCTCGTGCCGCCGAACTGGTTAAATAAGTTTATAGTTTAAGGTTTCAGGCTGGGCGGCAAGGCCGCATTCCCTTGCCTCTCACCTCTAACCTCTCACCTCTAACCTCTCAAATAGATAAAACATGAAACGCCTTCTTTTTTCTCTTGCCCTCTCGCTCATTGCGATGGTGTCAATGGCTCAAGCCAAGTATGTATTCTATTTCATAGGTGATGGTATGGGACCTAACCAAGTCCTTGCCGCAGAAATGTATCAAGCCGAATTAGAGGGCAGAATAGGTCGTGTGCCATTGTTGATGACGCAATTTCCTGTAGTAGGAATGACACCTACCTTCTCCTTGTCCAACGCCATTACCGACTCATCCGCAGCAGGTACCTGTTTGGCTTCTGGACAAAAAACCAACAATGGCATGATAGGTCAGACACCTGATGGCACTCCTACGGTCAGTATAGCCACCAAGTTGCACAATGAAGGTTGGGGTATTGGTATTGTTACCACTGTGCCCATTGACCATGCTACGCCGTCGCCTTTCTATGCGCACACACCATCGAGAGATGATTATTACGCTATTGGACGGCAATTGGCTGAATCAGGGTTTGATTTCTTTGCTGGTGGCGGATTTCATGTTCCAGAAGACAAACATATGCCTACTTCGCCCAATCTCTACGACTATTGCGAACAAAACGGATACTTCTTGGCAGGTGGTTACGATGAGGCAAAAGCCAATATGAATAGCCAGAAGATGATCTTGGTTCCCGCTTCTTGCCTACAAGACCGTTCTGCACATGGCGATGCACTGCCTTTTGCCATTGACCGTGAGAAGGGAGACTTGAGTTTAGAGCAATTGGTGGATGCGTCAATCAACTATCTGTCCTCGCGCGAGCGTTTTTTTATAATGGTAGAGGGTGGCAAAATTGACTATTCTGGTCATGGCAATGACGCCGCCACCAATATCCATGAGACTATCGATTTCGATTGTGCATTAGCGGTGGCATACCATTTCTATGAGCAACATCCCGACGAAACGCTAATTATCGTGGCAGCCGACCACGAGACAGGCGGTATGGCATTGGGCAATAGCGACTATACGCTCAACCTACAAGTGCTCCAACATCAGCGCAAATCATCGGGCTATATCTCCGATGCTATCAAGCTTCTATATGAGCAACTGGGCAGCCAACTCACGTGGGACGACGTACGCGCCTGTTTGTCGAAATACATGGGATTATACACCGCAGTAGAGGTTACCGCTGCAGATGATGCGCTATTGCGTGAGGCATTTAATCAGACAAAGAAGAATGAAGGTAATGTCAAGACGCTATATAAGGAGGTAAATGCCTTGGCTGCAACTGCCTTGGAGATACTCAATCGTTATGCACACATTGACTGGAGTTCCCATGGCCACACTGCTACAGCTACGCCCGTTTTTGCTATCGGGGTGGGAGCAGAGCGCTTTACGGGTTGGTACGACAACGCTCGTCTAACACCTATGATTTACGACTCTACTCGCTGACGATTGATTGTCACTCTTTTGGCTACAGCGATCGAGAATAGATACAGAGCATACACAGGCAATGTCACCAACAGAAGCGTGATTGCATCTGCTGTCGGAGTTATGATGGCAGACAATAGCAATATTGCTACCAGAGCATATTTGCGATAATGACGCATTTGCTCGCCCGTCACCAATCCCAACTTTGCCAATATATATGCTATCACAGGCAATTCAAACAGCAAACCCATCAGCAACGATAGCACCACAAACAAGGAAATATACGATGAAATCGTAATCTGATTGACGATGTCTGGCTGTACTTGATACGAACTCAAAAAGCGATAGGCAAAGGGAAATATCACAAAGTAGTTAAGAGCTATTCCCATTATAAATAGCAGCGAACTCAGCACTATCACCAACGCAGACAATCTCCTATTTGTCTGTCGCAAAGCTGGAGCTACAAACTGAAACAACTCATATATGATAAATGGAGTGCATAGCACGGCAGACGCCACCAGCGACACTGTGATATGCGTCATAAACTGCGCAGTTAGCTCTGTTGCTATAAAATGCGGAGTAAACTCACCTGGCGATAGCGATGGTATATGCCACAATGATGACAGATATTGCAACGCCTGAAAAACCAGAAAATCGCTTTGAGCAGGAGCAAAGATAATACGGAAAAGCAAATCCTTACACGCAAAGCACAACAGTGCAGCTAATATCCACACTATTACACACCTGCCAACAATCTTTCTTAGCTCTTCAAGATGCCCACTAAGAGGTAAATCTTTTGAGGTATCGGGCATTACTTATCGTCGTTATTTTTTGACGACTTCTCATCGTCAATATCTTCTCCTGAAAGACCTTTCTTGTACTCATGAATGCCTTTGCCAAGACCCTTCATCAATTGAGGAATCTTTGCGCCTCCAAAAAGCAACAAAATAACGAGTGCAATGACAATGATTTCAGTTGTTCCAATCATAATAAAAATATGTGTTATGGTTACGTAATTCAGGGCAAAAGTAATACAATTATTTGACTCGCACAAATTTTCACATCAAAAAACACTCAAAAAGCAACTTTTTTATAAAAATCTTTGCATTGATTAGGGGATAGCACCCTTTCAACTGTCTTACCTTTGTTTTGCTAAAATCGGCATCTGCCATTTTAATAGTATGAAAAAAACACCAGAACAAATAGAATTCGAACAAATATACAAACAATATAGCGGACGCATTTATAGTTTCGCAATGGTAATTTCCAAAGGAGATACCTATTTGTCTGAGGAAATACTTCAGACCACATTTACCAAACTTTGGGAACATTGGGGGAATCTAAAATCGCAAGACAAAGTGCTATCATATTTGTTCACTACTGCCAAAAATACATTTGTCAACTACTGCGACCATGAGATGGTGAAACGAGTATATGCAGATTACCTCCAATCACAAGAAGAAGAGGTTGATAACATGCAAGAGGAAGGGCAAGATGCTAAATTCTTGGAGGAGTACATCAAAGACCTCGTAACGCAGATGCCTCCTCAAAGACAACGAGTGTTTGTCTTATCTCGTTTTAAGCACAAAACGAATAAAGAGATAGCGCAAATACTTAATGTCAGCGAAAAAACAGTAGAGGTGCATATCACTTTAGCATTAAAGCAACTAAGAGAAAAATTAAACGACTAACCAACCTAAACAACTTATACGGCAATATGGTAAGCATGAAAAAATTAGCTGAAAAATATTTACAAGGCAACTTATCCAATATGGAGAAGGAGCACTTGCTGTATCTAATAAAAAACGACCAGAACGTAGATGAATGGTTGCGTACTTCCATCGAAATGGCAGACGAAGTGATGCCAGATGTTGTACGTGACAGAGTGATTAACAATGTATTCCGCAGCAATACCACTGCTCCTGCAATCCGTTCTCGAATGCCTATTTGGAAACGAGTGATGATGGTATGCTCTGTCATGGTGGCCATGTGTGTGGGAGCAGCGGTGTATCACTACACCTTCCGCGTGGACCATATGACGGGTATGTTTGAGGTGGCTACCAACATAGGAGAACGCAGCAATGTTACTTTACCTGATGGGACACACGTTGTGTTAAATGCTAAAACCAAACTGCAATACAACTACTCCATGATTGATGGCAAGCGAAAAGTATTCTTGCAGGGCGAGGCGTTTTTTGATGTGGAAGAAGACACAGATCATCCTTTCATAGTGTATGCAAATGACGTCGAAGTAGAGTGCTTAGGCACCTCTTTCAATGTACGAAATCACGAAGAAGAGCAAACGGTATCCGTGGTATTAGTGGAGGGCAAAGTGCGTGTGCAAGCGGGCGCAGCTGAACTGTTGATGGAGCCCGACAACCGAATGGTGTTTGACAAACACACCTTGGCTCTATCGAAGCATCGTGTAGACTCCGACAACTACCTCTGCTGGCTCAACAATGAAGTGCGATATAACAACCAAACACTCGAAGAAATTGCTGGAGAACTCGCACGTAACTACAATATACGCATTGTCATAACTTCCGATGAACTCAGGAAAGAGCGTTTTACTGGTTATCTTGGGCAAAGTAGCTTGCGTAATGTATTGGAGGTACTATCCATGACTTCGGGAATACGCTACTATTACGATACAGATACGGTTTATCTACATAAACGAATATAATTTTTTAGTCAACATTAATATTAACTCGAAAAAACTTAAAGTATCATGAAGAAACTTTATTTTTTGGCACTAAGCATCTTTGCTAGTGCAAGCCTTATGGCTACTCAAGTACAAGTAAAAGCAGGCGACAACTTGCAAGTAGCTGTAGAGGCAGCCAACAGCGGTGACACCGTTTTGGTGCAAGCTGGTACCTACGAAGGTAACTTCATTATGAAAGATGGTGTGTATGTTTCAGGTGGTTGGAACAAAGATTTCACTGCGCAAACTGAACATTGTATTGACTACCAAAGGAACACACAAAATTTCTATTAAATAAATTTCTATTATGAAGCGATTTGTTAAATACCTATCGCTGATGGTATTCACGATTTTGACTTTGGCTTCTTGTGAGCCAGAGTCAAACGTGGTTATCCCTACATTCAGCGATATCACAATTTCTCCTCAACTAGATACCTATGCTATAGGGGATACTATCACTTGTTCTATAGAACGTCTTACAACAGGCTCAGAAGAGCTTTTTGAGGATGATAACCAGTATTGGTTTTATGCTAGTTGGTGGTTTGGTAATCATGAATTAACTGCAGATTTTCAAACCTTTGCTCAAAATGAAGCAGGAAAGTATGTGGCTACATCATCTCCCATTGTACTGACCGAGCCAGGAGAAGTAAAACTGTACTTCTTTGGTAAATTACAGTATCCTAATTGGGAGTTCTACAAAGTTGAAATTCCTATTACAATTACTGTTCAAGACACTACTAAATAACTGATAAGATTATGAAACGCATATTATTTATATTCTTTTCTATCTGCTGCGCCATCACAATGATGGCACAAAGTGTCACATTGAACATATCGGAAAAACCGATTCGTGATGTATTGCAACCATTCGAACAAGCTTCTGGATATCATTTCTTCTATAATTCTACTAGTCTAGTAGGTCTAGATCATATGGTTTCTGTTGCTTTCGATCAAACCCCTCTAGAAGTTGCACTCAATACTTTATTCCAGGGGACTACCATTGTTCAGACCATCATGGATAACATTGTGATAGCACTTTCCAACAAAGAAAAGGAGCAATCAGTAGTAGGGAAAAACATAGATGGTGTAGTAGTTGATGCTACCAATTTCCCTATTATTGGAGCTACCGTTCGTGTGAAAAATACCGATAATGGTACAATCACCGATTTTGATGGTAACTTTTCGTTGAGCAATGTCAAACCTGGTCAATATCTTCAAATTTCATATATAGGCTATAAAACCTATGAATTGCGTGTTGCTGCTACAACCACATCTTATAATGTCACATTGCAAGAGGATGCTGAGCAACTAGATGAGGTCGTGGTAGTCGGATATGGAGCACAAAAGAAGGTGAACCTTACAGGTGCTGTATCTGTGGTAACCGCAGAAGAAGTGGCAGGTCGTCCTACCCAAAACATGGCAACGGCTCTTCAAGGTGCCGATCCCTCACTCAATATTACAATGAATGCCGGTAGTCCTAACTCTGACTTCAAAATTGACATTCGTGGTGTAGCTTCTATCAATAGTGGTGTAAAACCGTTGGTATTGGTAGATGGTGTGGAGATGGACCTAAAGCGTGTCAACAACAACGACGTAGAGTCAATCTCCGTGCTCAAAGATGCATCTGCATCTGCTATCTACGGTGCCAAAGCGGCTGCTGGTGTCATCCTCGTTACTACCAAAAAGGGTGCAGAGGGCAAGGCTCCTACTGTTACTCTTGATGCTAAAGCAGGTTGGAAAACGCAAACCTCCAGTACCGATTTCATCACCGATGGTTTCATGTCTGCGTATATCAACGACCTCTTTATGCACCATCATGCCAACTACAACATGACCTCCTACAACGAAGCCGATTATGCTGAATTGTGGATGCGCTATGGCCAAACCGAAGAAGACCCTGAACGTCCTTGGGCTGTAGCACAATCGGATGGGCGATACAAGTATTATGCCAACTTCAATTGGTACGACCACTACTACAAGAAAAACCGCCCTATGCAGGACTACAACATTTCTGTCACAGGTGGCAACGAAAAGGTCAACTACTATGTCAGCGGACGCTATTACAACGAGGATGGTATGATCGCTATCAATACCGACAAATGGCAGAACTTCTCCACCCGTGCAAAAGTGAATATCAACATCCGTCCTTGGTTGCGCTATGGCGTTAACTTCAGTTTCTTCAACTCTAAATACACTTACCCAGGTACCGAGTCTGTACGCGAGGTCTTCCGTGTAGGTTCGTTACACGCTTTGCCTTTCGTGCCAGCCAACAACCCCGACGGCACACCAGTGTATATGAACTATTTTGTATATAATGGCGCTGGTACGGTGGGTGATGGTATGAATGCCTTGCTGCAATATGGCAGACACAAGAACGCTGAGAAAAACAACGAGATGGTTATCCAAAATCGTTTGGATATTGATTTGGCAAAGAACCTCACCCTGACTGCTGATTATTCCTTCAAGTGGCGCATGAAAGAGATTAGCAATCGCTCCGTTAAAGTGCCTTACACCGACAATGTCAGTGGCGATCTTATCCTCATGGATAGCTGGCGCTCAGTGGATTACTACAAACAGACTTTAGCGCGTTACAACACGCACAACTACAATATCTACCTCACATGGAATCCTACATGGGGACAACATCATCTTACTATGATGGCAGGTTTCAATGGAGAGAATTATCGCTACCACGACTTGGTAGTTGATCGTCTTGACCTTCTCACCGAAGACCTCAGCAACTTCAACTTTGCTACTGGTGAATTAAACGAACTCAGCGAAAAAGTACAAGAGGCTGTCACCAATGGTGTGTTCGGACGTATCAACTACGACTATGCTGGCAAATATCTCTTTGAGGTGTCTGTTCGTGCCGATGGTTCTTCACGTTTCTCCAAAGGTCACCGCTGGGGCGTGTTCCCTGCTGGTAGTATGGGTTGGCGTATGAGTGAAGAATCATTCTGGGAGCCAATCTCAGATGTTTGGAGCAATAGCAAATTGCGTTTCTCTGCAGGTCAGTTGGGTAACCAATTAGTGGGGTATTACGATGCATATCAAACTATCTCTGTTGATAACATCTTCGAGCAAAAGATCACCTTAGATGGTGCTACAGCTCTCCAATATGCCACCGAGAGTTCTCCTAACTCGGGCGACCTCACATGGGAGAAGATGACCACCTATGACATAGGTGTGGACTGGGGCTTTCTCCGCAATCGCTTGAACTTCACTGGTGACTTCTATATCCGCAATACTACCGATATGTTGGTGGCTGGTAAAGGTTTACCATCCATTTATGGCGCAAGTGCTCCAAAAATCAATGCTGCTGACATGCAAACCATCGGTTGGGAGATTGCGCTCTCTTGGCGCGATAATAAGAAACTTGGTGGCCATGACTTCGAATACGAAGTCAGTGCAGGTTTGGGTGACTATCAATCTACTATCACCAAGTTCGACAACCCCACCAAGGTTATCGAAGCAGGCTACTACGAGGGCATGAAACTCGGCGAGATCTGGGGCTTCAAGACGGGTGGTCTATTCGCTTCCGATGAAGCAGCTGCTGCATACGAAGTGGACCAATCGCTCGTATACGGCGATATCAACCTCGTGACTGTGGACGGCAAGACTGGTGCACGCGCAGGCGATCTTATTTATCTTGACCTCGATGGCGACGGTGCAATTGATAATGGTGCGGCTACAGCAGATGACTATGGAGATCGCGTAGTTATCGGTAATAGCCTTCCACGCTATAGCTACAATTTCCGTCTCGGCTTCGACTACTTCGGTTTCGATTTCTCTATGTTCTGGCAAGGTGTAGGTCGTCGCGACTGGTATCCTACCAACGAGGCTACCACTTTCTGGGGACCATATTCACGTCCTTACCAAGGTCTGATTCCTGAAGGATTTATGGATCTCGTTTGGAGCGAGCATAATCCAGATGCATATTTCCCACGCTACCGCGCATACGAAGCTCTTGGTTCTCAAAACTCGTTAGGTCAACCTAATGATCGATATTTACAAAACATTGGGTATCTGCGATTCAAGAACTTGACCGTTGGCTATACTCTTCCTTGCTGGAAGAAGGTATTCTCTGAGTTCCGTATCTATTTCTCTGGAGAGAACCTCTGGTACACTTCTCCACTGCTGAAATATTGCAATACCATCGATCCTGAATCTGCTGCTGCGCTTACACA
>ERZ808034.139-NODE-139-length-10394-cov-2.688766_pt1 | contig 10394 bp, 8 predicted proteins | sample MGYA00380188_ERZ808034 | MGnify/ENA primary metagenome ERZ808034 (study PRJEB31490, sample SAMN06133380) | cow dung metagenome | isolation source: M12 | host: cow | place: China: Chengdu | collected 2015-05 ...
ATTCTTAAATAAACCAGAAGGCTAAACTATACAACAAGGAAGACACACGGAGTCTGTCTCGTCCCTTTCGAGAAGAAAGGAAGAGGCGGACCCCACGTATCTTTTTTTCCTGATATTTCATGGTGATTTGTGATTCATGATTTGTGATGTATCACCTCCAAATCGTACAAAATAGTATTTTTAATTATGATGTATTTTTGAATTTTTGTAAAATTAATGCCTAATATTTACGCATAATTTATGTTCAATCAGATTTTGATTTAGAAAAGCGTATGGCGGATGCCGGCTTTATGTAAATAGATTTTGGAGGGTATGATTTTTTGAGAATTTGCGGCGTTAAGGGCTTGTCGCGCATGAAAAAAGATGTGTAATAAAATTATTGAGCAAAAAACAGCAGAGGAAAGTTACCTACTCCTCTTTACCTTTTCGTCCTTCCTCTTCCATCTTCGACACAGTCTTCATCATCTTCGAAAACTGCGCAGAGGTTGTGGTCTCCTGCTTTCCGCAGAACCACTCAAGAAAACCTTTCCAGAAACTCATTTTTCCTCCCATATTTTAACAGCCGTCGACACAATAGCCGATGCTGTCTTTTCTCCAATGCCTTTTACATCCATCAGCTCCTCCTTAGATGCTGAAAGAATACGCCGAAGAGATCCAAACTCGCGAAGAAGATCCCGTCCTGCCTTTGGACCAACCTCAGGGAACGCAGTTAAGATATAGAGCAGAGCATCATTTGCACTTCGCGAACCCTTTGCAGAATGCTTAGACCGCTCAGCTCTCTCTCCGCCTGCTTCGCGTCTTGCAAAAGCATAAATCATCTCAGCCGTCTCATTTGAATCCTTTGTAAAAAGAACCGAAACATCATAGTCCGCCGCAATAGATGCAAGCGTATTTCGAATAGCATTCGGATGGATGTTTCGAAGCTCATACAAATCCGAAATACTTCCGCCTTCAACAATCATCACAGGGCGGATAGCCGACTCCGCAAGAGCCTTTACCTGACCGAAAAGATCGCGGTCAACTAAAGTATCCACAAAATCCTGAATAGTCTTTCGCTCGATTAAAACACGTCCAACAGAATAATCACCTGCCGGAAGATGTTCGAGATGGATTTTTGCCCCGAGATTACTTAAATGCTCAGGAACTTTAGACTGCATCTCACGGTTATCAACCGTCACAGAAATAACATCCTCGTCCTCTTCCTCCTCCTGTTTTGCAGAGAACAGGTCAGACAAAGTCTGCTGCCCGGAAACACCGTACGAAGACTCGCCTGCTGCCGGAACTGTAAAAAGCTTCGTTGGAACTTTCCCGTTCCGCATAGCAGACACACCCTTTAACATCTGCTTTTCCTTAGCATTCGAAACCCAGCGGAAAGTTTCATCAGCCGTACCCTTCGTGATTAAAACAATCACCTTTCCTGAAGTGTTTCTGCCGGTTCTTCCCTTCCTCTGAATACTTCGAACCTCAGACGGCACGGATTCATAGAACACAACAAGGTCTGTTGCAGGAATATCCAGACCCTCCTCTCCCACAGACGTTGCAACAAGAACCGAATACTCTCCTTCGCGGAACTGCCTGATTGCCTCAATCTGCTGCTTTTGCGACAGACCTTTCTCGCTGTCGCGTGAAGCCTGCCCTACAAAACGGCGTGCGGTAATTCCTGCATCATTTAGATAATCCACTAACATCTGCACAGAATCGCGGTAGGTCACAAAGACAATAATCTTCGAATCCGCAAACTCCGTCATCTGCTCCTGCACGATTCGAACAACAGCATCCGCCTTTGGATGAAGCTCCTTCGTCCATGACTCGGAAAGAGAGAGAAGCCTCTGGAAGCGGCTGTCTGCACAGATTCTCTGCGAAGCCTTACTTCCCCCGCCCTGCCCTTCGGTCTGCAAGCGAAGAAGATAAGCACGAAGAGCTGTTGAGCCCTGAGACTCGGCAAGCATCACCCCATGCTTTAACTTCATCAGCTCAGCATGAACCGAGACCGCAGTATACGCAGTCTTGTCTTTTTCCTGCATCCGCATCTGAATCTGGGCACGAAGAGCATTCAACGCCTTCATCGAAAGAGCCTCACGCCTTGGAACACGATAACCCATATCACCAAGTTTCGTAAGTCTGTCATCCAAAAGACTGTTCAAGACAGACACAGCAAGCCACAAATCTTCAGGGAGCTCTAAGGTCATATACTCCAAATCCCTCTCGTGAACATAGGGCCTAACGTCTGCATCGGTTTCCACACGGCTCTCAACAGACGTTATTGAAAGATGCTCGCAGATTTCTGCAACATGCTCAGGGTCAGAACCAGGAGACGCCGTCATTCCAAGAACCAGAGGCGAGGACGCTGTCTCATTGTACCTTCTGCCGATGAAAACATACGCATAGTTTCCAACAGTTCTGTGACACTCATCAACGATTAGAAGCGAAACATCTTCGAGGTCATACCGGCCTGCAATCAGGTCATTCTTGATAACCTCAGGAGTAGCTACAACAAACCGTGCCGAATTCCAGGCCTCAACACGCTTAGGAGAAGCGGTTGACCCGGTAAACATCACAACATCGCCCTCTTCTAAGAGAAGGTTTTTGGAAAAATAGCGTAAGTGCTGCTCGACTAACGGTTTAGTCGGAGCCAGCATCAGGATTTTGCCCGAATCAATCCGGGCGGCCGCAACAAGCAGGGCAACAGCCGTCTTGCCCATACCGGTTGGAAGAACAACAAGAGTATTTGCAGACAGAGCACTGTCTGCAATCGCGGTCTGATAAGACCGTGCCTCAATCGTATTCTCCGGGATATTTTTGCGGCTTACGTAACTCATCTTAGAAAGCGTCGAAGGTGAGCTTGCCCTTTAAGAGCAGCGGAATCTTTGCGACGACATCTTCCATCTTGCCTCTTACCTGCTTCATGGAGTCGCGGTCACGGAGGGTGACGGTTCCGTCTTCCTTGGTGTCGTAATCGACAGTAATACAGAACGGAGTTCCAACCTCATCCTGTCTTCTGTATCTGCGGCCGATTGCTCCTGCATCATCGTACTCGGTCTGGAGGCCTTCTGCCTGGAGGTCTAAGACAAGCTTTCTTGCAATCTCGTCCATTCCATCACGTGCCATGAGCGGGAGAACAGCAACCTGAACCGGGGCAACACCATTCTTGAATCTCATAACAGTTCTGGTCTCACCGTCTGCAACATCTTCAGAGTATGCGTGCTCTAAGACCATGTAGCAGATACGATCAATACCATAAGATGGTTCGATGACGTGCGGCATAACATCTTCACCGAAGACATCAACCATTTCGTCCTTGACAGTGTACATCTCAGGTGCGACAAGGATTTCCTCTCCATCAACAGTGACGCGGATTCCATCCTCAGCAGGCTCTGCCTGTGCCATTGCTTCAGCAACTGCCTTTGCCTTTCCGCGGAAGACCGGGCCCATCTTTCCATAGTTTGGAACGATTGCCTTGTGGTGAACCTTCTTCGGCTCCGGGTACTGAACAAAGACAGTGTTCTTCTGTCCGGAGACTGCTGCGTGTGCCTTTAAGTCGTAGTTGGTTCTGTCTGCGATACCCACAATCTCGACCCAGCCGAAGCGGTCGGAGAATGCTTCTGCATCCCAGCAGTCGGTTGCGTAGTGTGCACGCTCATCCGGCATGTGCTGACGGAATCTGATCTTCTCCGGGTTGAATCCGACAGTTGTTAAGATGTCGTGAGTCATTGCAACGTAGTATGCGACATACTCGTTTGCGATGATGCCCTCATCTACTGCCTGACGCATGGTTCTGACAATTGCAGGCTCATCTTTTTCCTGCTGTGCGATTCCGCAAAGCGGCATGGAGTAGTCTGCATAGCGGAAGAACTGCGGGTGGTCTTTCTCCTCCGGGTGGACGAAGATTTCTGCTTCTGCCTGGGTGAATTCACGAAGACGAATCATTCCCTGACGCGGGGAGATTTCGTTTCTGTAGGACTTTCCAATCTGGACTGCACCAAACGGCAGGTGGTCGCGATAGAATCTAAGAAGTCTTGGGAAGTCAACGAACATTCCCTGTGCGGTTTCAGGTCTTAAGTATCCCTTTCTCTGTCCTCCAGGGCCAATGGAGGTGGTAAACATTAAGTTGAAGTCGAAGACTTCGACGTCTCCTAAAACTTTGTTACATGCCGGGCACTCCTTGTCGAGTAAGACATCGTGGAGTTCCTCTTTGGACATGGTTCCTGCGTGCGGGATTCCGAATGCTTCTGCGACGTGGTCTGCGCGGAGGAATTCCTGACAGTGCGGGCACTGGAACATTTTGTCGGAGAAGCCTCCAACGTGTCCGGATGCGACGTAGATTGGTTCAATTCCAACGGTCGGGCATTCGATTTCGTAGTATCCTTCCTGGACTACGTAGAAGTTTCTCCAGATGTTTTCGATACGGCGTTTGAGCATTGCTCCAAGCGGACCATAGTCGATAAAACCAGCTACCGAGCCATATATTTCAGAAGACGGCCAGACGAATCCTCTTCTTCTGGCGAGTTCCATTACTTTTTCGTAAGTATCTTCGTATTCGGCCATGTGTGTCTAGTTATGGGTTTTGTAAAGTAATTAACTATACTATAGAGTGGGTTGAAAAAAGGAATTTACACCATATGACAGACATCAGCGGCTTTGGAATTATATTCTCTCAACATAATTCTTCAGCGTAAAAAATAAGAGGTTTTGGTTTGTCTGAAATTAATTTCCGTCAAGATTCAAACGCTGACGCATCCATGCCCCTCTCTTGTAGAAGAAGAGGTCAACAAGGAACACAACAACTGAACCAATAACGATTGCAAACCAGATCTGCTCAATCGGGTGACCGGTAAGCATAAGCAGAGCAGAAAGACCTGCCTGAACAATAACCTGACCTGTAATTGCCGCATACATACCCGGTCTTGTAGCTCCCGCTCCATTCATCGCGAATCCCATAGTCATACCGGATGCGATAATGAAGTATGAGAATGGAACAACCTGCATGAAAGTAATTCCGATTGCAAGAGACTCGCCTGTCAGACCAAAGAATCCAAGAAGCACCGGGGCGGTGAATAAGTACAGAACCGCAACACAAAGCATGAAGATAATATTGGCTGTTACCGCATAGCGAACAGTTTTCTTTGCCCTCTCAGGATTCTGAGCTCCTAAATTCTGACCAACCATAACGGCGACACCGGTACAAAGACCCATAGCCACAATTAAACCGAGCATATCAAGTCTGATGCACATACCATAGGCTGCGATTGCCGCCTGGCCGTATGCTGCGATGATAATCATCATTAAGACCATAGCAAAGCTTCGAATACCGCTCTGAACAGCAGACGGGATTGCGATAACAAAGATATCGCGAATCAAACGCGGCTCGAAGATAAACTTCTTCGGGAACTTGATAGGACCATTTTTGTGCTTTGGAAGATAGTACATACAAAGAATCAGCAGAATAACTCCGACTAATCTGGAAGACAAGGAAGCATATGCCGAACCTGCAAGACCAAGGGCTGGGAAAATCCAGAGACCCTGAATTAAAGTCGGGTTCATAATAATATTGACGATGTTGACCCCCACCATAACAAACATAGGAGTTCTGGAATCCCCTGTACTCTGGAAAACGGTGGTCAGCGTCATCAAAAGCATCATAATGAAACTTCCAATCAAAGCCGGACGAAGGAAGTTTGCACCCTCAGCTGCGATAACTGCATCTCCCTGACTCATAAAGAATAAAATCTCCTCAGACCAGAAGAAACCAACAATTGCCAGAATGAAACTGAAAATCAGACCGAGATAAATTGCATGAGCCAACACAACCTGAATTCTCTCGTACTTCTCCGAACCATATGCACGCGAGACAAAAGCAGCCGTAGCTGTTACAATACCCATAAGCACAGTCGTTAAGACCATGATAACCGATACACTTAAAGTTCCGCCGGCGATTGAGGTATCACCAAGCTGTCCGATAAAGTACATATCAACAATTTCCAGAACACTCTGGAGCATATTGCTGATAATAATCGGCAGGGCAATAATGAGGAGGGCTTTTCCTACATTACCTTCCGTTAAAATATTCTTGTGTTCACTCATAACGATACCTCTAGTAATGCAACGTGTAAGACGATAAAACTATGGTGAAATTATCTCGAAGTTCTAAAAATCAGCTCTCGGCACATCTGATATCAGACGCTGTTTAACGCTGTGTTTTCGGATTTGCAGATAGTATTATCTAATCTTAAGTTGATGTATATGGAAGATATGGCTTCTCCGCGTCTTTTATGGTATCGGTTCTGCTACTTCTTTGCACGATGCGCCGCAACACCGTTTGTAAGGTTTAAAATCAACTACACCTATGACAAGGTGCATGCAAAACACCGGCCGTACTTAGCTCTTTCAAATCACACAACCCTCTGGGATTATCTCTTAGTCGGCGTTCCATTCAGACGCCAGATGTACTACGTCGCAGGAGAACACCTCTTTAGAAACAAGATTCTCAGAACTGTTGTAATGAACTGCGCAGGTCTTATCATTAGAAAGAAGGGAGCACCTGCTGATGATATGATTGCCGAGATGAAACAGGTCTTAAAGTCCGGAGCCAACGTCTGGATGAGCCCTGAAGGAGCACGCTCGATTAACGGAGAAAGTGCATTCATCTCCCCTGCCACCGGAAAACTCGTCAAAGAATGTGCCGAACTTGGTGCAGGACTTATCACCTACAGAATCCACGGAGGATACCTCCGCCGTCCGCGCTGGGGAAAACACCAGAGAAAGGGAAAAATGTGGGGAGAGTTTGTCGCAGAATATTCACCGGAAGAACTCATGTCAAAGTCAGTTGATGAAATCAACGAAATCATCAACCGCGACATGTATGTAAATACCTTCGACGACCAAAAGAAAAACCCGACCCCGTACAAGGGAGAAGCCTTAGCAGAGAATCTGGAAACCACCTTATACGTCTGTCCAAAATGCCGTGCAGTTGGAAAGCTTCACAGCAAAGACGACATCTTATCCTGCGAATGCGGATACAAAGTCAGATTCACTGAGTACGGACTCTTCGAAGCCGCAGGTGATGATGAGCTTATCATCGACAACATCGCAACCTGGGACCACTGGCAAAGAGACTACTTCAAGGAAAGACTTCCGGAGTTCCTCGAATACCCGGAAGACAAACCAGTCGAGTTCGATGACAACCAGATTTTAAAGAGAATCGGAGCACTAAAATCAGTAGATGTCCTTGGAAAGGGACGCTTTGCAATCTACAAAGACCGCTTCGAGTTCCAGACCGAAGAGGAAAAGTACGTCTTCCCGTTCGAAGAGATTGGAGGATTTGCATTCTCTTTGCAGATGAAGATTCTCTTCTCCATGAAGGATGGAACCTACTATGAGGTTGACTCCGAGATTCCGAGGTCAGCTGTAAAATACATGGTACTCTACCGCTTCCTTATTGGAAAAGAGTACTACTAACTTTTTTTCAGATGGTTGATTATATATCCCATACGCGCCTATATTGTATCATTCAAGGCGCTCACTAATGACTGTAAACCAGAGAAACATCCTATCTGTCCGTGACATGGACAGGGAAGAGATTGACAGACTCTTATCCGCTGCTGCAGAGTTTGACCATGGAAATGGAACTGGTCATGAACTCGACGGAAAGATTCTGGCAGTTCTTTTCTTCGAACCAAGTACCAGAACCCGCATGTCCTTCTCATCTGCTATGATGAGACTTGGCGGAAAAATTCTGAACCTTGGCTCAGTTGAGGCTACATCAATTGCAAAAGGAGAAACCCTTTCTGATACAATCCGTGTTGTATCAGGATATGCCGATGCAATCGTTCTCCGCCATCCAAAGGAAGGTGCAGCCCGCCTCGCAAGCGAAGTGGCATCAGTACCGGTGATTAACGGAGGAGACGGAGCAGGTCAGCACCCGTCCCAGACTCTTCTTGACCTTTACACAATCAGAGAGTCGATGCCGCTTAAAAATATTGATATCGGACTTCAGGGAGACCTTCGCTATGGAAGAACAGTCCACTCGTTAGCGTTCGCACTTTCCAAATACGACAACATAAGAATCCACACAATTGCCCCGGAAGGTCTGGACTTCCCGTCATCATTAAAGGCCGACTTATCAGAACTCGGAGTTGAACTCATCTGCCATGATGCAGTAGAAGAGTGCCTCCCTGAACTTGATGTCCTCTATGTTACACGCCTTCAGCGTGAAAGATTCCCGGACCCGGTTGCATTCGACAGCTATGCATCCACCTACAGAATAACCCCTGAACTCTTAGAGGAGGCAAAGCCGAACATGATTGTTCTCCATCCGCTTCCAAGAGTTGATGAAATTGACCCGAGAGTAGATGCCCTGCCGTGTGCAAAATACTTCGAACAGGCACACAACGGTGTCCCTGTCAGAATGGCTATGTTAAACGAGGTGATGAAGCAATGACAAAGGTCAAGAAAACTTTAGAAATTTCGCCGATTCAGCACGGAACAGTTATTGACCATATCACCCCGGGCGAAGGACTGACTGTTATCAGAATCCTTGGAATCACCCGCGGAAGCGGAGTTATGGTGACCGTTGCCTGCAATGTTGAAAGCTCTCACGGCGGAAGAAAGGATTTAGTAAAGATTGCCGACCGTGAGCTCTTAAAAGAAGAGGTCGATAAAATCGCGCTCGTCGCCCCGGATGCAACGATTAGTATCATCCGTGATTATCAGGTCATTGACAAAAAGCAGGTCGAAGTTCCGCAGGAAATCGAGGGTGTCATTACATGTCCGAACCCGAACTGCATTACAAACACAAAAGAACCTGTTCCAACCCGCTTTACCGCACACACCAGAGGTTTCCGCTGCCGGTACTGTGATACCGTCATCTCCCGCGAGAGAGATCTTGGAAACTACATCTAACTTTTTTGCCCAAAGGCGAACACTTAAACATATAGAAACCAGATATATTTCCTTATAATGAAATATCTGTTAATCTTAGCTGACGGTGCGGCTGATGAGCCGCTTGAGGAGTTAGGCGGAAAGACTCCACTTGAAGTCGCCAAGAAACCGAATATGGATATGATTGCCAAAAAAGGCAGATGCGGTATGCTCAAGACCGTTGATGAGTCTATGACTCCGGGGTCTGATGTTGCAAACATGTCCATTTTAGGATATGACCCGGAGAAGTACTATACGGGACGCGGTGCTCTTGAGGCACTCAGCATGGGTGTTCCATTCGGCGAGGATGATATGGCATACCGCTGTAACTTAGTCACCATCGAGAACGGAAAGATGAAGGACTTTGCAGCAGGACATATCACAAGCGAGGAAGGAGCAGAGCTTTTCAAGTCTCTGCAGGAGAAGGTCCCGGAACTCAAGTTCTATCCGGGCGTTTCATACAGAAATGTTATGATGTTCCCGGGAGGAAAGGGAGTTGAGTCCTATCCGCCTCACGATATCGTTGACGAGGTTGTTGACAACTACATGCCGAAAGGTCCTGATGCAGACGTTGTAATGAAGGCTATGGTTCGTGCGGCTGATGTGTTCGAGAACCACCCGGTAAACGTTGCAAGAAAGGCCGCAGGAAAGAACCCGGCAACGACCATCTGGCCGTGGAGTTCAGGTAAGAAGCCTGCTATGCCGAAGTTCGAGGAGATGTTCGGCAAGAAGGGAGCCATGATTTCCGCAGTTGACCTGCTCTTTGGAATTGCGGCATGCTGCGGTATGGAGATTGTAAAAGTCGAAGGGGCAACCGGATACTTAGATACAAACTACATGGGCAAAGCAAAGGCGGCTGTCGAGACCTTAAAAGGAGACGCAGACTTTGTTTACATGCATGTCGAGGCAACAGATGAGGCAGGACACTTAGGAAGTGTTGAGGAGAAGATTCGCGCAATCGAGCGTCTCGATGAAGCTGTCGGATACATTCTCGAGAACTTCGACGGATGCGTTATGCTGATGCCGGACCACCCAACCCCAATCGCCAAAAAGACTCACACCCACGATGCAGTCCCGTTCGTTGTTATGGGCAAAGATGAGGCTGACAGTGTTTCTGCATACACCGAAAAGGATGTCCGCGAGAACGGTGCCTATGGTCTGATGAAGGCAGTTGACCTTCTTCCGATGGTGTTCTCAGAGTGAGTTTTAGAGAGACAGCTCTGGAAATTATCCGCGAAAAGATTCGCGGGGCTTACTGGATTCGCGAACCTCTTGTCGGGTTCGCTGATGTTTCGTCAGCACATATCCGCGGTCTTAGGTCATCTGCTGCAGATGACCACTTAATGCCTGAGGATGTTTTGCCGGAAGCAGAGATTATTATCTCCTATTTTTTACCGTTCACAAGAGCCGCCGGAGAGTGTAATAGAGACGGGGATTTCCCGTCTCAGCTCTGGGCTGATTTGTATAACAGGACCAAT
>ERZ808034.140-NODE-140-length-10380-cov-7.491799_pt1 | contig 10380 bp, 7 predicted proteins | sample MGYA00380188_ERZ808034 | MGnify/ENA primary metagenome ERZ808034 (study PRJEB31490, sample SAMN06133380) | cow dung metagenome | isolation source: M12 | host: cow | place: China: Chengdu | collected 2015-05 ...
ATGTTTTCAAGGAGAACAAATGGATACAAAAAAATCTAAAAAGATATGGATAATTTTGGGTATAATCGTTTTAGTAATCGCTGCGTTATCCATTGCTGATTGTGTTGGGAAAAGGAGAGAAGTAAGTTATTCAGAATTTACTAGTATCGTTTCTCATATTGGTGATGATGCTAACGATAATACGATTGATTTAACGGAAATGCAAACTCTCAATATTCCAGTTATTGCATCTAATTTATCGATAGGGAACGTTTCATCTATTAGACTTGCAGGCGTTCAGATTGACGGATACGTTATTAATTTTGACATAGAAGTCACTTCGACTATAGGAATTAAATCTACGATTGGCTTTACGACTAATTACGCTAGGTCTGATAGCGACAATTTATTTATCAGAGAAAACTTGTCGAAAGCAGGCGTTCCACTTGCGTTTACCGACCCTAACGCAGGTTCAATTTGGTCGGCGTTATTGCCTATATTTGGAACGGTTATAATCGCGATAATTTTCTTCGTATTGCTTATGCAGACGCAAGGTGGCACTAAGGGTGCAATGAATTTTGCAAAGACTAACGCAAGGGTAGATAAAGACCTAAAGGTTAGATTTTCCGACGTTGCAGGTGCTGAAGAAGAAAAGGCAGAACTTCAAGAAGTGGTTGAGTTTTTGAAAAATCCAAGAAAGTTTTCCGAACTTGGCGCAAGAATACCTAAGGGTGTGTTATTAGTAGGGCCTCCGGGCACGGGTAAAACCTTGTTTGCTAAGGCTGTTGCCGGAGAGGCAGGCGTTCCATTTTATTCTATAAGTGGTTCGGACTTTGTTGAGATGTTTGTCGGCGTTGGTGCGTCAAGGGTAAGAGATTTATTCGACGTGGCAAAAAAGACCATGCCTTGTATCGTGTTTATAGACGAAATTGACGCAGTAGGTCGTCAACGTGGAACAGGTATGGGTGGTGGCCACGATGAAAGAGAGCAAACGCTTAACCAATTATTAGTGCAAATGGACGGGTTCCAGACAAACGATGGAATTATCGTTATGGCGGCTACTAACCGTGCCGATATTTTAGACCCAGCGCTACTAAGACCGGGTAGATTTGATAGACAAATTTACGTCAACACGCCTGACGTTCGCGGTAGGGAAGCGATTTTGAGAGTTCACGCAAGAAATAAACCTATTTCACCAGACGTTAACTTTAAGACGGTTGCGAGAATGACTAGTGGTTTTTCGGGTGCTGATTTAGAAAACTTATTGAACGAAGCGGCTATTTTGGCGGCGAGAGATAATAGGAAATTCATTAATAATAGGGACCTTTACGAAGGTGTTAACAAGGTATTGATGGGCCCACAAAAGAGAAGTAGGCTTGTGACCGAAACGGATAAGAGAATTACTGCTTATCACGAATCGGGGCATGCTATTTTGGCTAAGTTATTACCAAATTGCGACCCTGTTCACGAAGTGTCGATTATTCCACGTGGTCAAGCGGCAGGTTATACTATGACAAGACCTGATACTGATGATAACCATTTAACTAAGGCAAAGCTTTTAGACGATATCGTTATGACCTTAGGTGGTAGAGTTGCTGAAGAAATAGTTATAAAAGATATTTCTGCAGGCGCATCGGGTGACATACAAGCAATAACGAAACGAGCAAGGCTTATGGTGACCGAGTGGGGTATGAGCGATAGGGTTGGACCTATCTCGTATGGGTCGGATAAGGAAGTATTTATCGGCAGAGATATGGCCTCACACGTGTCGTATAGTGAAGAAATGGCAGGTATTATCGATGAAGAAATTAGATTGATTATCGATACCAGCCTTGAAAAAGCAAGAAAACTATTAAAAGAAAACAGAAAACTTTTAGACAATATGGCAAGGCTTTTGGTTGAGAAAGAAACCATATTTACCGAAGAAGTAGAAATGCTTATGGACGGAAAGAGTGTAGAAGAAATTATTGCGTTTATGGACGAAAATGAAAAAACTCTTTCGGCAAATCCGTTTGCGCGCAGTTCTAGGTATAAAGTGATTATAGACGAAAAGAAAGAAGCGAGCGAAAAGGCGAGCGAACAACCTATTGAAGAAAAAAAAGAAGACGAAAATAAAGACAGTGCACAAGACGAGACCAAAGAATAACCCGAACTCTCGGCACTAATTGACAAAAGAAAACACCGAACGAAAGGAGAGAAACGATGGGAAAGGTAATTGCATTTTCAAACCAAAAAGGTGGCGTAGGCAAGACGACGACGTGCGTAAATTTATCGGCGTATTTAGCAAGTAAGGGGTATAAATGCTTACTTATCGACTTAGACCCACAAGGTAATGCGACGACGGGGTTGGGCTTTTCTAAAAGCGAAGTGAAAAATTCCGTTTACAACGTTATGATTGACGATATGCCTATTCAAGAAGCAGTAATCAGAACGGGCGTTGACAATTTAGACATATTGCCGTCTAATATAGATTTAGCAGGGGCAGAAGTCGAACTTGTTTATCTAAAGAGCAGAGAACACGTTTTAAGAAAGGTGTTAGAGGGTGCAAAGGGCAGTTATGATTTTATTACAATCGATTGTCCACCGTCGCTAGGACTACTAACCATAAACGCGTTAGCGAGTGCAGATACGGTTATTATCCCTATTCAGAGTGAATATTACGCACTAGAAGGGTTGAGCCAACTTATGAACACTATTAAACTAGTGGTTAAGCACTTAAACCCAAGTTTAAAGATTGAAGGCGTAGTATTGACTATGGCAGACAATCGCGCGATTATTTCGAGAGAAATCACGGCAGAGATTAAAAAGTTCTTCGGTAAGAGAGTGTTTGAAACGGCTATACCAAGAAACATTAGGCTAGCAGAAGCACCAAGCCACGGCGTTCCTATAATGCTACACGATACAAAATGTTCGGGGGCGAAAGCATATTTAGCGCTCACTGAAGAATTTTTAGATAGACAAAAGAAAGCATAATAAAAAACCATAATGGAGAAATGAAGATGAAGCCAAACAGAGGATTAGGAAAAGGTTTATCGGCATTATTTTCTGAAACGGAAGAAGATTACGGTAAGAGCCTATTATTTGATGAAAAAGAAACGCCAACGGGCGAAGGTGTGACAGAAGTTGATATATCGTCGATTTTTGCTAACCCAAATCAACCAAGAAAAGTGTTTGAACCAACGGCGTTAAAAGAACTTTCCGACTCTATTGCAAAACACGGCGTGATTATGCCTATTATCGTCAACAGAAGTGGCGATAGATATATGATTATCGCCGGCGAAAGAAGGTATAGGGCAAGTAAACTTGCCGGGTTAGACAAGGTTCCTGTAATTATTAAAAATTACGACGATAGACAGATTAAGGAAATCTCTTTAATAGAAAACTTACAGCGTGAAGACCTTAACCCTATTGAAGCGGCAACGGCTATGCGTTCGCTTATGACCGATTACGGCATGACCCAAGAAGAACTTGCAGACCGTATCGGTAAGTCTAGACCTGCAATCGCGAACACGTTGAGATTGCTTTCGCTTTCTAACGACGTAATTAAGATGGTGGCGAACAGCACTCTTTCGGCAGGGCACGCTAGGGCGTTAATTAGCCTACCTACTACAGACCAAGTTAAGTTTGCAAATTTAGTTATAAAAGAAGGGCTTTCGGTTAGAGACGTAGAAAAGAAGGTTAAAGACTACTTCGAACCACCCGTTCAAAAGGCAAAGAAAAAAGAAAAGCAAGAACTTTCGTTAGAGTTAAGAGAACTAGTAGGCGACATGCAGAGAGTGTTCGGCACCAAGGTTAACGCAATCGGAAACGACAACAAGGGCAGAATTTATATCGACTACTATACTAGAGACGATTTAGATAGGCTTGCAGACCTTTTAGAAAGGTTAAAGAAAACTCAAAAATAATAAAAAGGCTGAAATACGCCTTTTTTTAGTGCATTAATATGATAGATTTTACTAGATTAGATAAAGACGTAAATATAATAGCGCCGTATATAAAACAATCGACAATATCCTTTTGTGATATTTCGTTGGGGGTAAGGTTTATGTGGCGTGATGATTTTGTAATCGATTATGCGATTAAAAATCAAACGCTTATAATGAAGGAAACGTGCCCCGATTATGAGAACGCCTTTTATTATCCTATAGGCGCTGACGTTGAGGGCGCGCTAAAAGAGATTGAAAACTGGACAAGGAAAAATAATATACCCTTAAAATTTTGCTGTATAGACAACTTTACGGCGAGCGAATTAGTTAAGAGATACGATAGCGTAAGCATTATTAACGATAGAGATTGGTCGGATTATATTTACACGGCAGAGCAGTTTAAGACTTATTCGGGTAAAAAACTAAGTGGGCAGAGAAACCACGTTAATAAATTCAAAAAACTTTACCCCGATTATCGTTTTAAAAAAATCGAAAAGGCTGACCTAAATTCCATAAAAAATTTTTTATCCGAATTTGACAGCCGTAAACAATTTATGCGCTGGTCGGAAGCCGTTGAACAGAGAAAGGTTTTTGATTTAGTTGAAAAGATGAGTGAGTTAAACCAAGTGGGTGGCATGCTTATCGTTGGAGACAAGGTGGTCGGCTTTTCGGTTGGCGAGATAGTCGGCGATACTATGATTGTGCACGTCGAAAAGGCTTTGACCGATTACGACGGCGTTTATCCTACTTTAGCCAAAGAGTTTGCAAACGCGTTCTGCACGGAAAACGTTAAGTATATCAATCGCGAAGAAGACTGTGGGGATACCGGACTTAGAATTTCTAAGATTCAATATCAGCCGTTAGAAATAAAAGAAAAAAACATCGTAAGCGTTTATACTTTGTTTGAAAAACTTTCTAATCCTATAATGCTTTGCGCTAAAGATTTAACTATTAGCAGTATTGAAGAAAAGGACAAAGATAGATATAGAGAATTGTATTTAGACGACCAATTGAACAAATGGTGGGGGTATGATTATAGAGAAGACTTAAAAGATAGCGCCCCTACGAGCGATTACTTTTTTAACTTTCAACTTTCACTAAAGAAAATCAAAGAAGAATACTCGTTTGCCGTTAGATTAGACGGCGAGATGATAGGCGAACTCGTATTGCATAATTTCGACTACTTTGGTGGTGTGGAAATGGGATTTAGGTTTTTTGAGAGTGCGCAAGGTAAAGGCTACGCCACTATCAGTGCGACGGCGCTTAAAGAATACGTGTTTAACGTGATGGGCGCAAGAAAACTCAAGTCTAGGTGCAATAAACTAAACAAACCATCGAGAGCATTGATAGAAAGGTTAGGGCTAAAAAGGGTTAGTGAAGACAATACGCACTATTATTTTGAAATGAAAAATGATAATTAGAAATAAAAGCGCAAAGGTTAAGCTAAGGGGTTAACAGAGATTTTAGATAAACTAAAAGGCTAACGAAAATTTCGTTAGCCTTTTTTATTTTGTTTTTATTAAGAAACTAGTTCAAATTCTAAAATCACGGGCGAGTGGTCGGAATAAGAAAAATCCGTTTGAATATTATCTACGGCATTAACTAAAACGTTATCGCTCACGATAAACCCGTCAACTATAATGGTAAAACAATTTTCGCCGTAAGGAAGGTCACAATTTCTGCAAGTTGCCCTTTCGCCGTTTTGATAATTAGTGCATTTAGTAAACCCGTCGGGAATCAGCACGTCTGGGAAAGGTTGCGCCCAATCGTAAGATGCGTATAGGTGTGGCTTGTTTAGGTTTTTAGCAGACGTGCCTGTAAAATCATGATTAAAGTCCCCACCACAAACAACGTAATTGCCGTTTTCATACTCCGTTTTCATATCTAAAAAGAGCATTGAAAGTTGTGCTGTTCTTACTTCAGCGCTACCACCGTATGCTGATGCGTGTATGTTATATATAACTAAAGATTTACCGTTTTCGCATAAGATTTTACAAACCGAATAACAACGGTCAAGGTCAAGGAACTTACTTATCCCTCTAGATACGGGTAAAGACCTTCTCTTTGCACTATTGATTTGATATTTGCTTAAGGTCATTATGCCACTATTTGAAGTGCCGATTGGCTGTGTTAACGGCCACATTATGTAAGGCGAGTGGTAGTTTATAGCAAATACTGAATCAAACTCAACGAATTCGTCAACTATTCTATTTCTTTGATTTACGTGGTGACTTCTATCAGAGTCGGTGTCCACTTCCTGAATAAGCAAGAAATCGGGGTTGCAAGATTTTAGCGTTTTTGTCGCGTTGTAAGTGCAGTTTATAACGCTTTCCCAACTTTCAGCAATAGAACTTTCCCCACCGTCCATAAAAAAGGTAAAGTCTGGCGTATATGCGCCAAAGCCAATGTTTTGCGTTAAAATCGTATATTTTGTGTCCGTTTTTACCGTTTGTCCGTTTGGGTTGTCGTTGACTGCCAAAACTAAATTGTCGTCAATCCTAGTGTATGATATTAGCATGTATCCTAGATAGCATACTATAACAAAGATTAAACATAATACGCAACACAATGAAATTTTTAGTATCTTCTTAAACGTAGCCATAGTGAAAGCCCTTATATTGATTTAGCAACCGATAAAACTCTATCCCTAAAAGTATCAACGGCACCGACGTTTTCTATAACTATATAACTAGTTAGGTCTAACTCGTCATAGTTAACTTGTTTTTTTATTCGTGCTAATATTTGTTCTTCGGTTAAGTTAGAACGTTTTTTCACACTCTCTATTCTGTCTTTTAACGGACGGGTGATAACAATTACGTTATCAAAGTCCTTTTGACAGCCACACTCGAAAAGAAGTGGAATTTCAATAAAAAGGTTTTGCTTAGCGCGTTTAATGCGCCTTTTAATATGCTCGAACACGAGTGGCGTAATTAAGTCTGTTAAAGCCTTGTGCTTAGCGCAGTCGAAGAATACTTCGTTTGAAAGCGCCACTTTATCTAAGGACAAAAAAAGTTTTCCTTTTACAACCGAAGGGAAAAGAGCCTTAACCTTTTTTAATACGCTTTTCTTTTTATATAGTTTTACAACAATCTCGTCACTAGATAGGACTTTATAGCCGTTATTTTTTAGCACCGAAAGGGCTAAACTTTTGCCACTACCTATTCCACCCGTGACAGCGATTGCCTTGATAGAATTTTTCATAATTTATTTAGTGTCAAACCACGTGTCGCCCTCGCCAACTTCAACGGTGAGTGGCACGGATAGTTCAACTGCATTTTCCATTTCTTCTTTTAATATAGTTTTAACCATTTCGCTTTCCGACTTAAACGCATCTATAATAAGTTCATCGTGCACTTGTAAAATCAGTTGGCTCTTTAGGTTTTCTTTTTTTAGTCTGTTTGAAACGTTTATCATAGCGAGTTTAATGATATCGGCACTGCTACCTTGTAGTGGCATATTCATTGCAATTCTCTTGCCAAACTCTCTAACCATATACGATGGCGATAAAAGTTCCCTTATATATCTCTTTCTGTTTAGAATTGTCTTAGCATATCCGTTTTTAAGTGCAAAATCAACGTTGTTGTCCATATACTCTTTAACTTCAGGATAGGTTTCAAAGTAAGACGTAATGTATTCTTTTGCCTTAGCGTTAGAAATTTTCAATTGCTTTGCTAAACCATACTCACTTATGCCGTAAATAATACCGAAATTAACGGCCTTAGCAGACGAGCGCATAGTTTTAGTCACCTTTTCTATCGGAGTGTTAAATACTAGGCTGGCAGTCTGTGAGTGAATATCTTTTTCGCTATTAAACGCATCGATTAAATCCTTGCATTTAGAAAAATCGGCTAAAAGGCGCAATTCAATTTGAGAGTAGTCTGCGCCGATAAGCACCCTGTCTGCCGATTTAGGCACGAAAAACTTGCGCAGTTTATTGCCTTCTTCATCTCTAACGGGAATATTTTGCAAGTTAGGTTCTTTACTAGAAAGCCTACCCGTTGCCGTCACCGTCTGATTAAAACTCGTGTGGATTAACCCCGTCGTCTTATCGATTAACGGCTTAAACCCGTCGATATACGTCGAATAAAGTTTTGCTATTTTTCTGTATTTTAATATTAGTGGAACGATAGGGTGAGTGTCTTCTAAACTTTCTAAAATCTCTGCCGAAGTCGAATACCCCGTCTTTGTTTTCTTGCCTTTTGCAAGTTTAAGTTTTTCAAAAATAAGTTCGCCAAGCTGTTTTGGGGAATTTATATTTAAGGTAGGCTGGTCGGCAAGAATTTTTATTTGCTCGTCAAGGTCGGATAACAGCAATTTATACTTTTCGCCCTGAACGGAAAGTGCTTGATAGTCTATTTTAAACCCGGATTCTTCCATTTCGTATAGCACGTCGGAAAGTGGTAGTTCCACTTGTTCGTATAAAGAAACTAGGTCTTCTTGTTTTAGTTTTTCACTTAAAATCCCGTTTGCTAAATATAGAGAATGGGCAGGGGAATTGGCGTCTAAATCGTATGAAAGAAATAAATCGGCTTCACTTTCTTCTTTACCCGAAAAATCTGCTAAGTATTTCATTAACGAAAGGTCTATGCACGGGCAAGAAAGGGTAAGGTCGGCGTTCTTTTTTAGATAGTGGCGCAATGACTTTTTATTCCAAACGATAAGCGTCTTATCGCCCGTAAAAAGCGTGTTTAAGTGATTTAGAAGTTCTAAATTATTAAAATAGCCGTCTAAAAGCGTTCTGTTTATCTTGTAATCGTATAAAATATTTCCGTCGCATATAGAGATTAGGTCGGTTGAAACGTATAGGCTAATAGGCGAAGAAAGGTTATCGAACACGCTTTGGTCTAAAGTATCGACAACTATTGAAGTTATAGGTTTTACTTTAGAGTTTTGTTCAGTTTCTTTTTCATTTTCATCGCTAGAGAAAAAGGCTTCCTTTTTTATAAGCGACTTAAATTCAAGTTCTACGAACTTTCTCTTTAACTCGGTAGAGAAAGGGAAAGAAAAACGCATTGTGTCTAGATTGGTGTCGATAGGTGCGTTTACGTCGATAGTGGCAAGCGCCTTAGATAAAAAGGCGAAGTTTTTGCCGTCAACGATTTTTTCTTTAAGTTTACCGGAAAGTTTTTCGGTATTGGCGTATAGGTTTTCTATCGTTTGGTATTCGTGTAAAAGAGAATAAGCCGTTTTCTCGCCAACCCCTTTAACCCCGGGGATATTATCAGATGAATCGCCCATAAGCGCTTTTAATTCTATGATTTGGCTTGGAGTAATACTCGTTTTTTCGGTAAAGTTAAGATGATTAAAAACTTCAACGTCTGAAATTCCACGCTTAGTGAAATGAACTTCCGTTTCGTCATCAACGAGTTGAAAGGAGTCCTTGTCCCCCGTAAAGATTATCGTTTGAATTTTAGTATGCTTTGCAATCGTGCCGATAATATCGTCTGCCTCGTATCCTTCAAGCGAAATGCACCTTATTCCCATTAAGGAAAGCACTTCTTTTAAAAGTGGAATTTGTGGGCGCAATTCTTCTGGCATAGGTTTGCGCGTTCCTTTATAATCAGAATAGAGATTATGTCTAAACGTCGGTGCTTTTAGGTCGAAAGCAACGGCTATAAAGGTAGGCTTAATATCGTCAAGCATTTTAAAAAACATATTCATAAACCCTAATACAGCATTGGTAGGCGTGCCGTTCTTAGTAGAAAGAACAGGCATAGCGTAAAATGCACGGTTTATTAAACTGTTTCCGTCAATCAATACTAATTTTTCCATAAAAATCCTTTAATATCTCTTGCAAAATTGATAAAATTGTGTTATTATCTATAAGCAAGTGATAAGTAGAAGGTTTATCTTATTAACCCTATATACAATTTTATCACAAATGCGTATTTTTTACAACAAAAATACAAAGAAAATGCCGCTGTGGTGAAATTGGCAGACGCGCTGGACTCAAAATCCTGTGGTAGTGATACCGTGCCGGTTCAAGTCCGGCCAGCGGCACCATTAAAAAGAGGAGATAGCAAATGCTATTTCCTTTTTTTAAGTCACGAAAACAATAACAATGAGACTTGAAGCACTAGTTCAATCCCTTAGCAGAGGACGGCAACCCTTTTGTCTTGACAGTCGGTCAAGGAAGAAGAGCAAGACATTTCCCCTAGCAGGGGAATCCCCGGCCAGCGGCACCACGTCGAAGCAAGGCCTTAGGTCTTGCTTTTTGTTTTTTACAAAAAGCAAAGACTTATCTGCCTGCTTCTCCTTAATCGCAAAAAGTTCTTCAATACTTTTTGCGAGTTTTTTGTTTAGTAAAGCATAGTAGTTATAATTTTATTATCAAAATTGCTTTATTTAAATAAATTGATACTTTCTTTCTTTTTGCGCCTAGCGTATTCGTAAGCTAGTTTTGTTCCACTATTAGTTTTTGTTGGTGTAGTGTAATTACTATTATAATAAAATTCTGGTTAAGCCCTCGATCTAT
>ERZ808034.141-NODE-141-length-10341-cov-2.438718_pt1 | contig 10341 bp, 13 predicted proteins | sample MGYA00380188_ERZ808034 | MGnify/ENA primary metagenome ERZ808034 (study PRJEB31490, sample SAMN06133380) | cow dung metagenome | isolation source: M12 | host: cow | place: China: Chengdu | collected 2015-05 ...
GGCCTTAGATACTTCTTTAGAAAACCGCATGTGTTAGATTAGAAAAAAGTAAGAGGGATTCAACCCTCAGTTATTCCAAATCCTGAATTTTCATCTTTTCAATCTGGTTCTTCTTTTTGTACTGCTGACGGCAGACGAAATATACCAGAAGCAGAATGATAGTCGGGATGTTTACAATTAACCAGAAAAGCAATGCCGCGCTGTTTGCCACAATCATGTTGAGCGGGACTATCAGACTGAACAAGAAGCACAAAGCAGGAAGCACAAGACCCGGGATTTTGCTCTTTGTTCTTGACAAAACAATCTGCAGAATAACCACGCAGATAATCAGTATCATTTGGAAAATAACACGAATCATTTTTTTACCCCCTTTGTTTTCTTATACTCATGAATCAGAATCTTTGCAGTGTCGAAATCAATCTTATCTGAAACGGCAAGCCGCTTAATCAAAGAAACATAAAAAAGAAAATTAAGCATCCAGAAGAGTTCTGGATACAATATATTCGCCGTGTGCTTCGCGGGTAGTTCCGACAATTAACCACTTCTGGTCTCCGTGTTCTTCCACGACTCCCTTTGCCTCCAAGGTCTCGCCTGTGAAACACTGACCGCAGTAGGTATGGGTGAATGATAAGACCATATCAATCTCCTCGTGGTCAACCTTATAGATACCCGGAGAATCGAATGCCAAGGAAGCATCGGTTACCTTCGCCTCGATAGTCATAATTCCAGTCTTCTCGCCTAAAGTAATTGGCGGTACGGAATGAAGATTATCATATCCTCTCGAATAAAGCAGGTCGAAGTATGTCCCCTCGAACTCGCCGCGGTTAAACTTTCTTGACTCGTGAAGAACGAAATCATCAAAACTGATATCCGGCTGACGCTTCTTGTAGACCTTCTGCCACATCTCTTCACTCATCGACGGAATCTTACCTTCGGCCACTGCCTTCATAAGCTGTTCACGTGCCTTAAACCATGCAGAGCCGTAAACAACCATATCGATATCAGACGTTCCACACTCAAGACCAGCCACAAGAGAGCCTGTACATCCGTAAGTTCCTGCCGGAAGGTCAAAGTGAGAGAAAAGACGTGCAACCCGCGGGTCACGTTCTGCGATAAACGGTGCCTGCTCTTCAGGCTTTAACACCTTAACAATATCTGAAAGCGGCACACGGTGAACGAGATCAAGATACTCCGGCTTATGCTCTTTGACCCATGCAAAAGCATCTGCAAAATCATACTTCTTATATCTGACACCCCACGGAGACATACGGTCTCCGTCTTCAGTTGGAACATAACGCAGAACGCACTCTGCACGCTCATCATTCTCATAACCGGAAACAGCATACAGACAGCCGTCTTCGGTCATCACAAAATCCCGCAGGCGAATCGGTTTCATTAAAAATAGATGGGTTTGGAAACCCTATTAATTCATTGATAGATTCTCTTCGGACTAAAGAGTTGAGAGGATGTTATGCCTTCTCTTTTTTCACAGGGATTCTGTCATCGCGTGCATCCCCAATGAAATTCTTAGCCACAATGTAACACTCGGTACTGCCGCGGCGTGTAGCCTTCGAGCGGATAACGCGGACAGAATAGAAGCGTTCCTTGACTAAGTCAAGTAAATCATTAAAGTCTGCTCCCTGGAAAGACTTCATAACAAGGTTTCCGCCCTGCTTTAGAAGCGATGCGGCAAACATTAAAGCATCTTCATTTAATGCCATAATACGAGCCTGGTCGTATGACTTGGCACCTGATAAGTGAGGTGCTGCATCACAGACCACCACATTTACAACAGGCATAGCCGCGCGTACTTTTTCCTGAATCTCAGGCGATGTAAAATCCCCGATGAAACTGATTACACCCTCAAGCGGTGCGATTGGATTTAAGTCCACACCGCAGAGCTGACCCTCGGTTAAGGTCTTTAAAACCTGAAGCCAGCTGCCCGGTGCACAGCCTAAATCGACGACATTATCCGTTTTTCTGATTACATTGAACCGGTCGTTGATATCGATTAACTTGTATGCCGACCGTGCTCTAAATCCTTCTTTCAAGGATTTTCTATATGTTGCATCTCTTGTCCAAAGTGACCCCATGAATCTACCTCTGAAATAGTAGTAATTATCTATGATTAAAGAACATATAATTATAGTTATAAAATCTCACTCTGACACATTGGAGTGAGGACTAATCAAGGGTATTCAGATATGTTACAGGCAACAATTCAGGCAGATATTTTCCGCGAGACTATCGATGCTATCTCCGCACTCGTAAACGAATGCCGTCTTCATCTCACAGCCGACGGAATCAGAACCATCACTGTTGACACCTCCAACGTCGCAATGGTATCTTTAGAGCTTGCTGCATCCGCATTCGAGAACTACTCCTTAACAGTTGAGTCCGCAGAAATCGGTCTCGACATCGAAAAGATTCGTTCCATGATGGGAATGATCGGCAAAGCCGACGTCATCTCTCTTGACCTCGACGACACCGGAAAGAAGCTCAAGCTCTCCTTTGGCGGATACGAATACTCCATCACTCTTCTTGATACCAAGACCATCAGAAAGGACCCGAACGCACCGAACTTAAACCTCCCTGCAACCTTCGAGATCGCAGGAGCAATGTTCAACGATGCAATCAAGGCATCCGGCATGGTCTCAGATAAGATTTCTCTTGCCGTCTCCGGCGAGACCCGCATCTTTACCATGAACGCAGAAGGCGACTCTGACAGAATCAAGAGAGAACTTGCAGGAGACGATGTCCACTACATCACCTGTGCAGACGCACGTTCCCTCTTCTCCCTTGACTACTTAAAGGACATGGGTAAATCCATCTCCCGTGCAGAGAAGGTTCAGATTCGCCTCGGAAACGATCACCCGGTTCAGTTCTCCTTTGAGTACGCAGAAGGCAAAGGAAAGATCGGATATCTCTTAGCTCCGAGAATCGAGGCAGATTAAATAGAATATGGCGGCTGTTGAGCTGCGGGATCTGCTTCATTACCCTTTTTTACCTGAAGCCCAGAAGATTTTAGCATCCCGCGGGATTTCTGTTGCCGGCCTGTCAAAGACAGGTTCGGGTAAGAATTATTTAGATAAAGCAGCCGAACGTGTAGTTTTCGCAATCGACGGAAAAGAGACATACCCGTCTGATACGTCAGGCGATAATATTTCAGATATCGTAACTTATGTCTTAGCCCGCGTTCTTGTTTCATGCACGAAGGACAAGAGAACAGTTGAGCGGTTTGTCCGGGCCGAGGCAAAGCGTGTTTTTGCGTACTTAAAGCAGGAGCAGAACCAGACGATTAAGTCCCGCGTGTGTTCCGAGTTTGGAATATCTCTTGAGGCAGAGACACTTACTGTTCTTCAGTATGTTGAGATGGCTGCAAACATCCGCGAGGAGAAGTGGAGGCTTATCAACCGCGAGGTTACGGCAGGAAAAGTCAAAATCTCATCTGACGAGCTAGAGGTTCTGTTAAGTGAGAAGATTAGATCTTACCTTGGCTCTTCTCTTCCGATGAATGTCCCGGGAGCTATTGAGCGCGAGTTTGCCCCGTGGACCGAGAAGCTCTTAATCAAGACTCAGGAACGCACGCTTGCGGAGTTTGGGGCAATTGATGAGTCTGCATATCCGCCGTGCATTCAGGCGTTAATCCAGGGAGCTGCGGCAGGTGTTAATCTGACGCACTCGGGACGTTTTGCTCTTGTGTCTTTCCTGCATTTAATCGGAATGGATGCGACACAGATTGAGAGCATTTTTGCACGAAGCCCTGATTATAATCCTGATATGACAATGTATCAGGTAGACCATATCTTAACAAATGAATACACGCCGCCTTCATGTGTTACGATGCTGACGCACGGAATCTGTGTGTCGAAGGATGCAACCTGCGAGAAGGTGTCTCATCCGTTAAACTACTACCGCGAGAAGAAGCGGTATCTGGAGCGGAAGAGAAAACTTGAGGAAAGCAAGGCAAAGAAGGCGGCAGAGGCTTTGAAGAAGGAAGAGACAGGTAAGGCTGAATAATTTTCTTTTTTTTTGTTTGATTTTTTTCAGGTTGTACATGGGCGATTTTGCAGCTTGATAGACGGTTATCACCCGCTAAGACACCACCCAAACAGTGAGATAGATATTCTCACAAACCAAATAATTACCCATCAATGATTAAGCTGCAGCTTCCACAAAAAGAAATTGCGGGTGTCTCCTTAAACAACCACATGCTCTTAGCCGCTGGTGTTCTTGGAACAACCGCCTCCTCCTTAAACAGGATGCTCGAAAACGGAGCAGGAGGAGTTGTCACCAAATCTATTGGACCAGTCCCAATCCCGGGACACCACGGACCTGCCCTTCTCCCGGTCGACGGCGGACTCATGAACGCTATGGGTCTCCCGAACCCGTCTGAAAAGTTCCCGGAAGAAATCGCACCGCTTACCGGAAAGCCGGTTGTCGTCAGCATCTTTGGAGGAACACCTGAAGACTTCGGCAAAGTTGCATCCTGGTTCCCGGATGCACAGGCATTCGAACTCAACCTATCCTGTCCGCACGCAGAAGGATACGGCGCATCTATCGGTGTAAACCCGAGAGTTGTCCAGGAATGTACCGAGATTGTCAAAGCATACGGCAAACCTGTCTGGGTAAAACTCACCCCGAATGTAACTGACATCAAAGTCATTGGACGTGCCGCAGAAGAAGGAGGCGCTGACGCAATTGTTGCAATCAACACCGTCAAAGCCATGAGAATCTCAACCGAACTCCGCCGCCCGATTCTTGGAAACAAATTCGGCGGATTATCAGGAAAAGCAGTCTTCCCGATTGCTGTGAGAACGGTCTATGACCTCTACGAGGCTGTCGACATCCCAATCATCGGATGCGGCGGAATCGACTGCGCAGACAACGTCCTTGAAATGATGATGGCCGGAGCTTCCGCAGTCGAGATTGGAAGTGCTGTCTATGACAACTTCAACGTCTTCTCTGACATTGAAGCCGAACTCTATGCCGAAGACGGAATACCGGCAGAGGAAATCGTGGGGTGCGCACATGACTGAATCAGCATTACCGCAAATCGTCACCTTAACCAAAGTCATTGACGAATCACCGTCCATTAAGACCTTTGTCTTCGACAAAGTATTCGACATCAGACCGGGACAGTTCTGCATGGTCTGGATTCCGGGCGTTGACGAGATTCCGATGGCGTTCTCTGCAGCGAACTCCATCACCGTCATGAAGGTCGGAGACGCAACAGCATCCCTCTTCGAATTAAAAGAAGGAGATAAAATTGGAATCCGCGGACCATTTGGAAACGGTTTCCACCCGGAGGGAAAAACCTTAGCCATCGCCGGCGGAATCGGAGTTACCCCGCTTTTTACCCTCGCAGCAACAGGCGAAGTCGACACCTTCATCCTTGGTGCCAGAACAAAGACTGAACTTATCTTTGCAGACGAACTCGAAAAGGTCACCGATCTTAAAATCGCAACCGATGACGGAACCTTTGGATACCATGGATTTGTCACCGGCATCATGGACCAGCTTGACATCAGCGAGTACGACTCAATCTGTGTCTGCGGACCAGAGATGATGATGTACGGAATCTTAAAACGCTTAGAAGAAAAAGGCCTTGCTGGACGCGGACAGTTCTCCATGCACAGATACATGAAGTGCGCAATCGGCGTCTGCGGCTCATGCTGCATGGACCCGAATGGATACCGCGTATGTAAAGACGGACCTGTCTTCTCAGGCGAGATTCTCTTAACAGGAGAACTCGGACAGCATCACAGAGGACCAAGCGGAAGAAGAGAGTAATCATGAAACCAGAAGTAAAAATCATCACCTGCCCGAAATGCGGCTCTAAACAGCAGTTCACCATGTACCCGAGCATCAACGCCGGAAACCATGAACTGCGCGAAAAATTCATTGAAGGACATCTGACCACCTTAGTCTGCGACGAATGCGGATTCTCCGGCGTTGTCGAGTACCCGATGCTCTACCACGACCTTGACGAAAAGTTCTCCCTTTTCTTCAAGCCGGATTCAGACGAGCGCGACGTAAAACTCCCGAATGTCTTACCTGCACACTTAGTCAAAGATATCAGAATGCGCCTTGTCCACACCCAGGATGACCTCCGTGAGAAGATTTTCATCTTCCGCGACAAACTCGACGACCGCCTGATTGAGGTTGTCAAAGACTCCATCCTCCGTGAGATGGAGGCAAAGAAGGAAAAGGTCCTGCCTGATGCACTCTACTATGCAGAGGACCGTTTCGCATGCGAAGGAAGAAGCCTTGTCTTTGTACCGAAGAAGGGAGAAGAGTACCTCGACCCGATTAAGATTCCGTTCACCACCTACGAAAACATCGGAAAGATGATGTCTGGAATCTGGGAACGCGAGGTTGTCGGATACGCTGTTGTCGATGCCGAGTGGGTTAAAACCGTATGAACTTCGAAGACGAAATTGAAGACGCAATCATCTGCCCGAACTGTAATCACGAGCAGGAACTCCATGTAACGCCGACGGTAAACGTAACCCTTGATCCTGATATGAAGGAGAAGGTTCTCTCAGGCGAAATCTTCCTCTTCACCTGCGAGAACTGCGGATTCTCAGGATTTGCAGGTTTCCCGTTCATCTACGAGGACAAGGAGACCTACGGCGGATTCCTGATTTACATGGAGCCGGGATGCGAGGACCGCGAGGTCGGAGTTGACGGGGATATTGCAGACCAGGTTCTTCTCCAGAACATGACCATGCGTCTTGTAACCACCATCAACGAGCTGAAAGAGAAGATTTTCATCTTCGACGCAGGCCTTGATGACCGCGTTGTTGAGCTCTTTAAGATGCTTGCTTTATCCAAGATGAAGGCAGACGATGCATCACAGATTCCAGATGAGCTTCGCTTCAGTAAGATGGAGACCGTTGACGGCGAAGAGAAGATGTTCTTTGCGGCATTCTCTGATGAGCAGTACTTAGGTGTTCTTGAGCTTCCGTATGCTCTCTACCAGTCCTGTCTGATTACAGGAGAGCCAATCTGGGACTCTCCGATTCACGAGTGCGGCATGGTCGATCAGAAGTGGATTCTTGACAGACTTCAGTCAGGTGTTACCGAGAACGCAGAGTCCGAGTGTGACTCGTGCTGTGACGGTGACTGTGACTGCTGTGGAAAGTAAGATGAAAAGTTTAGCAGAGTTTAGGCTGTCAGGTGTTGTTTCTTACGAGACTATGCGGGCAGTGGATAAGAATGCGGATGCGTGGATTTCACCACGCGAGAGAATGGAGGCGGCAGGCACACAGCTTGCAAATGCAGTCCGCTCTATTCGCCCGAACTCTGTTCTTTTTTTATGCGGGTCAGGGAATAACGGAGGCGACGGATATGTCGCAGCACGTCATCTGGCAGAGGAGACTGAAGTTACGGTTGTTTCTCTTGGGGCAAAGACGCCTGAGGCTGCATCTGCATTCAACGCCCTGCAGGCGTCTCCTGTTTCTATCTTCGAGGTTAGAACTGCTGATGATTTCCCGCCGTTTGAGGCTGATGTAATCGTTGACTGCCTTTTGGGAACCGGTGTTAAGTCAGCCCTTCGACCGCTTTATGCAGAAGCTGTCAGGCTTCTTAATGCGGCTGATGCGAGAGTTATTGCCTGCGATGTTCCAACGCCAGGGGCACGTTCTGATATTGTCTGTGCGTTCCATTTAGCGAAGTCTGATGGTGCCGAGGTGTATAGAATAGGAATCCCGCTTGCTGCAGAGGTTTTCTGCGGTGAAGGAGATCTGCTCTCTGTTCAGGCGAAGGATTCCGCGTCCCATAAGGGTGCCGGCGGCTCTGTTCTGGTGATAGGAGGAGGGCCTTATCAGGGTGCTCCATTCTTAGCAGCCGAAGCCGCTTTTAGAGCCGGTGCTGACATCGTGCGGGCGGCAAGCCCTGTTGACGGGTTTATGCCTGATGTGATTTTAGAGCGGCTCTCAGGCGATAAAATCACAGCGGAGCATAAGGCCCGTCTGATAGAGCTCGCCGAATCTGCGGATGTTGTTGTCGCAGGCCCGGGGCTTGGAGCTGATGAGGAGTCTCTTGAAACAGTCCGCGAGGTTGTGTCTCATGCGAGGCGTGCTGTAGTCGATGCGGATTTGCTTCGCCTGCCGCTTCCAAAGGCATTGGAGGAGACGGTTTATACTCCGCACGCAGGAGAGTTTTCCCGTCTGTTCGGTGATGTTCCAAAGGATTTGGCAGAGCGCGGCAGAGCGGTCCGCAAAGCAGCCGAAGATGCCGGGGCTGTTATTATTCTGAAGGGTGAGGTTGATGTTATCTCTAACGGATGCCGTGTCAGGTTTAACAGAAGCGGGTGTTCTTCGATGACGGTCGGAGGTACAGGTGATGTTTTAGCGGGCGTTACAGGCGGTCTTTTATGCCGTTTGCCGGCATTTGAGGCTGCGTGTGCGGCTGTGTACGCAGAAGGCCGTGCAGGAGAGGCTGCTTCATTTGAGGCAGGCGATGGTCTGATGGCTTCTGATTTACTGAAAGAGATTGCAAAGGTTCTCTGGAAGTAACTTTTTTTGTCTGAGTGTATTTCTCGTTCGAATGCTTTTGGCATATGATGAAAAAAGATGATTATCTTTGTTCTTTTCCAAATTACATAGAGTAGTCTCGCACGATATTTATCCATACACGGATAATCTATATGTAATATTCATGAAGAACACCCCTGCAGTTTACGCGGCTCTTTTCCTCGGTGTCTTAGCTATTTCGACCTCGGCAATTTTTGTTAAGTTTGCCGATGCTCCGTCTTCGGCTATTGCTTTGTACCGTTTAGGAATTACTGCCGCTGTTCTTCTCCCGTTTCTTGTCTTCAGCAGAAAGCGTCTAAAGGAGGCAGCATCATTATCTAAGAAGCAGTTTGCCTTAATTGCCGCGTCAGGTATTTTATTAGGCGTGCATTATGTGATGTGGTTCGAGTCGCTTCGCTATACTTCTATTGCCAGTTCGATTGTTCTGGTCTGTCTTCAGCCGCTGTTTTCGCTTGTGTTCGCTCTGGTTCTTTTCCGTGAAGTGCCGAGAAGAAGTGCTGTTGTCGGGTGTCTTGTTTCCATTTCGGGCTGTGTTGTTATCGGGATGACTGATTTCCAGATTGGAGGTCTGGCTCTCTTCGGCGATATCTTAGCGTTTCTTGCCGCAGGAGTTGTTGCTTTGTATTTTATTACAGGTCAGGCGGTCAGAAGAACAACAGGTGCTGTGACCTATACTGTTTTCAGCTACGGTATTGGTGTTGTTTTCCTTTTCGTATATGCGTTAGTCAGGCAGGATGTTCTCTTCGGATTTTCTTCTTCGACATGGATGGCTCTCTTTGGTCTCGCTCTTGTTGCAACGGTTGGAGGTCAGTTTTTGTTCAATATTCTCTTAAAGCGTGTTTCGGCGACGGCTGTGACTATGAGTATTTTAGGAGAGCCAGTCGGTACATGTATTCTCGCGTACTTTATCTTCGGAGATGTGGTGTCTGTTCAGCAGTTTTTTGGAATCTGTGTGATTCTTACAGGTCTTTCCATTTACTTCCTGTGGCCTGTTCTAAGGGAGCATTTTGAGAGGGGTAAGCAGAGTTAAAGTCTCGTCTGCTGCCTTTATTTTTTGATTGCGTTGTTTTTTGGAATGCGCATGTGATTTAGGCTTTGTTTTGGGTTTTTTTGTTTTGGATGTTTTTCGTGAGTGCTGTTTTTGGTGATTTCGTCTGTGAATCAAGTTAATAAGAATAAAAAAAGTGTCCCGGAAGCTGTTTGTGGGCATGTGGGCAGCCCACAACCTCTGGTTGTATGTTTTTATAGTTTTGGAGAGAAAAGATAACAACAAGAGAAACGCCCTTTTGAAAGAGTTTCTGCTCTTTTGGAAAGAGAAACTCTATTACGCGAAAATTTTTGTAAAATGGTTTTGATTAATTTTTGATTTGTGGGCAGTTGCCCACAATCTCTCTGACGGGTTATCTTCTAAATTGTTATTTATTTTTGGCGATGGAGAGGAGGAGATTTTTGATTCTTTTATCAATCATCTGGGAGACTTTTTCTTCGACCTTGGGGTCGTCGAGGGTGATTATTATGTTGTTTGTGAGTGTGTTTTTGTCTTCCTCGCGGGTGTTTAGGCGGTAGAGGATGGCTTTTTTTATCCATTCACTCTGGGTTTTGATGGAGTGTTCTTCCATGTCTTTTCTTATCTGGCTGATGATGTCTCCTGATACACGAGACCCGATTGAGTAGAGTGCATTCTTTGTCATTGTTCATACTCCTTTACGTGTTCGGTGACGGTATAAAGCGCCATAAAAAGTTTTTCAGGTACTCCGCATCCGTGGGCATCGATAAGGGCCTCTGCCAACTGCGCAGGAGG
>ERZ808034.143-NODE-143-length-10282-cov-4.391279_pt1 | contig 10282 bp, 7 predicted proteins | sample MGYA00380188_ERZ808034 | MGnify/ENA primary metagenome ERZ808034 (study PRJEB31490, sample SAMN06133380) | cow dung metagenome | isolation source: M12 | host: cow | place: China: Chengdu | collected 2015-05 ...
GGCTTGCAAACGGAACAATTACACAGGCTCAGTATGATGCTTGGCAGAGGGAGATAATTGAAACCGAGGGGGAGTTGCGCAATCTGCAGAGAGAGCTGACTGCAACAGAGGCTGTTTCAGAGAGCACCGTTTATGCGATTGGCAATGGGTTTGAGACTATCGGTGGAAAGGTTGAGTCTGCTGGTAAGGCCATAACAGAGCTGGGTAATGGCATGGTCAGTGCTGGTCAGACGATGACTAAGTATGTGACTGCACCGATTGTGGGTGGTCTTGGATATGCTGCCCATGCTGCTGTTGATTGGGAGACGGCCTTTACGGGTGTTATGAAGACCGTTGATGAGACTGCCACCACTACTTATGATGACTTGGCGGCTGGTATACAGCAGATGTCTATGGAGACGGCGATGAGTGCCACAGATATTGCTGCGGTTGCCGAGGCTGCTGGTCAGCTGGGTGTTGGTGCGGATGACATTCTTACTTTCGTGCGTACGATGGTCATGCTGGGTGATACCACGAATCTATCGGCGGATGAGGCCGCCACTGCTCTTGCCAAGTTTGCCAATATCACAGGTACATCACTTTCTGATGTTGATAAGCTGGGTTCTGCTGTGGTTGATTTGGGTAATAACTTTGCTACCACTGAGGCGGACATTGTGGAGATGTCCACCCGTTTGGCGTCTGCCGCATCTATTGCTGGTTTCACGGATCGTGATATTTTGGCATTAGCGGCCGCTATGTCCTCTGTTGGTATTGAGGCTGAGGCTGGTGGTTCTAATATGTCAAAGACCATCTCGCAGATAAATTCTGCGATTATCTCTTATAGAGCGAACGTGGCTGAGTTACAGGAGTTACAGGAACAGGGGCTTGGTGATACCGAGGAGGCTTTAGCGCTTGAGGTAGAGGCTTATCAGGGTACAGCGGCGGCTATGGCTGAGCTTGCTGGTATGAATGTTGATTCTTTCGCGGCCTTGTGGGAGAGTAATCCCGTGGATGCTCTGCAGAGTTTCATTAAGGGATTAAATTCGGCCTCCGAGGCGGGTGAGGATGTAGTTGGTATCCTTGAGGCGTGGGAGATGTCTGGTATTCGACAGTCGAATATGTTGCAGGCATTGTCATTGTCATTTGATAATATGGGTGCGGCCGTAGATACGGCCAATGCGGCGTATGCAGATAATACTGCACTTACAGCTGAGGCGGAGAAGAGGTACGGCACTACAGCCGCACAGATGCAGCAGATGAAGGCGCGTATAGATGAGCTGGCTGTGGATATTGGTGAGACGCTCTTACCGATGATAATTGAGGTGATGGAGTATCTGAAGCCGATGATTGAGGATATGAAGGCTTCTTGGGATGCTATGTCGCCTGAGGAGCAGCGTGAGGTTGTGGAGAGTTTGGTTAAACTTGCCGCAATCGGGCCTGCGTTTGTTGGAGTTGGTAAGGCTCTTGTTGGTATAGGCAAGGCTGTATCCTTTATCGGTGGTGGCATGAAGGCTCTTGGTACGGCTATGAAGGCCATTTCTGCGGCTGGAGGTATTAAGGGTATTCTGACATCCATAGGGACCTCTGTATCGGGCTGGTTTAGTGGCTTAGGAGCTTCAATTTCGGCTGGTATAAGTGAGTTGGGAGCAACTCTCGCTGCGCCCGTTTCAAGCTTTGCATCTGGTCTGTTTGGTGTTATAGCTGGGGCATTTGTTGGTGGTGGAATTGCTGATTTGCTCAACAGATACGTTCTCGGGCCTATTTATGAGTGGGCTGGATCGGATTTTGCTGAGTTCTATAAGAATTTCTCTTGGTTCGGTGAGGATGGGTTCTTTGCTACTGTCTTTGGTGGTTATGAGGACTTCAACGACTGGGCTACCACAATGCTCGATGCTTTTAGGCTGATGGGAGAGGATGCAAAGGCACAGCTGTTGGATGTCAAGAATAGTTTTGAGGCCATTTTCAAGGGACTTGGTATCTTGGCTGAGTTCTATCTTGGCAAGTTGTGGGAGGGCATTCAGTTCACATTGAATTCGATTAAGGAGTTCTTTGTGGGTGTGTTCACATCCGTAAGGGACTTCATGGCAGGTGTGTGGGATGCTATTGTGACCAAGGTTACGGAGGTTTGGACAGCAATCAGCAATAAGATTACCGCCGTGTGGACTACGATAACGACCTCCGTCACGACTGCGATTGGAAGCGTAAGGGATACTATGGCGGCTGTTTGGGATACAATAACCGCCAAGGTTACTGAGGTTTGGACAAATGTGGTGACTGTGTTCACTAATGTTAAAGATACTGTTACTGGTATCTTTCAGAGTATTTATGACTTCATTAAGGGAATTTGGGATAGCATAGCTGCTCTATTCAGTGGTGGCTTTAGCATTCCGTTGCCGCATTTCTCTATTAACGGCAGTTTCAGCTTGGATCCTCCGAGCATTCCGACAATTGGTGTGGATTGGTATAAGGATGGTGGTATTCTCACTCAGCCGACAATCTTTGGAATGAGCGGTGGTAGACTCCTTGGTGGTGGTGAGGCTGGTCCTGAGGCTGTTTTGCCTTTGACTGCGCTTCAGGATATGATAAATAACGGTATTGCGCAGGTTGGCGGTGACACGCATATAACGGTTCAGATTGGTAATGATAAGCTCGGTTCTGTACTGTTGACGGCGCAGGATATGATGAATTTGAGGAGGGGAAGATGAAACTACGCGACTATCCTATCTATATAAATAATGAGAAGGTGGCAATGGAGCCCACATCTTGGTCGGAGACGAATGAGATTGTTGAGTCATCGAATACAACCGAGGCGGGTGTTGACATTGTTGATGTTAAGAGGGTTAATAAACTTAGTATATCCGCAGGGTTTAATGTTTCATCTGTATGGCTGGCCAAGTTCTCTGCATGGAGCCGGGCTTTGTCACCTCTTGTTGTTCGGATTTATGATGCGACCGCTGGGGATTATGTTTCGAGGAATATGAGAATTCGCAATTTCTCCTATAACTATGTTGCGAATTCTTCAAATACCTCTGCAACTGTTGGGCTTTGGGAGATAACCTTTAATTTATTGGAGTTTTAAATGTATAGTGTATCTAATAATTATCTCAATTTAATCAAATCAAATGTGCGCCAGATTGGGTGGAATGGTGTCATTTCGCTCGAATCTGGCGATGTTTCGTTTGGGGTGGAGGATATTCTGTCTGGTTCTCTAAATCGTCAAATTTCGGGCAATAAGCTCGAAATAGGGACTGTGTACACCTCCGAGTTGGTCTTGGAGCTTGTCCTACCGTCTGTGAGCAGGTATGAGCTGTTTGGAAGGACGGTTACGCTCTATAGTACCTTGACTGGGGCATCTGATGTTGTGCCTATGGGTGTGTTCACGATTTCGGATGCCACGCAGACGGCGGATCATATTAATATAACTGCTTATGACTCCATGATAAAATTCGATAAAATAAATTTTGTGCCGTCAAGATATACGGATATTTTGCTTCCGTCAGAGTGGTTGACACTTTTCTGTTCTGCGGCGGGTGTGAGAAATGCCGTAACCGCGGGGGTTTTAGGGGAGTTGCCGAATGGGTTGAGGCCTATGGGTTATGCCGATGTGGTCGGTGATGTGGACACTTTGAGGGATGCGCTCTCTTATTTGGCTACTGCGCTGGGGTGCATCTGCTACATAGATAGGAGTGACAGGCTGCAGTTGAAGAAGTATTCGGGGGTAATAACAGATATTGTACCATCGAGCTTTAGGTTCAGTTCAGAGTTGTCAGATTTCAAGACCACTTATAATGGCCTTTATTGTGTTTATAAGAATACGGGTGTACAGGAGTATGTAGAAAATCAGAATACAGATGGGCTTGTGTTGGATTTGGGTGCAAATCCATTTTTGCAGTTCTCTGTGGATGAGAATAGGGAGGCGGCATTACAGGAGATAATCGATGCTTGGTCGGGAATCTATTATGTTCCGTTTAAGGCTGATATGCCTCTTGTTCCGATTTATGATCCGGGGGATGTCCTCTTGTTCACAGATAATCAGGCCACGATGTCGGATATTTGTGTGATTACGGATATTACGTATAACATCGGTGGGAATATGTCCGTGCGTTGTAGTGGTGAGAACCCATTGCTGGCAGATGCAAAAGACAGGTTCTCAAAGGTTGTATCTGGTGTGAATTCAGATTATAATAATGGACAGGAGACAGGTGGAAAGGACTTTTGGGTTCTGCATACTACCAATACTGCTGCAGTTGGAATAAGTTCCACCCCGGTGGAGTTGGGTGAGATAGAGTGGACACAGACCGTGGATTTGATGCGTTTGGGGCTGATGTTCACTTGTGAGTGTGATTTAACTACCGCCTCTGATGTGACAGTCGTGCTTACGGTTGATGATGATGCCGATTATACCTTTAGTGTGACGGATAAGAAGGTGAAGTGCGGTCAGGGTGTGTTTACGGTGGATTGTGGTTTCTCTGTTTTTGGTAGGGGTTATCACGCCGCCAAGGTCTATATGTCGGTTGTGGATAATGCATTAGTGTGGGGTGATTTAGGATGAGTGGTAGGATTGGTGCCAAGAAGTTAAAGTTTGTTGTATTTGGTTCGGGAAATGATTATGCTCGTTTAGATTCTGGGCCTGGGGCTTCCGAGGTTCAGATTTTTTCGCATGGTTCTGTTCCGTTGGGATCACAGACTTACTTGGGGCAGTATTTTCTTGAAGTTCCCGATGCGGATGGTGTTCTGTTTGATGCTATTAAGGATGACCTTGAGCATTGTACAATCACGCCGGAGTTGGGGACTGTTTTTGATGCAGAGGGTGATGTAGAGGTCGGAATCTCTTATTATCGTGAATACATTGTGCATGAGACAGAGGAGATTATAACTGTAAGTCGAAATTATACTCAGACGGTGCATGTTGTAGATCATGGTTCGGTTGTGACCTCGGCTGTACGTGAGACGATGCGGGCTGGGTATGGTGATGATATTGTTCTGTTGCCCGATATCTATTCGGATGGTTATGCGTTCTTCAGGCCTTTGCTGGTTGACAGTCTTGATTCGACCATTACTGGTGTTATGATGCATAATTTGAATAACAGCTCGGCTGTGGTGACCTCTGTTTCTTCGGTGCCGTGGAGAATTGAGAAGTTGGGTATTGGATCCTTAGCATATACTACCGATTATGGTTGGATGCCTGGATTTTTCCTTTATTCCAATTATACGCGTTCTGGTGGTGCTATGTCAGAGGAGTCTTATCATTTCAATAGTATCTTTATGGATACGGCGGATTTGGAGATGTTGCCTCTGAAGCATGTAAGGTCAATTAGTGGGCTCTTTGTTGGTGCTACGGATCTTTGTTCTGTCGATGGTATTGCTGAGTGGAGCGTGAGTGGTGTTGGTGGTTTCTCCTTTATCCTTGCGAATCCGAATGAGGTTGGTGCTGGTAGGGATGACCTATCTTGTCTTGCGTCATGGGATATCAGTGGTGGTACATCGTTTGTTAATATGTTCCGTGGAGTTGGTTCAAGTGGTGTTGATTTGTCACCGCTTGATGGATGGGAGTTTAATAGTGGTGCAAATTTAAGCGGCATGTTGTCCGGGGTAACATTCGGAGATGCGACAGCACTGGCAAGCTGGAGGGTTGGTGGTGTTGCAACCTTGGATTCTATGTTTGAGAGTTCCAATATTGGGGCGAGTGCTGCGCCGCTGTCACTTTTGAGTGGCTGGGATGTTAGTTCGGTATCGAGTATGGCTGGTATGTTTGCTGAATGTGCTGGAATAACCGCTTTGGATGCTCTGTCTGGTTGGGTTACTTCAGCGCTTCAGGCCACACGTGAGATGTTCCACGGTTGTACGCATCTTGTGGATATCAGTGGCTTGTCTGGTTGGAATACTGGGGCGCTGAGGTCGATTAACTCTATGTTCTATGGTTGCAGTGCTTTGGTTGAGGTTGATGCATTGAGTGGTTGGGATGTTTCAAGGTGTACATCCTTGTCATTCTTGTTCTATATGTGCTCATCGCTTACGGATATTAGTGGTTTGGCAGATTGGGATGTGTCTGCTGTTACGGATATGTCCTATATGTTCGATACTTGCACGCTGTTACCGAGTATTGCGGCGCTTGCAAATTGGGATGTTTCTCATGTGGTTTATATGGGTTCTATGTTCCATCTTTGCTATTGGTTGGTTGGAGCACTTACGGTTGTTCAGGGTTGGGTGCTTACGGCCTTGACTGATTGTAGGAGTATGTTTAGTGGATGTCCGTGGTTGAATTCGTTTGCGGGGATTGTGCTGTCGTTCACCAATAACGTATCAATGAGGGAGATGTTCTATATAACAAATAATAATAGGGGCCTTGTTGATAGCTCGAGTAAGCGGTGGGTACAGGTTGGAACCGAGTATATGGATTCTGATGGTAACACTGTTGCATCTGTTGTGGGGGCTGTTTATTTGGCTTACGATGCCTCTGGTGCTGCTGGGTGGTCTGTTGTTGGTAGCAGAAAGGGTGCATTTAATACCGATAGTGCAAGTCCTTGGGTTAATATTCCTACTTGGAACTAAAGTGTTGTTTAGGAGGTTTGTTTATGAGTTCGTACACACCGAATTATGGTTTATATAAGCCGGGTGCTGATGATCCTTTGGATGAGTTCTTGGCACATCACAATACAAATATGGACATAATTGATCAGAACCTCGGTGGGGGTGGCGGAGGCGGAAGTTCGACTCTTGCTGGCCTCACTGATGTTGTGTTGAATGCGCTTCAGGATGGTCAGTTCTTGCGCTATGATTCCTTGAGTGGGAAGTGGGTTAACGCGGATGGTGATGCTGTTGCCTTGAATGATATTACTGATGTGAACTTGTCCAATCCAACCGATGGGCAGATTCTTGTCTATGATAGTGCGTCTGGTAAGTGGGTTAATGCCACGATAACGCTGCCGGACATGAATAATTATTATACAAAGACTCAGACTGATGGGTTGCTTGCAAATAAGGAGGATTCGCTTCCGAGTCATACATCTGCCGATGCTACAAAGGTTCTGACCGTTGGTAGTAACGGCAATCTTTTGTGGGCTGCATCAGGTGGAGGCGGTGGCGGTGGTGATACCGTTTCGTGGAATCAGATTGTTACCTCTGGGACTAAGGTTGCGACGATTAGCATTAATGGTGTTCCTACGGATGTTTATGCTCCGAATGGTGGTGATACTGTTGCTTGGTCGCAGTTGTTGTCGTCTGGGACTAAGATAGCCACGGTGACGATTAATGGTGTTCCTACGGATATTTATGCGCCGGCTGGTGAGCAGAATGTGCAGGCGAATTGGAATGAGACCAATACGGCATCTGATGCTTATATTCAGAATAAGCCTCAGATTAACGGTCATAGTTTGAGTGGGAATATGGGGGGAAACTCTCTCGGTTTGATGAATGTGGGGGATGTGGAAGCCAATCCGTCTGGTGCTGCTGGGACTACGCTTACAAAGCTCGGGATAGGGGGTTCTATCTATTCAATTCCGAGTGGTGGCGGCGGAGGTGGTGGCTCTCTGCAGTGTGCCACATTGCTTGATGCAAGTGGTGTTGGGTATAATTCGCCTGTGACTCATGCCTTGTCGGATGACATTGATAATTACGTTATGTTGCTTTTCATCTCTCAATATGTGTATAGAGGGACTACATACTGGTTTAGTAGCTTCGTACCCGTGTCTTTCTTTAAGACAACTACATCGTCAGCGTTCTTATCCCTTGCCTACGGTACAAACCTTGTTCAGGTGTGGTATGCATCGGATACATCGATAACAACGAAGGGAAGCAGTTCGACGATGTCCTCGTCTGCAATTAAGGTATATGGAATTAAGGTTGCATGATGGATTGATTTGTTTGTTGTTTTGGTGTATTATGTTAGATATAATACTATTGGAGGTTAGTGTGATATGTGGGAGGCGATATCGTCTGTTTTAACAAGTAGTTCAGCCTGGATGGTTCTTGTATTCCTTGGCTTGTTTGTGTTTGTGGTTGTTATACTCGTAAAGTGTGGTTTTTTAAGTATTCACACCCACGGGGTTCACATCGGTGCTGGGGCGCGGGAGCGTGAGATTATCCGCCAACAGGCAGCATGGGTGCATGGTTATATTAAGGGCCTTGAGGTTGATATACTTAAGATGTGTAAGGATATTCCCGAGTATGATCCCTATCGTACAAAGTATGTTCTTGAGGTGATGTATGATGATGTTGTTGAGTGGATTACATATAATCACATAACCACGGATCCGGACTATGTGGCTATTAAGCAGGATGGGATTAAGGCGCATTTGAAGTGCTTGGACATAAATCCCGACTTCTTAACCCCGAAGTTCTTTGGGCGCGTTGATGGATGGGTGGTTGAAGTGATAGAGCATTTAGTTAAAATTAAGGATGTTTACAAGTAGGAGGTGTGTAGTATGAGTAATCGTGTTTATGATGTGCTTAAGTGGGTTGGGCTTATTGTTCTCCCGGCGTTGTCGACTCTTATTGCGGTTGTATTTGCAATTTGGGGGATTCCGTATGGGCATGAGATTTCGGAGACAATTACTGCAATTGCAACGTTCCTTGGTGCAATAATGGTTGTCGGTAATGTCCACTATAAGCGTGCGAGTGGCAATAAGGAGGTCTAATATGGCTGTTTTTGGCATTGATATCTCTCGGTATCAGAGGGGCATAGACCTTGCTCAGGCGATGGCGGAGGGTGTCAAGTTCGCAATTTTAAAGATAGGTGGGAGTGATGCTGGGCGGTATAAGGATTCTTGTTTTGATCAGCATTATGCCAATGCCAAGGGGCTGGGATTGCCCGTTGGTGCTTATTATTTTGGGCAGGATATGTCTGTTGAGGAGGCAATGAAGAGTGCAGACCACCTCATTGGTTTGCTCGCTGGGTATCAGTTCGAGTATCCCATCTATTATGATGTAGAGGCGAAGATGCTTACACTTGATAGGAATCGGTTAACAGCCGTTGTCTTGGCGTTCTGTCAGAAGGTCGAGGCTGCTGGGTTATTCGTTGGTGTCTATTCGAGTTCTTCATCTTTCAATAGCGAGGTTGATGATAAGGTTTTGGCGAGGTTCTGTCATTGGGTTGCTTGTTGGGGTAAGTCTAAGCCGAAGGTGCCGTCTGGTTCTTTTGGGATGTGGCAGTTTGGTGGCGAGACCAATAGGTTGCGTTCGAATAAGGTGGCTGGGCTTGTTTGTGATCAGGATTACTGTTATGTGGACTATCCGAGTGTGATTAAGGAGAAGGGCCTCAATGGGTTCTCTGATGCGGGTACGGTGGCTGTTAAGCCCGATGTGTCTGACAATGGTGGGGACGCGGGTGTATCTCTTGCCACTGGGACTGTGATGTCTGCGAGACAGTATGTGGATACTCTGTTTCATATTGTGGACTGTCCGACAGTTTATAATAATCATTATCCCTATAATCTGGGGTACTGGGATGGTAGTCGGTTCTCATTCGATTGCTGGAATCTTGTTAAGGCCGTTATAAATGGTTGGAGGGATGTGCGTACAATTGGTTATTATGTGAAGGACTTGTCCATTACTGGGGATATCGATGGTGCGGCTATCTTGAGTAAGTGCGCTTTGAAGAGTCGTGATTTCTCTAATCTTAACATCCCGGGTGCATATCTCTATATGAGTGGTCACGCTGGCAGTTTTGTTGGTGAGCATGTTGTTGGTGGTAAGACTTATAATGTCATTGAGTGTACTGGTGCTTGGGGGCGCCGTGTTCTTCGTTCTTGGGTTGATGCCGATGGTACACGCAGGCAGTATAAGGGAGGGCCAATAAACTCTCGCTGGACTGACTGGGGGCTTCTGTGCTGGGTGGATTACGGTGAGGCTGTACAGACTTGCTTCTTTTATAAGGGGCTTGATTATAGTCCCGTGTTTGATCCGGTGTTCTATGATAATAAGTATCGTGACCTCCACGCTGCCTTTGGTGGTAATGCTGTTTCTCTGTTTCAGCATTTCACAACCTATGGTATGAAGGAGCGTAGGCAGGCCAAGGTTGATTTTGATGTTGTGGCTTATGCGAGTCGTTATAATGACTTGAGACAGGCTTTTGGTGAGAATTGGCCTGCATATTATGAGCATTATTGCCGTTTCGGTATTGCCGAAGGGCGTAATGGTAAGCCATAATTTTGTTTTGCTACCCCCTATACATTTTCATATACCTTTGGAAGGGCTCGGACTTTGTGTTCGGGCCTTTCCTATTTGTGTGTTTGTGTGTTTGCTTGTGTTGGGTTATAAAAATTATTATTTTATTTTTTCGTGCTCCCACACATCCCCCAATATC
>ERZ808034.144-NODE-144-length-10260-cov-2.604439_pt1 | contig 10260 bp, 17 predicted proteins | sample MGYA00380188_ERZ808034 | MGnify/ENA primary metagenome ERZ808034 (study PRJEB31490, sample SAMN06133380) | cow dung metagenome | isolation source: M12 | host: cow | place: China: Chengdu | collected 2015-05 ...
GCATTGGGATCGTCCCACTCTTCGGGCGAGAAGAATCCAAGGTGGTCAGCCAAGTTCTCGATCCTCTTGTTCTTGACATCGACCGTTACGGAGCGCAGTGCTGGCACGATGTCGAGTGTCGCTTCGCCCATCACATAGATGCCCGCGTTCCACATATCATCGACCACATCTCTGCCCGATGATGTGACCACATTTACGCCCTCCTCAGCGATGAGATGTGTACCCGCGTCATCGGTCATCACTTCTCCAACGGGGAACTCCGAGCCAATCTCAAAGAAGGTAACGGGGCGACTGCTCTGGTAGAGCGAGATGGCTCTGCGGATATGGAGTGCGCCACTCGACTGGAATATCTGCCCAGCAAATGGGAGCAGGCAGAGTTCGAGGATGTCGCGGTAGGTAGGCTCCTCGTAGACATAGTACAAGCGTTCCAGGTCGATGTAGGTCTGGCGCAGTGGCGACACACCCTCGTTCATACCCTCGCCATAGAGGTCGAGCCAATCCGACACCTCCATATCCAGCTCCAGGAGGTCGAGACAGCGCGTGGTTAAGTTCCACAACGAGAGCCTGCCCGAAGTGCCTATCGACATCAGGTCTTTGAAGATGTAGCTTTCCAGGAGATTGAAGCCATCGACAGCCTTAATGGTAACGGTGTACGGTGGCGCAGTGAAGGTTTCGGAATAGAGGTCGGCAGTGACAAATCCGCGCCAATAGAGTGCGCCAGAACGGAAGATGCTCACACGGAACTGACGAGCATCGGAAGTGAAGAGGGACAAATAATGGAAGTTGTCCTTGCAGAGGATGTTGATGGTGGCTTCGGAAGCCTTAACGGGAGCATAGAACTCATCGCCACGCGCCTCCCAGGTAATGATGATAGGCTCATCGCCAGCGAAGGTCATCTCCTCGTAGCCACCACTATAACCACGCTCGGCAATCTCCACGCGCCACAAGATGTTGTGGTGCTTGCTGCGCATCTCCGCCCAATATTTTAGTCCGAATTCTGCCATTTACCCTTTTTGTGGTAAAGGTAGATCGACATCGCCCCATCCGAGGGAGTAATTTACTACGACACGAATGAGAAAGCCGAGACCCGTTTGGATCTCGGCTTCAACAGAGTGAGTTGCTTATTATCCGATTACGATAAACTTGTCGGCTTCGGGAATTACCGCCAGTCCGCCCCAAGTGCCATGGAGCTGACCGATGGCATCTATATCCTCAATTACGCCCTCCTTGCCATCGTAGCGGTTGTCTTCGCCTTCGAGGTGGATAATTCTGATGCGCTGTCCTACCTTGTAGGGACTTTCGCGCTGCTGTTTTGTCTGGTGCATATCGTTGTGTTTTAAGCGTTAAACCAATCTTCAAATCGCTCGAAGAAGAGCATTTGTGTTCGTGGTCGCATCATATTGTAGTTGCGCATAACTGCCTCTCGCGCCCTGGTGTTCCACTCGGCTGGGTCTTTAATGTCGGGGAAGTATATCGAGTCCACCTGGACATCATCGTACTCATCGAGCATCTCGCGTGATGCTCGTGCCAGGTCGCGTACCTCGTCTGTTGCCTGCACCCAGCTTGTTGCATCGGTTGGGAACTGCTCCAGGAATTTCTCTATCTTGTTGTACATAGTCGTTAGGTATTAAAAGTTCGTGCCAAGTTTCTTGTTTACTCTGTCGATGAGCTTCTGCTCTGCCTCTGCCATCTTGCCCTCCTCGATGCGTGTCGAGTAGCGGGCAACCACCTCTCTGGTCTCTGTGTCCATCACTACAATTACCAAGCGGTAGTATCGTGCTTGTGCGAAGTGGTAGTCTAGTTTTGCAATGTAAGCCATATCCTTGTTGTGTTTAGTGTTACTCTTCGAGTGCCCAACGCTGCTCCAGGAGGGCGCGGTGCTCTTTGTTGATCTGCTCGGTGCGCTCCATCAAGCTGGTATATTCTGGTGAGAGTCGCTTGTACTGTGCGGTAAGCTCGTCTGCGCGTTTCTTGATGGTTGCGAACTCTGCCTCAAGGCGGTCAAGCTGGCGGTCAATCTTTGCGATCTCTTTTGCGTTTTTGGTCTTCATAACTCACTCTGTTTTAGTTGTTTATTGTAGTGCAAACATAACATCATACTTTGGAACACGCAAGTTAATTCGGGTTTATTTTCAACAAATAACGACTTTATTTTCAATGTGTTAGAGAGCCAGAGCCAGCCCCTTGCGGGGTTGGCTCGGCATCCTGGTTTTAAGCCTCCAGGTAGGCGATGTTTGACATCCTCTCGTAGAGGTCTTTTCCGAGTCGGAGTTTGGTTGCAATGTACTCTTCGCGTTCTGCTATGGAGAAGCGTCTTTCAAGTGACTGCTTGCAATCCTCAATGTACTTCTCAAGCCACTCGGCATCGCGGTTAAACTGTCGCTGAACGCTTCGTTCAATGGCGATGCACTTGTTGAGTTCCCTGCGGTATGCTTCGCGATCCTTCTCCCACTGCTCAACGCTGTAGCTCTTGGCTACAATCGCTTGATTGAGTAGTTGCCCATGCATACCCTTGCCGATGAGGTCTCGTCTGCCGAAGTAGAACTGACCATCAATGGTGCAGGCAATGTAGTGTCCGCGTGTCGATGTGCGCTTCGAAATTGTTGTGTTGTTTTCGTCCTTTACCTCGTAGAGGAATTTGCCGTTTTTAAGCTCGGTCTTTGTCAATCTGTAGGTCTTCATAACTCACTCTGTTTTAGTTGTTTATTGTAGTGCAAACATAACATCACTATTCGGAACACGCAAGTATTATCCCCTTTATTTTCAATAAGTTAAGCACTTTTTGCAACACTCCAAGTGAGTGGAGCCGACCTCTTGCGAAGTCGGCTCCTGCCTGCGTGCTTGTTCTTGCATCAGGCAGCGAAGACCTTGAGTAGGTTATGCTTGTAGTGGATTCGATATCTGATCTTGAATCTCCTTAATCTGCTTGAAGAAGGCTTCTGACTGCTCCTGGTATTCCATCATTGTCTGTTTGATCCATTCGCAGAGGTCGGTGGATGCAAAGAGTTGACCGATGCCGATGTAGAATCTTGAACGCTCGCCCTCGGTGTTACCACCCAGGAGGTCGGTCGAGCCGCAAGTACCTACATTTATCTCAAAGCGTTGTTTCTCCTTCCAGATGTCAAGTGAGCAGTATATGTCTGCCGTTTGTCCGAAGTAGAACTTACCAGGTATCTCTGGGTGGCAAACACCTATTTCAAGGTAAGTGTTGCGAAGCGTTCCTACTCCCCAATGAGCACCGAGTCTATGCTTAATCTGCTCATCGAGGGTGCGGATCGTCTCGTCTTCCAACGCCTGCCACTTGTTTGTAATCTCCTCGACTGCTTGCTGTCGTTCTGCTTTATAGGCCTTGCCCTCCTCGGTCGCGTAGTAAGCTTCTGTGCGCTGCTGGATTTGGGTGTCGAGTTTTGCTTTTTCCAACGACTCTTTCAGACCTTTAAGCTGCTCCTCCAACTCGTATACCTTGTTGTTTTTTACCTCCAGTTGGTACATGCGGCTATTGTAGTAGTCCTCTGGCGAAACAGCCAACTGGCCTTTCAATGTTCGGAGCTGGTAGCGTACTTCGGCAATCTCCATCACAAGCTTCTCTTTGCGTGTCATAATCTATTCAGTATTAAGTGTTTAACTCTGCTTTATTGTAGTGCAAACATAACATCACATTTTGGAACACGCAAGTTAATTCGCAAGAATCTGCAACACATTAAGCACTTTATTTTCAATATGTTAGAATAGTCGCTAATAGTTCGTTACAATCCACTCCTCCTGGCGTCTGCGTGAGGTCTTGGATGCGGTGATGGTGCGCTCGATGCGGTGGATAGTCCAGCCGCAACGCTCGACATACTCCTCGATCTTCTTGTGCGGGAACATCGTCAGCATAAACTTACCCTTAACCTGCGACAGCGTTTCGAGCAGCTTTGAGAAGTCCTCCTCGTTGAATGCTCCGTTGTAGTGTCCGCAGTCCGTTCCGACATAGGGCGGATCAACGAAGTGGAACGCCTCCTCGCAGTCGTAGCGTTTGATAAGGTTTGTGCCATCTTCGCACTCGATGGTCACACACTCCAATCTACCACACAACTCTTCGGTAAAGGCATCCTTGGCATTGCGGAGCTTACCAGTTGTTGTTCCCGTGCGGTCGTATCCGAATGTGCCGTCAAGCATCGATGCGAAGCCGAGCTTCGAGCATACCCACACTGCCCAGGCACGCTCTACGGGAGTGAAGAACTGCGGGTGAGAGTTGATATGCTTGGCGTGGGCGTGTATCTCGCGGCTGTGGAGCGTGGCATCGATAAGCTCTTTGAGCGCGGGATACTTGCGCTGTGCCACCTGGTAGAAGTTGACAAGCTCGGTGTTGATGTCGTTGATGACCTCACATTTTGCAGGCTCCTTAGCAAAAAGCACTGCGCAGCCACCGCAGAACGCCTCGGTGTAGAGTGCGTGTTCGGGGATCAGCGGGAGGATGTGTTTGAGGAGGGTTTGCTTACCTCCGTAGTAGGATATCGGTGTTTTCATTGGTTACTTGAATTTTAGGATTGCGATTATGAGTAGCAACAGAGCCAGGCAGCCTGCGCACCACTTGAGCCACGATGAGCCGCTGGTGTTCGGGGACTCTTCGAGCGAGGACTGCTCATCGCACCTGGCAGCAGTGTTTATGCGGCTGTGCGAGAGCGAGTCGGTATTGGATTTACTCTCTGTCCCATTTACAACCTCGGTCTTTGTGATGCGCTTGACCGCGCCACGCTGGGGCGTTGTCCTTCGGGGCGCGACCGCTTCGGGACTCTTTCCAGGCTCTGCCTTCGGCTCTTCGGGTTGCGGAGGATAGAACTCCACCTCGGTCTGCGTGAGCGTTGTGATGCTGCGCTCAATCTCGGAGCGTATCAGCCTGGTAAGTGTTGAGTCCGCAATGGCGACATCGATGTGCCGCTCCGTCTGCGCATTCTTCAGTGGCGAACATCCCAGCGTGGCTGTGGCAAGTGTTAGCGTTATTACTTTTCGATACATTTTAGCATTTCGTTTACGCGCTCTCTGCGCTCTTCAATAGAAAGGTCTGGTGGTGTTATGTCAGCCTTATCCCAGGGCAGCGGATACATCTCGTGCATAGGCTTGCGGTCTTTCTTGTCGAGCTGAATGGATGTCAGCACCCACGCCTCCCAGCGTGTTCGCTCCCAGGCTTGCTGCTGCAGCTCCACCTGGCGGCTCGACCAGCCAACCCAGGCGTAGTAGAACTCGGCAGCGGTCATCTGCTCGAACTCCTGGGGACGCATTCCCATCTGCCCAACGGCAATGGAGTACCATAACTCGTAGGTTACTTTTGTCTCCTCTTGGTCGTTGGGCGTTTCGAGTTTTTTGGGAGCTTGCCGAGCCTCTCTGCCAGCGGTGTGATGCTCTCCACGAACATCTCGCTTACGATGAGTATCAACTCTGGCTCCTCCTCGAAGATGTCCCACACATCGTTCTCGGTAAAGCGGTGGTCGCTGCCAGCACGCTCCGCGCCATCGTTCAGACCCATCACTGCCAGCTCGACAATCGCATCAAACGAAGCCAGGGCATTCTTGGCTGTAAGGATGTCCGAGAACTCCTCGTTTCGCATTATGGCAAAGCGGTTGAGCGTGCGCAGTCCGAAGTGTATCGGGTAGGCTTTACCCTTGATAGTAATCTCTGCCATAATCTTTAAGCATTAGCGGGCGTTAGGTCGCCACTACCCGAAAGTGAGAAGTTGTAGGTCGAGTTGTCGCCCGCAGGCGTTGAGAGCGAGAACGAGGTGATGTATCCCTCGCCAGAGTAGGTCTTCTTGAGTCCCGATACGGGCGACTTCAAGACCACCTTGACGAGCTTCTTGGAAAGCACCAGTGCGAGGACATCCTCCGAGGAGTGCGAGGAGGCGATTGCGGGGTCGATGACCACCAAGCCATCGCCATCTACCGACCACGAGATGTCGCCAGGGAACTTCTCCTTGCCGTTGGTATCCTTGGTGCGGATATCCTTCAACTCGAGGTCTACTTTGAGGTTGTGCGTGGTGGCGTGGAGTGTCGGCTTATCGTCCAGGAGGATGATAATGTCCTCGCCTTGCACAATTTTTCTGTTATCTGTTTCAGCCATAGGTTATATAGGGTTATTGGGTTACACAATTCTAAATGTCATCGTAGCACCATGTAGGTCGTAGTCGGGATAGTAGTCCGTAGTCGAGGAGCGATAGGTGCACACCTTCTCGCCCAGCTCCTTGCGCTCCAGGGCGGCAATCACTCTGTGGCGCAGCAGTTCGAGCGAAGCGATGCGCTTGTCGTAGAGCGACACCTCAAAGGTTGTCAGATAGCCAGCAATGCCACTCTTGGTGCGTATGGGTGTCTCTTCGGGCGTGGTATAAGCAGCAAAGGGCGTGGCTGTGCGTTCATCGACAGCTCCCGCCTGGATGCGGTCGCCCAACTCTGGAAGTGCTGCCTCCAAAAGGGCGAGTATCTCGACTTTGAAATCGGTCATTTCTCTACGGGTTTGAAGTTTCGGTTTACAAACTTTTCGACTGCCGTTGCGAGTTCATCTCCGAAGGATGCCACCACGCGCTCCGAGTTCTCGGTGTACGCCTTCTCCAGGTAGGGATTAGGTCGTATGCCCTTGACGCTCTTAACAAAGATCTTCTCGCCCGAAGCGTTCTCGAAGACGAGTGTCTTGCCCTTCTTGCGTGGCACACGCGGGTTGGCTGTTCCTTCGTGGATAAACTTGCCATAGTATTGGTTGATCGCGCCCTTCTTCTTGGTCTTCTCGAAGACGGGTTTTACAGCTATCGACACCTCGGACTTGGGAGCACCACGATCGCGGAAGCGCACGATGCGCAGCTGGCGTTTGAGCCTACCTGACCTTACGGGTACTTTGCTCTTTGCGCCCTGCAACATCGGCTTTGCCGAGGAGCGAAGTGCCGCCAGGAGCATACGCTTCTGCATATTGTTGGGCAGCTGGTCGAGCAGTGCCTTCGCCTCGCGGTAGCCTTTAACCTCAATCTTCAGCATCTGTTTTCGTGGTTTTTAGGTGCAATCTCCACCTGCGCCCCTCCTCGTGTACGGAGGTTATCTTGCGGAGCGACTCCCCATCCTTGACGACCATTCCCGCCAGCAAGCCTGCACGATAGCGGATGGTGTAGACCACCTCGTTCTCGTGGACGATGCGACCCGCATAGAGATTCTCCCTGCCGCCCGCCTCGGTGCGCTGGGCGTAGCATATAGCCACCCTCTGCAACTCCTTCGTGCGGTCGTTGTAGGCATCGCGTACCTCGCGGTACTCGTGTATCTCTATGCGGTGGTTAAACATCGTTTTCGTTGCTATAAGGGTGGACACGCCAAGGTTGGAGGAGCTTCTCGGCTGTGAGTGGCAGCTGCGCCACCGAGCGACCAACAACTACATCGGCTTCGTTGTCAAAAAGAGTCCCCAGGATCAGAAGAATCGCTGCTCGAATGGACGCAGGGAGGCTTTCGGCAGAAAACTCCTGCGTAAGTTTCCGATTGGTATAATCCTCGGCAATAGCGAAAGCCATCTCCAGATACTGCTCGATAAGCGTGTCGAGCGAGGTATCATCTCCAATGCGGAGGTGCGCCTTTGCGAGTTCTAATGAAATGGGGACTGACATACGGATTACGATTTAGCGTGTACAAGTTTCTTTACGGGGTGAGTACCTGCATCGAGGAGGTTACCATCGACACGAGCGAAGCCGAATAGACCGATTGCGAGGTACTCGGCCAAGAGCTCATTGAGGCGAACTACGCTGAACGACTTGACCATGCGGATCTTGTACTTCGATAGATCGCCAAACAATACCGAGGCGTTGCCCGCACCAATGTCGGCCATATCGTCATTGAGGATATACTGCTTGCCGAAGAGCGTAGCAGGAGCACCATCGCGTGCCGAGTCCTGCCAGATGTAGCGACCCGACTGATCCTTGATTTTGGCCAACTCCCAGAGCGTGTTGCGGTTGAACATAAACTTACCGTTACGCGCATAGGCCGAGTTTACCGACTTGATAAGGTCGATGATGTCATCGAGCTTGATCGATGTTGCGGCCGCTTGCGTGGTGCAGGCTGTAGCGGCTGTTACGATACCCGTAGGCTTGCCCGTACCATCGCCCGTTGTGAGCTGCTCGTTCACACCGCGACTGAAAGAATCTCCCAAGAGACTCGTAAGCACAGCATCAAGATTGAATGCCGAGTCCTGGATCAGTGTCTGCGATACGGGGATGATAGGTGTGCGGTAGGTGTAGGCCTTGAGCGTTACCGAGCCGAACGATGGTGCTCGCTTGGTGCTCTGGTCGTAATCTGATACGATGGTCGCCTTGGCATTGGTGTCATTGCCCGTAGGCAGGATAAGGTCGCCACCATGCGAGGTGTTGATGATAGTTCCCGCCTCGAACATACCTCCGTAGGTTTTGAGTGCAATCTCAATCTCCGAGGCAAGCGCAGTAGGAATGGTAACACCTCCCGCCAAGCCTGCGATGCCTGCACGCTGCTCGATGGTAGCGCGGCTCTCGGGCGAGATGCCTGATGCTCCGTTGAGAATGTAGTCGGCAAAGGCCTTGCGGTACTGCTCGCCAAGTAGATCGCCAATGTAGAAGTCGCGCTTGGCAACCTCCTCCTCGGCCTGCTTGCGTTGGATATCCACGAAACGCTCCTCCGCCTCGACAGCCTTGTCAGCCTTGTCGTAGTCCGAGAGCATGGTGTCCCAGCGTTGCTGCTCCTCGGCAGTCATCTCTCTGCCATCGGTAGCCTGACGCAACTCATCGATGCTGGTGTAGATGGTTGCGCGTTTCTCTTTAAGTGCTTTAAGTTTTCCCATAGGTTATAGGTTTTTAAGTTTTAGTTGTTCGGTTAATCTTGCTCGTGCGCTTGAATAAATCTCTCCAGGTGTCGCACGATGAACTTGGCTGTTGGCAGTAGTATCCTCCGTAGAGTCCACTGCCACGCCCTCCGTAGGTGTTTCAGTAGTTTTTTCATGGCTTGTATGTTGGTTTAGAAATGCTTGCTTGCGCTCCTCGAGGTGGCGAACACCTGCCTCGGTGTCGTTGTAGGCGGGATAGACCACCAGCGATACATCGTAGAGCTTGTCTATCTTGCGGATGGTGCGCTCATCGTATTCGAGGCCATTCTCCTTGCTGGCATAGAGCCACTCGTCCTCCTCGACAGTGAACTTGAAGGAGCACTTCGAGATGTCGCCCCTGCGTACCAGCTCCACCATGTCGTTGCCGAGCGAGGTTGCGGGAGCCTCGAACTCAAAGCGGAGTCCCTCCTCATCGGTCGAGAGGGAGAGCGTACCGCTAGTGGTGCGGGCAAGGATAGAGTCGATGTTGTGATTGAAGCACATGATGACATCCGTAACATCGCACTCGGAGAAGGCATCGCGGTCGATCTTCTCCTTAAACCAACCCATAATGGGCTCTGACCACTTCTCGAACTTGGCGGCATAGCCTACGATGGTGCGGCTCTCGGTGTTGGCTCTCAGTTCGCTCACTTGGCAGCGAACTTCTATTGGGTTATTCTGTAACTTCGTCATATTCGGTGTAGATTGCTTTTTCGACAGATTGCATATTGGCTTGCACGAAGTAGGTGTCGCCACCCTCGTAGGCGTTCATATCCTCGAAGGCGCGGATCTCGTTGGCGGACATAGCACCCACCAAGTTCATGTTCTTGTAGTACTCGGAGCGAGTCTTGGCATCGCCACGCAAGAGGCCATTGAGCGAGAAGAGGAAGTAATACTCGTTGTACTCGTCATCGCGCAGGAGCTTGCGGTTGAACTCCTCCTCTAGGCGAGTGATGTAGGACATAAGGCAGTACTGCACGAACTCCATGCCCTGGTGTTCGATGTTGTTGTTTGTGGCGCGTTCCAGGTCGGCAATCATATGCGGAGGCACTCCGTAGATGGTTGCCACCTCGGTCTTCTGGAACTTGCGTGTTGCGATGAATTGTGCGTCCTCGGGTGGAATAGATATGCGTTCATAGGTCATGCCGCCCTCCAACAGCAGTGGCGTGTGGGCGTTGTGCAGACCCGTAGATTGAGCGATGAGATCACGCTTTAAGCGTTGGTAGGCTTCGGGTTTTAGTGTTGATGGGTATTTGAACACACCCGACATATTGCCACCCTGGTTGAAGAAGCGTTCTCCGTACTCTTGTGCCGATACGGTCAGCGAGAGATTCTCGCGGTGTACCGCAATGGGACTCTTACCTTTGTATCCGTTTGTAGATAACCCTCGCAAGTGTATAACATCCTCCGTACCGAGGAGTTCGCCAG
>ERZ808034.145-NODE-145-length-10248-cov-4.233999_pt1 | contig 10248 bp, 8 predicted proteins | sample MGYA00380188_ERZ808034 | MGnify/ENA primary metagenome ERZ808034 (study PRJEB31490, sample SAMN06133380) | cow dung metagenome | isolation source: M12 | host: cow | place: China: Chengdu | collected 2015-05 ...
ACACAAGTATGTTAGCGAACTGCTCGGCAAGGCGACTATTGATACCAACACCTACGGCAAGAGCGAAGGTCGAAGCGGTAGTTATTCCACCAACTACCAAATCAGCGGTCGTGAGCTATTAACCCCTGACGAGGTTCGTATGCTCGACAACCAATATGCAATTCTCTTTATTCGTGGTGAACGCCCCGTGCTTGATTTCAAATACGATATTCTCAAGCACCCCAATGTGGCACTAACCGCAGACGGAAAAGCCGGAGTTTACAAACACGGCGAAGTTAAGTCCGATGTAGCCACTATCGAACTTATCAGCTTTGACAAAAATCAGGCTCCCGAAACCAATGTGGCAGAAACCAATTACGAGCTTCTGTCCGATGAGGACTTTGAAGTAAATCAACACTATTAAATTTGGAGGTATTCACAATGAGTATTTTTAAGAAGAACAACAAGGAAACTAAGAAACTGCCTATGACCGGAAAGGTTAGAAAAGGCTTCCGCACCTATGTCGCACTCGTTCTTTGTGTGGCGTTTGTAATGTGTATGTCCGTAACCGCATTTGCGGCAGGCACTAACGATCCTTTGACCGTTGTAAACAATCTGTCCGACTTTATCTTCGGACTTATCCGTGCAATCGGTCTTATCCTGCTCGGCTTTGGTATCGTGCAGATCGGTCTTTCTCTTAAGTCCCACGATCCTTCTCAGAGAGCTAACGGCTTCCTTACCCTTGCCGGTGGTGTAATCATCACTTTCGCAAAGGAAATCCTCACTCTCATTACGGGCTAATCGAAGCAACACTCAAGGGGCATATCCGAAAAACGGGTATGCCCCTAATTCTATAAAGGAGGTGCATCAATTTGAGTGATAATTGGGTAGTTCAAAATCTCGAAAATGCCCTTGAAACTTGGAGTGAGAAACTTGCTGAGATATGGCAGCTCATAACCACAAGTCCGCAGAACTTCAAAGGCGGTAGCATTTGGAGTGTCATTGTAGATATTAACGGCGCAGTTCAAGCCATCGGTCTTGCCTTGCTCGTTCTGTTCTTTACAGTCGGTATGGTAAGAACGTGCGGTAGCTTTGCTGATGTAAAGAAACCTGAACACGCTTTGAAACTCTTTATTCGTTTTGCTCTTGCGAAAGGTGCGATCACCTACGGCATGGAGCTTATGCTTGCTCTGTTTAATATCGGGCAAGGAATTATCACGACCATTATGAACGCCGCAGGCTTTGGAACACCGCAAGGTGTCACTTTGCCGAGTTCAATGGTAACGACCATCGAAGATTGCGGATTCTTTGAGAGTATTCCGCTATGGGCAGTAACCCTTATCGGTGGTCTGTTTATCACGGTTCTGTCGTTCATTATGATTATGACCGTGTACGGTCGTTTCTTTAAGCTCTATATGTATACGGCACTTGCGCCGATTCCGCTTTCCACCTTTGCAGGTGAACCTTCGCAGAATGTCGGCAAGTCATTTATTAAAGGCTATTGTGCCGTACTGCTTGAAGGTGCAGTCATTGTTCTTGCTTGCATTATCTTCTCGGTGTTCGCTGCATCGCCCCCGCAGGTCGATACAAGCGCCGCCGCAGTAACTCAGGTATGGGCGTATGTGGGTGAGCTTATCTTCAATATGCTTGTTCTCGTAGGTTCTGTTAAGATGAGCGACCGTATTATCCGAGAAATGATGGGACTCTAAGGAGATTTATGAATATGAAACGAAATAAGACCTATTCCACTACCAAAGGCAAACTCCTTTCAGGTAGTGGTTGCAAATACTGTGCTTACTTTGCAGGCAGACGAAAGCACAAGATATTCTGTCTTGCTGAGCGTTGCAAAGTAAAGCCGAAGAAAGGAGCTATTTATGGAAGTTAAGATCAACCGAGAAATCCGTAACTACACAGAGTCAATGTTCTTTGGACTGTCACTTCGACAGTTCATTTTTTCTGTCTGTGCTTGTGTAGTTGCAGTCGGTCTTTATTTTCTGCTCAAACCGTATGTAGGCACAGAAACCGTGTCTTGGATGTGCATTTTGGGAGCTGCACCATTTGCGGCTCTCGGCTTCATCAAATACAACGGAATGACCGCAGAAAAGTTTGTGTGGGCGTGGATCAAGTCAGAGTTCCTTATGCCGAAGCAACTCGTATTCCATTCCACAAATACCTACTTGGAAGTTATGAAGCCAAGTATGGAACAGAAAAACAAGGAGGTAATGAAATCCAATGATTAAGACACTAACCAATCTTTTCAAACAAGATAAAGAAAAGTTTGTTGTACCGAAGGGTGTTCAGGATGTAATTCCTATCAAGGCAATTTACGATGACGGCATTTTCCTTGTCGGTAGAGATAAGTTCGCAAAGTCCTTTAAGTTCTCCGATATAAACTATGCCGTTGCAAGCCGTGAGGACAAGGAAGCAATGTTCCTTGAGTATTCCGAACTGCTTAACTCTTTTGATAGCGGTGCAACAACGAAAATCACTATCAACAACCGCAGGCTCAACCGTCTTGACTTTGAGAGAAATTACAAGATGGATTATGCGGGCGACTTCCTCGATGTGTACCGAGAGGAAAAGAACGAGATTATGCTTGAGAACGCTACCGGAGCAAACGCTATCGTTCAGGATAAGTACGTTACGATCTCGGTCAATAAGAAGTCCATTGAAGAAGCAAGAAACTACTTTGCCCGTGTTGGTGCAGACCTTATTGCACACTTCGGCAGACTCGGCAGTAAGTGCTATGAAATGGAAACCGATGACCGCCTGAGAATTATTCACGACTTCTTCCGTGTCGGTGAAGAAAGTTCTTTCCGCTTCGATATTAAAGAAACCCGAAAGAAAGGACACGACTTTAAGGACTATGTATGCCCTGACTCTATGGAGTTCGCCGCCGACCACTTCAAGATCGGCAACAGATACGGCAGAGTCCTTTTCCTTCGTGAGTATGCTTCGTATATCAAGGACAGTATGGTTGCAGAGCTGACCGACCTCAACAGAAACCTGATGATGTCGATTGACATTGTACCCGTGCCTACGGATGAAGCAGTCCGTGAAGCAGAAAGCCGTCTGCTCGGTGTAGAAACCAATATCACGAATTGGCAACGCAGACAGAACTCTAACAATAACTTCTCTGCAACCGTTCCTTATGATATGGAGCAGCAGAAAAAGGAAATGAAAGAGTTTCTTGATGACCTGACTACACGAGATCAGAGAATGATGTTTGCCGTTATCACTCTTGTTCATACGGCAGACTCTAAGGCTCAGCTCGACCAAGACACCGAAGCTCTTATGACAACGTGCAGAAAGCATCTTTGTCAGTTCGGTGTGCTGAAGTTTCAGCAGATGGACGGACTCAACACGGTTATGCCATACGGCACAAGAAAGATTGACACCTTCCGAACCCTCACTACTGAGTCTTTGGCGGTGTTCATTCCTTTCCGTGTTCAGGATATTTTCCACGAACACGGCATTTACTACGGTCAGAATGTTATCAGCAAGAATATGATTATCGCTGACCGCAGGCAGCTTTTGAACGGTAACTCTTTTATCCTCGGCGTTTCCGGTTCGGGTAAGTCCTTTACGGCGAAGGGAGAAATCACCGATATTATGCTTGCCGATCCTACGGCAGACGTAATCATCATTGATCCTGAGCGTGAGTATTCGCCCCTCGTTAATGCGTTGGGCGGTGAGATTATCAATATCTCTGCAACTTCGCCTAACCATATCAACGCTATGGATATGAACAAAGATTACGGTGACGGAGCGAACCCCGTTATCCTCAAGTCTGAGTTCATTATGTCGCTGTGTGAACAGCTCATCGGCGGCACTAATCTTGGAGCAAAGCAGAAGTCCATTATCGACCGTTGTACTGCAAGCGTTTACCGAGCTTATCAGCAGAACGATTACACGGGAACTGTACCTACCTTGCAGGACTTCCGTGCTGAACTCTTGAAGCAGGACGAACCTGAAGCAAGAGAAATCGCCCTTGCCATTGAGTTGTTCACTCACGGTTCGCTTAACACCTTTGCAAAGCAGACCAACGTTGACACCAACAACCGTTTGATTTGCTATGACATTCTCGATCTTGGTAAGCAGCTTATGCCTATTGGTATGCTCGTAGTTCTTGACTCCATTCTTCACCGAATTACTCAGAACAGAGCGAAAGGCAAGAACACCTATATCTTCATTGATGAGATTTACTTGCTTTTCCAACACGAGTATTCCGCAAACTTCCTCTTTACCCTTTGGAAGCGTGTAAGAAAGTACGGTGCGTTTGCAACGGGTATCACGCAGAACGTGGATGACCTCTTGCAGAGCCATACCGCAAGAACGATGCTTGCCAACTCCGAGTTTATTATTATGCTCAATCAGGCTTCGACTGACAGAATTAAACTTGCAGAACTGCTCAATATCTCCGATTTGCAGATGTCCTATATCACCAACGTTGAAGCGGGACACGGACTTATCAAGGTCGGCAGTTCTCTTGTTCCTTTTGCCAATAAGTTCCCGAAGAACACGAAGCTCTACAAACTTATGACAACGAAACCTGGAGAGAGTGCATAACTCTCTCAGGGTTCGTAGAAAGGAAAGGCTATGCACAAGAATATCTATGTATCCATTATTTCTTTCTTCTTGCTAATTGCCATATTCAGCGGAGTGATGATACACAGTCATTTCAAAGAAGCAAATGAGCAGGAAGAACTCTATGAAAGCCTTGCCCAAATCGTTGAAAAGACAGAAACGAGTCCCGAAACAGAAACGCCCATGCCAACTACACCACCCGAAAGTGGCGAGTTGGTTATGCTCCCTGAATATGCAGAACTCTATGAGCAGAACAACGATTTGATCGGTTGGATCTGCATTGAGGATACCAAAATCAATTATCCCGTAATGCAGTCCGTTGACAACCCGAATTTTTACCTGAAGCACGGCTTTGACAAAGGCTATACCGATTATGGTTGCCCTTACGTTGGTGAAAACTGTGATGTTTCAAAGCCATCGGACAACCTGATTATCTACGGTCATCATATGAAAAACGGCTCTATGTTTTCTGACCTTGAGAAGTTCAAGAAAAAAGACTTTTGGGAAGAACACAAGACCTTCAGCTTTAACACTCTATATGAAAAGCAGACCTATGAAGTGATCGCCGTTTTCAAGACCGTAGTTTACACCGGCTCTGCAAATGAGTTTAAGTATTTTCAGTTCTCGGATGCAGAAACACCGGAACAGTTTGACGGGTATATCGCCAAGTGCAAAGAAAAAGCACTCTATGATACAGGTGTATCTGCTGAGTACGGCGACAAGCTCATTACACTTTCCACGTGCGAATATTCCAACACCAACGGTCGGCTTGTTTTGGTTGCAAAAAGAGTTGTTGACTGAGCCTTTTCAATTCTCAGGAAAGGAGGTTTACAATGGCAGATATAAAAACAAGAGATGTAGTCAAGGGTTCTATCAAGACCATTGATAAAGCCGCCGTTGCCGGAGAGCGTATGAAGCAGGCATATATCTCAACTAAAGACCGAGCAGAACACAGTACCTATGCTGCTGAGAACTCTGCTGATGAATATGCTTCTGATAAGTTTGAGCGTGGTGTTGACACCACAGTACACGAAGGTATCCACCAATTCGACAAAGCAGGTCGGAAAGGTTTAGAAACCACAAAGGATAATATTCACAAAGCAAAAGACGGCATAGACCGTTTCAAAGAGAAACGAGCTGAAAAGGCTCTTGAGAAGCAAGCCGAGACAGTTGGCGACAAGGCAGCTAAAACTGCCGAGAGAACCACAGAGCATACGGTAAGGCAAGCGGGTTCTAAAACCGTAAAAACGGTTGAGAAGTCGGCTGAAAAGACCGTGAAGCAGTCTGTAACTTCGGCGGGAAAGAAAACAGTCAAGACAGTCGGCAAAGGTGCAGTTAAGACCACCGGAAAGACAGTCAAAACCGCAGAGCGTACCGCAAAGACGGCAATTAAGACTTCTCAACAAGCGGCTAAGACCGCACAGAAAGCAGCTCAGGCAAGTGCCAAAGCCGCAAGAGCAGCGGCGCAGGCAGCACGGGCGGCCGCCAAAGCCGCAGTCGTTGCGGCAAAGTGGATTGCAAAGGCAACAGTCGCAGTCGTAAAAGCGATTATAGCCGCAGTCAAAGGACTTGTGGCGGCGATTGCTGCAGGCGGTTGGGTTGCCGTTGTTATTATCATTGTCATTTGCCTTATTGCCCTTATTCTTTGCTCGGTGTTTGGTATCTTCTTCTCAGGCGAGGACTCAGGAACGGGACAGACTATGCAGACTGCCGTTCAGGAAATCAATACCGAATACGACAATAAGCTCTTGGAGATCAGGAACGGAACGACCTACGATGTGCTTGAAATGAGTGGTAGTCGTGCAGTTTGGAAAGATGTTCTTGCCGTGTATGCGGTCAAGACAAACACCGATCCTGACAACCCTCAAGAGGTTGCTACAATGGACGATAACAAGAAGCAACTGCTCAAAAACTTGTTTTGGGAAATGAATGAAGTCAGCTCCCGAACAGAGAGTGTGTCGGAAACCGTGATAACCGAAACCGATGACGGAAACGGAAATATCGTGCAGACGGAAACGACTGTAACGAGAACCTATCTGTATATCACGGTTACTCACAAGACCGTTGATGAAATGGCTTCGCAATACAGCTTTAATCAGGAACAGAAAGACTACCTGACAGAACTGCTAAAACCCGAAAACAATTCGCTATGGGCGGCGGCTCTATATGGTATCAACTATTCTGATGACCAAATTGTAACGGTAGCTCTTACGCAGATTGGCAACGTTGGCGGAGATCCTTATTGGAGTTGGTACGGCTTCGGCTCAAGGGTTGAATGGTGTGCCTGCTTTGTGTCTTGGTGTGCTAACGAGTGCGGATATATCGACGCCGGTATTATTCCGAAATATGCCGGCTGTGTAAACGGCGTTCAATGGTTCAGAGACCGAGGACAATGGGCAGACGGTTCGTATGAACCTTCGCCCGGTACAATCATCTTCTTTGACTGGGAGGGCGACGGTGTGACAGACCACACCGGTATCGTTCAGAAATGCGAGAACGGTACAGTCTATACCGTTGAGGGCAACTCAGGCGACACTTGCAGAACCAAAACATACACGGTTGGTAGCTCAGTTATCTACGGATACGGTATTCCGGCATATTAAAAAAAGATGGCTGCTCGTTTGAGTAGCCATCAAGTACATTATTCAAAATCGTTGTTGGGCATCATATTTAACGGATTTTGCTTCATAAATTTGATACCTCATTTTTTTGATTATTTGATGTGTCCATATTATCCAGCCCTATACGATGGGCTGTTATCAAATTGTTATCGGTGGTGATAACGGGGGGTAGCAGGGTTGTTGTTTTCTCTGGTGGTTTACAACTACATTTTACCACGAAAGGCAGGGAAATGCAATAACCATCCTTGCTGTGGCGTATCAAGGAATCTTACTGAACATATGGCGCACCTTATCCAAACGGCTGTTTGGACGACGGGGCTGGATGATTGGCTCGCCGACAGTGGCCTGATACCCTTTCAGTTCCGTCAGGCACACACTCCGCCCGTTGGTGTAAAAGGCCAAATCAGTACGGTATGCCTGTATGCAACGGGCGGGAATCTCGCCAGTAAAGACAACTTCATCCTTTTTTACCTGGGCCGTTTCGATGGTGGCACAGTATTTCGGTGCATCATGATAAGCCCTGGAAAGGTATTCCTGGGGCGCATAGAGGATGAAGGAGAGATAAGGTTCCAGCAGCTGCGTCCCCGATTCCTTCAATGCCTGTTCCAATACAATCGGGGCCAATGAGCGGAAGTCCGCCGGCGTGCTGACCGGACTGTAATAAAGCCCGTATTCAAAGCAAATCTTACAGTCCGTTACGTTCCAGCCGAACAAGCCCTGCTCCAGCCCGTAACGGATACCATCCCTGACAGCGTTTTGAAAACTCTGGTTCAAGTATCCCAGCGAAACCCGGCTCTCGTATTGTACACCGGAGCCAAGCGAGAGTGGTGTAACAGACAGTCCTATGGATGCCCAAAACGGGTTGGGCGGCACCTCGATATGGATGGTGTGGCTGGCTGCTTTGAGCGGCCGCTCCATATAAATGACGGAGGGTTCCTTTACCACTGTTTCAAGCTTGTATTTTTCCGACAGCAAAGCGGAAACAACCTCCAACTGCACCCGGCCCAAAAAAGAAAGAATGATCTCATGGGTGATGGAATCCACTTCGCAACGCAAAAGCGGGTCAGTATCCGCAAGTTGCGTAAGAGCGTCCAGCAGCCGTTCTCTTTGCGCTGCCGTTTTCGGCGCAATCGTCGTCCGCAGCATGGGGAGGGGGTCCTCGCGCCACCTTTTACGAGGGAGCCGGGTTTGGTCCCCTAATACATCGTTTAACCTCACGCTGTCGCTGGGAAGGATAACAATTTCACCCTGATAAGCGGTGTCTGTCCGAACAATTTCCCCTTTGGATGGAATACGCATCTCTGTGATTTTCAGCTTTTCTCTCCCGGCCAGGGCCACCGTATCCCGCAGGCGCAGCGTTCCGCTGTATAACCGTAGATAGACACGCCGCTGGCCGCAATCGGTGTACTCAACCTTGAAAACGCTGCCGCATAGGGCGGCGCCCCCCTGTTCCCCAATCGGTTGGAACAGCCCTGTCACCGCATCCATCAACGGTTGAATGCCAAGGCCATTTTTGGCGCTGCCATGATAGACTGGGAACAGGGAGGCGTCTTGAACCCGCTGCTGTTCCTCCCGCGCAAGTTTTTCCCGGCTGATTGGTTCTCCTGCGATATACTTTTCCAATAATTCATCGTTATTTTCGATGACCGCATCCCATGCTTCTATGTCGGTATTTTCCTCCAGGACTATTTCCGGGGACAGCGACACCGTCTGCTTGATGATAATATCGGCGGAGAGCTTATCCCGAACAGACTGAACCACGCTCTGCAAATCAACGCCAGCCTGGTCGATCTTGTTGATAAAGATAACGGTGGGAATGTTCATTTTCCGCAGGGCATGGAACAGAATACGGGTCTGGGCCTGCACGCCATCTTTAGCGGAGATCACCAAGATGGCCCCATCTAAAACAGCCAAAGAGCGGTACACCTCCGCCAAAAAATCCATGTGGCCGGGCGTATCCACAATGTTAACTTTACATCTGTGCCACTGGAAGGAAGTGACTGCCGCTTGAATGGTAATCCCACGCTGCCGCTCCAAAAACATGGTGTCCGTCCTCGTTGTCCCTTTTTCGACGCTCCCCGGTTCTGAAATGGCTCCGCTGGCATATAGCAGGCTCTCCGTCAAGGTCGTCTTTCCAGCGTCTACATGGGCAAGAATTCCAATATTGATTATTTTCATGTGATTGTCCTCCCTTTACAGCCCCAAAGGGCATAAAAATCCCCAGCAGTAAAATACTTTTACCACTGGGGATTATAAGTTGCGGACATACACATATACAGCATACACCTGTTTGTGATTGCTGTTTTTGGGGATATGTCAAAATTGATAAGGCAAAAGTATTCTTAAATTGGGTACAAAAAACTAAGCCCCTACAAAAGGAGCTATCATAATCCTTTGTTCCCACTATTTGATTATAGTTTTATTTAAGAATACCTTGCCGCATATTTTTTACTCCTTTTCTGGATTAAATCATTGTATCACATCAGTTTTAGGAAAGCAAGTACCTAAAAGAAATTTTTCTTCCCCTTATATGTAACAATCATACCGGCTTCCTAGCGTTCAGAATGTTTTCTGCTGTCTGCTGTGGTGTTTGGTTGGAATTGTCCAACCAAAAGCCGATCCGTGGTGTTGTCTGCATTTTACTAAATACAAATTCAATGTATACAGAAAGATATAAGGAGTGGGAGGGATTCCGCCGTAGTTGGCATTGTAGGAAAATCCAAAAGTTTAGATTTTCCCACAATGCTTATCTTTTGGTCTTTGGTTCGGAATAGTGTAGTGCTGGCGGTCTATCTCTTGTTTTCGGTTGCTTGCTTCCTTACCGTACATGAGCATTGCGGTAGTGTATGTAATGACTCTAAAATGCCGAAAAGTCAAGTCCCTATTTGAAATATTATCTTTTGATAATCGTATTTGCCCTTAAAAGGTATAGGATTCCCTTATTTTTGGAGTGATTTTAAGGGAATATTGAAAGTTCGTAGCCGAGGGGGGCTTGAATCGTGAAGCAATGGTAAAAAAACCACCTAAAACTGCAACGCTCGGTGTAGAAACGATAAATTGT
>ERZ808034.146-NODE-146-length-10246-cov-3.386174_pt1 | contig 10246 bp, 9 predicted proteins | sample MGYA00380188_ERZ808034 | MGnify/ENA primary metagenome ERZ808034 (study PRJEB31490, sample SAMN06133380) | cow dung metagenome | isolation source: M12 | host: cow | place: China: Chengdu | collected 2015-05 ...
GTAAGGCAGACAAGTCCTCAGATCCAGTACACTCAGGAAGAGTTACTGTCTGACTTGTGAGGTAACATAGTTGGATGTTGTAAGATATATACTCTTCGAATCGTAGTTTTACCAGATGAATATAGAACCAAGCGCGGAAATAAGAATAACAACCATCGCTAAAATCCATAAAATCATGAAAACCTTGAATAAAATCTCTCCAAAAGATTTCTTATTATGCATTAATTCCTCCATTATCACCAGTTACAACCACCCACAAATCACCGAAAATCTCCTCCTGTTCTATCTCAACCCTGCCCCCCTGCGCGAGGAAAAGGCATGGCAAATAGACCATATAGAGCGGCCAGTGGAATGCCGCGCAGATTTCAGCAATGGAAACCCCCACATCACGCGCATCAGGATTGCGCGCAACAAACTCATAGATTTCCTCTGCGAGCTCCTCATACCTCTCCTCATGAGCAATACCCACAACCTCTTCCGCATCCGGCGAAAATAAATCATCCTCCGAGTCAATCAAACGCTGACGGCGGATTCTTCTGCGCTCAGACTTCTCTGCGAGACGAAGCTGCTTGATTAACTCATACAGATTTGTATGACGCTTTCTAACATCCTTCTTCTTAATACGGCGGTCAATTTCGCGCTCTAAAAGCTCGATCGGACCAAGCGCGCGCTCAGAAAACTCATCACCTTCGCCTTCCTCGAAGAAATCATCCTCAAAATCATCCTCTGCCTCCGGCTCATCCAGAAGTTCAGACTTCATCCTGACAAGAACCGACAGATAGAATATAGTAAGTCCTGAAACGCGCAGGCTCATCGCACGGCGCGCCTCAAGTTCAGCTAAAAACTTCTCCGTTAAATCTGCAATATCAATATTCCAGGGGTCAAGGAGACCATCCTTTACCATCTTAACAAGAATCGCGATTGGCTCCTCATTTTCCCCCTGGGGCAGAACAAACTCAGACATCACTCCACCATCTTAACGCCAGTAACAAGAGTACTCTTATCACCAGGCCTGACTGTCACACCCATCATACGGTCTGCAGCCTCAATCATAGGTTTTCGATGTGATACAATAACAAACTGTGTATCTGCGCAGATTTCGCGGACGAGCTGTGATAAACGCTCAACATTTAACCCGTCAAGATTCGAATCAATCTCATCCAGAGCATAGAACGGTGCCGGCATATACTGCTGGATTGCAAAGATAAATGAAAGAGTAGTCAAAGACTTCTCTCCGCCAGACATCATATTCAGGCGGTGAACCTCCTTTCCGCGCGGAGAAACCTCGAAAGTCATACCTCCAAGGAACGGATCATCATAATTATCAAGCACAAGACGACCGTCTCCTTCATTTAAGCGGTGATAAATTCTCTGGAAGTTCTCATTGATTGCAGTAAATGAATCCATGAACGCATCATGCTTCATCTGACGGAAACTCTCAATCTTCTCCAGCAGAGCTTCGCGTTCGCGTGAAAGAGTATTCTTCTTCTCAGTCTTTTCAACAGTCTTCTTCTCAAGCTCATCGAACTGCTCGATTGCAAGCATATTGACATTTCCAAGCTTCCTTATGGCACGCTCTGTAGTAATGATACCATCCTGAATCTCGGAAAGCGAAAGCTCACACTCAATCTCTTCCTCAACAGAACCTTTCATCTCGGAAATCTCAGCCGACAAAGATGCAGACTTCTCATCGAATGCCGCAATCTGCACAACACACTTTTCTACATCACCCAAAAGTGCAGTAATCCTAAACTGTGCCTCGTCAGCCTGCTCCTGAACACGTGCCCTCTCACATGAAAGTGCTTCAAGCTCTCCTGAGAATGCTTTGAGCCGTTCCTCAATAGAAGCAAGAGCAGCCTTTGCTTTGTCGATATCTTCATAGCATGCAGAAATTTCTGCATCAAGCTCTGCATTCTTCTCTTCGAGCGCGGTACGCTCCGCAGTCTTCTCATCAACATTCTGCTTGAAGTGACGACGCTCAAGCATAACATCATTTAACGCGTTAGTCTTCGTCTCAAGACGACGCTCCGCATTTGCCAAATCCTTCTGGGCGCGCTGGAACTGCTCGGTTAAGAGATTGAACTCATCCTCATTTAAGACACTGCGAAGTTCTGCAATCCTTGCATTCAGCTCTTCGATTTCCGTAGATACTGCATCGATTTCGTTTTCGAGAGCCGCAACTTTGTCGGCATTCTCCTTCGAATCGCGCTCAGTCTCTTCCAAGAGACGTGCAGCTTCCACTTCATCAGATGCAATCTTATCGAGCTTACGGCCGCAGTCTGCAAGCTTTAATTCTAATGTAGTAATCCTCGAATCAGCAGATGACCTATCCTCGCGAAGTCCTTCGGATACTGCACGGTGACGGGATTCAGCAGCCGCAAGTTCTGCCTCCTCACCTCTGAGTTCTGCAATCTTTGCAGAAAGCTCAGCCGCTTCATGACCTACAGCAACACCAAATCCCCTGATATTGCGGTTAATCGAACCTCCGGTCATGGCACCACCCTTGTCAAGCAGTTCACCATCAAGAGTTACCATACGGTAGCGTCCCATAAGACGACGTCCCGCATCCAGGTTTTCGACAACAACAGTCTGACCGAAAACAAGGTTGAATGCATCACGGAACTCAGGCTCGAAGTCGATTAAATTAATCGCATAATCTATGATACCGTTTCCTGCAAGCGGAGGCAGAGGAGGCTGAATCTTCATCTTGTTTAAAGGAAGGAAAGTAAGACGTCCAAGTCTTTCCTCCTTTAAGTAGCGGATTGCATTTGCTCCAGTCTGATCCGTGTCAACAATTACGTTGTTGAGACGCCCGCCCGCTGCGATATTCAAAGCCACAGTGTGCTGTGCGTTGAGTACCTTTCCTAAGTTCGAAACAGTACCATACACACCATCCATTCCGCTGACAGCAGAAATTGCACGATCAGACGCTCCCGATGCCTGCTGATGCGCCTCAAGCTGCATCTGCCTCTTGGACAAACGCGAGATTTCCTCACGTATTCCATCTAAGAGCTTTCTTGAGTGAAGCATCTGACGCTCTGCTTCTGCAATCTGCTTAGTAATTACCGCCTTTTCCTCACGTGCATCAGCAATCTCACCTTCGAGGCGTGAGATTTCAGAAGTAACCTCTGTACGCTCTTCGGCAAGTGAACCCTGCTCGCGCTGATACTTCTCAAGCTCGTTTCTTCTAACACGGCTTGCTTCGATAATACCATCACGCTGAACAACAACAGCTCCGCGGGCCTCCTTCTTTGTCTCGACCTGAGACATCAAATCAACAAGTTCTGCCTGTGCTCCCTTCGAATCACGGCTCTTCTTGTTTACAAGCTCCTGAGCTTTTTCGAGAACCTTCTTCTGTGCTTCGACCTCCATCGCCAGATTGGCACGGTCAATCTGCATAGTCTGCGCTTCACGGTTTTTGTCATTGTAGGAGTTCTGATGTCTTAGAATCTCCATGTAAAGCGCATTCATCTTTGCAAGATTCTGCTCCTTGTCCTTTCTTCTGCGGGCAATAGTATCTTCTGCAACACGGATGTTTGCTTTCTCAGCCTCCTGACCAGAGATGATTGAAAGATATGCAGGGCCCTGCTTTTCTGCAATCTTCTTGTCGATGTCTGCAACCTCTTCGCGGCGGGCGTCCCTTTCGTTTTCCTCCATCCGGATGCTTTCCTCAAACATCGCCTTTCTGCCTTCCTGGTCAGCACGCGACGAAGCAATTATTGAAAGCTCGGTCTCAAGATTTCTGATACCTGCAATTTTTCGTGCGGCATTTAAGAAGTCAAGCTCTTTTTTGAGGTTCTGATACTTGACTGCATCCTCACGTGCGGAACTTAACTCTTCAAGGCGTCTTGCATAGTCTTCCAGGAGAAGCTCTTCGCGCTCGATTTTTGCTCTGACCTGTTCAAGTTCAACCAATGCCTGCTCTTTTTTAGTATCAAACGCGGCAACACCTGCGATTTCATCGATGATACTGCGTCTGTCACGGTCAGACATGTTCATGATGCGGGTGATATCACCCTGCATTACCACATTGTATCCATGCGGGCGGATTCCGTTCTTTGCGAGATAATCAAGAATCTCGGTCTGTGAACTGGTCTTCTCGTTTAGATAGTAATATGAGTATGTGGATGACGCAGTCTGCTTGATTCTGCGGCGGATTTTCGTGCCGTCTGAGAATTCAAGTGTGACCTCTGCAGTGTTTTTGCCTGAGGTGAAGTTGATAAAGTCTGTAATTGTATCAGCACGAAGCGAGCGGGACGAGGAAAGAGCAAGTACAAAGAGAATTGCATCAATGATGTTACTTTTTCCAGAACCATTCGGTCCTGAGACTACTGTATAGCCTTCAAAAAATGGGATTTTGGTCTTTCTGGCGAAAGACTTGAAGTTGTCAATCTCAACCTGGACGATGTGCAACGCTTCAATCCTCTTCAGCGGTCAAGGTCTAAGGTGTCGTCTTCGTCTGCTTCAATTACAGCGTGGGAATCAGCACGGATTGCAGATGAGCGGGATGTTCTTCCAGGGCCGTACCCGGTTCCTGCAACGATGACATTCTGTGCTTTTGTCTTTCTGCGCTTGAGAATTGTTCCATCAGGCTGCATGACAAATTCATATTCACCTGCTTTGAGGTGTTCAACGTTTTCCTCAACCGGAGCTGGAGCCGGTGCAGGCTCTGGGACAGGAGATGAAATACGGCGTTCAGGCACTGCCTGCGGAGCTGGAGCTGATACCGGACGGCGAATCGGCTGGCGTACTGCAGCAGGTGCCTGCGGAACTGCCGGTGCTTCGCGTGCTGCTGCCTGGATTCCGCGTCCTGCCGGAGAGGGTTCTGCTTCCGGCTTTCTGATTCCGCCTCTTACGATATTTTCCGGATGGCTCTTTACAGGTGCTCCTCCGAGTTTTTCAATCTGTGCACTTAATCTGCGGGTGACAGACTTGAGGTCTAAGAGTTCTTCAGTTAAGCCGTTTACAAGTGCCTCGAGTTCTCTTACCTTTCTCTCGAGTGCTAAGGTGTTGTCAGGGACTGCGGCAGGTGCTGGCTGTTCCTTCTGTTCTGCTTTTCGAAGCTGCTCACGTTCCTGCTCTGCAAGTTCGTGTTCGAGGAATTTCATGCGTGTATTCATGGTGGACGTCCAAAATTAATTACTAGGTTTTTCGGTTACGATTCTATATTAGGCTTTTGATTCACACTGTTTTACTATTGGGAGGGATGCAGTCATGAGAGGAATGTTATTCATCTGAGAATGATAATATATCAATATGTCACGCCGCCTTGTTGTTTCTGTTATCGGAGACGGTTTTCTGGATAAGGATTCTGCAAAATATCAGTTCGCCTATGATATGGGTGAAGCCCTTGTGTCTGCAGGGTACAGAGTAATGTCTGGAGGGCTTTCCGGTGTGATGGAGGCAGCATTTGCCGGAGCACATGCATCCCCTGTGTACAGGGACGGAGATACCATAGCTGTTCTTCCGGGAAATAATCCTGATGAGGCAAACAGGTTCGCAGATATTGTAATCGCCTCAGGCCTCGACCATGCAAGAAATTTTATCGTGGCAAATTCCGATGCAGTGATTGCTGTAGGAGGAGGTGCCGGAACACTTTCAGAGCTGTCCTATGCATGGGTTATGAAACGGCTGATTTTAGCATACCGGGTCCCGTGGGCGAAGAGAAGCAGTCTTCAGTTTACAGACTGGAGTGCTGTTGTTGCAGACAAAAAGCTGGATGATAAGGTGAGATATCCTGAACTTGAAGACGATCAGATTTTTGGTGTAAGTTCTGCACGTGAGGCAATCTCCATTCTGACAGAGAAGATGCCAAAGTACAATCAAAGACCAAAACAGGCAGGGAAAAGAGAGATATAACCGGAAAAATCCGGTCTTTTTTTATGCGGAAACTTCTGCCGCTTTCCTATACTTCACAAAGAGCGCAATAACTGGAGCTATAATGATTGGAACAATCATCAAAGACATACCAAAGGAAAGATTTCCTGTCATATCAGCAACCAGCCCCACAACCGCAGCACCAAGACCGCCGACACCAAGAGTGAATCCAAGTGTCAGGCCGGAGGCAAGACCTGTTTTTCCAGGGAGAAGCTCCTGAGTCATAGTAACAGATGTTACATAACAGAAGCTTGCAAAGAACGCATAGCTCATAACACCCAAAAGCATCACCCATCCGCCTGCAAAAATCAGAACAAAGCACGGAATTGCAAGCACAAGCCCTAAAACAAGCATCCGCTTCCTGCCGTACAAATCAGAAAGCTTACCGCCTGCAAGCTGCCCTGCAACACCAAAGAGAAGCATAACTGTAACAATCACCGAAGCCGCAAAAGACTCCATACCTTCAACTACGGTCAGAAGAGTTGGAAGATAAGTAATCACAGCCATATATCCGATAGCCCGAAGAGCACACACAACAACAACCAAAGCAGCACCAGACCTCGAACCCTCAACAGTTGAAATACGTGCCTTCTTTGCCGCAGGCTCAAGCGGCTCTGCAGACCTTGTAAGCTTGAAAATCCAGGCAGCACCGATAATTCCCGGAAGCAGCATCCAGCAGACAGCCGGAAGACCTCCAAATGCAATAAGAGCACCTGCAATGATAGGACCGAAAGCATAACTGATACTGCCTGCTGTTGTAAAGATTGAATTATACCTGCCAAGAGATGCCGGAGGACTGATGCGGTAAACCAGATCCATAGCCGCCGGATGGAAAAGAGCATGACCTACGGCAGCTCCTGTTACAAGCATTAAAAGAATCAGATAATTATTCGTCAGAGCCGAAAGAGAAATGCCAACCGCTCCAAGCAGAACGCAGAAAGCAACATCCGCATGCTTTCCAGTCTTATCACCCCATATTCCGACAAGCGGCTGAGTAATAGATGAAACTACATTAAATACAGTAACAACCAGACCCGCAAGGAAATAGGAAAGACCCATGCCCTCGATTAACAGCGGGAGAATAATCGGAAGAACCGGAGTGTAGAGGTCAATTAAAAAGTGACCTGCAACAGCACCGGTAAGAGGAGAGGTTTTTGCCATAATTATTCAGTCTGTTCACCGTGGACTTCGGTAATAGTAAGCTCAGCCTTTGCAAGGAATGCCTCGCACTTTGAAATAAGCTCCATACCTCTTGTGTGCAGTTTTACTGCATCCTCGACAGAGGTATTTGGATTGTCAAGCTTTCTTGCAATCTCCCTGAGTTCTGTAATCATCTCTTCATAGTTTGGTTCGTTTGCTTCAATTTCAGTCATGATATCTTCTCCACAATTGCTGTAACCTCTCCGTCTGATAAGCAGAGAGTTAAGTGGTCATCTTTTTTAAGCTGTTCCTTGGAACGAATTACAGCTCCGTTCATCTGCACAAGAGCATACCCTCTTTCAAGCGGCTTTTTCGGATCGCATGAGAGAATCTTTTCCTTCTGTGCGGAAAGTTCCAGAACAGCAGTGCTGATTCTGGTTTTTGCTCCTTTGAATATACGGTCTCTTAGCTGTTCGAGACTGTCGGCCTCAACTTTAAGCTTTCTTGAGAATGCAGACTTAATCCGCTCTTCAAGGTCTGCTGTCTGCTGATGCATCATGTCAAGCCTGCGTGACAGACGGGACGGGTCAACACGCATCTTAAGTTCTGCGACAGCAGAGCGGTTCGTGCTGATGATACCGCGGGCTCTGTCATGCATACGGCGTCTGTACTCTTCGAGGTTATTTAAGAGTACAGTTCTGTCCGGAACAACAGTCTCTGCCGCGGCAGACGGAGTTGGAACTCTCCTGTCACTTGCAAAATCAGAAAGCGTTGTATCTGTTTCGTGTCCTACAGCACTTATGATTGGAACTTTCGAGCGTCGGATTGCGCGGACAACATCAGGATGGTTGAATACGAATAAATCCTCAAAACTTCCTCCGCCGCGTGCAACGATAATTACATCGACTTTGCCCTGCAAAGATTCGATTGCGGAAACAATCGACACTTCTGCTCCTGCCCCCTGAACCTGTGCCGGAGCTAAAAGGATTGGAAGCGGATAGCGTCTGGACAAGACGTTTCTTATATCCTGCAGTACAGAACCGGTCCTTGATGTTACAACACCAACACACTTCGGGAAAAGAGGGGGGTCTCTTTTCTCAGATTCCGGACGCGGAATTGTGCCTTCAGCTTCGAGCTGTTTTTTCCACATCTCTTTTTGCAGGTAAAGACCTGTCTTTCCTCCTGCGGCAGGCTCAATCTTTTTTACGATAAACTGCATCCTGCCGGAAGGCGGATAGTAATCAACGTGTCCTGTGATGTTTACAGCAAGTCCGTCCTTTAACGGAAATGCGAGATGCTTTGCGGCATACTTCCACATAACACATGAAACAGCAGCATCGGTCTCACCCTTCTCGGTCAGCGAGAAGTACAAGTGCCCGCTTGAGTTCGGGCGGTATCCTGTAACCTCTCCTGTGACTGTGATGCCGGTTAAAAGCTCGCAGTCCAAAACATCGCGAATACGTTCTCCAAGCTCAGAGACAGTAATTACTGACGGTTCTTTCGGCGGCAGAGGATTTGGGTCTTTTACCGGGCTGATGAAGGAAAATGCGCTTCCGCTCTCGCTTTCGTCAAAGGAAAGGGTAGCCTGAACGGGCGCTTTTTTTGCCATGATGATTATATTTGATGTGCGAGAAGAAGAAGGGTTCGGGTTCAAAGCCAACACCTATTTAGATTCCTGCGTACAACTATCCTTCATGTACAAGCTCGAAGCATCCAGTATGTTCTTCCACTCATACAAAACCCCGGAGATTTTCGCCGCCATGAATACTGCAGGCCTTGACTCTGTGGAGTTCTGGATGGAGACACCGGAGTTCTGGATGGCAGGAGCAAACATCGATGAGCTGCTGGAAGAGAAAAAACGTTTTCCGCATCTTTTCCCGATAGCTATGCATGCTCCAATCTTCGACTTAAATCCCTGTTCATTTAATCCCAAGGTTGCAGAGCTTTCGGCAGACTGTACACTCGAATGCATCGGAATGCTTGAAGCATTAGGCGGAGGAGTTGTAACAGTCCACCCGGGAAAGCGTACATCAAAGCGTCCGATAACCTATCTTGACAAAGAACGCTTCCACCATTACTTAGGACGTCTCTCTGAAGCGGCAGGAAAAAATGTGCAGATTGCCCTGGAAAACATGCCGCCTGCAGTAAATGCCCACATTACAACGGCTCCTGAGATGCGCGAAGTGTTGGACGAATACTCATGGCTTTACTTTACCTTTGACTATGCTCATGCACAGGCCGCAGGAAACCCGTTTTCCTTTATCGAACTGTGCAGTGACCGCATGATAAACATCCATGCAAGTTTAGGCAGAGCCGGTAAAATGCACTCACCTCTTGCAGGAACTACAGAAGGGGATGCACTAAAGGAAGTTCTTGAAAAAATAGGATATCAAAGACGGGTCACATATGAGTTCGAAGACTTAAACTTCGGCGAGTTAACACTCGCAGATAAAACAGATATTCTTACAAAAGAGACGAAGTGGTATAGAAAATAAAAAAAGGAGATTACTCTCCGTCCCCTTCCGCATCCTCATCATATGGAATCGGGAAGATCATTTTTACCTTTAAAATCTGGCGTCCGCGCATTTTGGTAACAACCAGAGTGATACCGTCAATTACCTTAATCGACTCTCCAAGACGCGGAATGTGTCCCAGAGTGGAGAAGATTAAACCGCCTATTGTTTCGTAGCTTCCGGGGTCTTCCGGCAGGTCAATCTCGAAGTGCTCATTTAACTGGCTTACACGAACCTGAGCATCGAGCATGTACATACCCTGTGAGAGTTCAATGATGTCTTCTACCTCATCAACATCAGTCTCATCCATAATGTCTCCGACAAGCTCCTCTAAGATATCCTCGAAGGTAACAACTCCGGAGAAACCTCCAAACTCATCAAGCACAATGGCTAAGTGAACACGGCGAACCTGTAAGTCACGGAGAAGGTCATCAATCTTTTTGGACTCAGGAACACAGTAAACCTCAACCATTAAGTTCTTGACCGTAAGCTTTGTGTGGTCACCTGAGGTGTATGCATTGAATACATCCTTGAAGTTGATTGAACCTACAATGTTGTCCACGGTTTCATGGAAAACCGGAAGACGGGAGTATCCGGTTTCCCTGATATAGGCAACAGCCTCTTCCAGTGTTGCCGAGTCCTCAATCATGGCAACATCAGGTCTTGGAGTCATTACCTCTTTTGCAGTTGTATCGTTGAAGCGGAGAACAGAGGAA
>ERZ808034.148-NODE-148-length-10150-cov-4.318277_pt1 | contig 10150 bp, 16 predicted proteins | sample MGYA00380188_ERZ808034 | MGnify/ENA primary metagenome ERZ808034 (study PRJEB31490, sample SAMN06133380) | cow dung metagenome | isolation source: M12 | host: cow | place: China: Chengdu | collected 2015-05 ...
AACACTTGAACTTATTTGGATTATATACCTCTGTGATCGAATATCTTTTATTAAATGGTCTCATAATTATTGGGTAGATTCTTATTTCCAAGAGGTTGATAAAAGAAAAGATTTAGAACATCAGTTAGAATGGAAGCGTAAATTTTGGGAGATGCTATATGGAAAAATATGAGTACAAGATATACGACTGCGATGATCGTAATCTCAATAACGACACGCTCAATGAGTTCGGCAGAGAGGGTTGGGAGTTAGTGGCGCATAACACAGTAGCTATCCCTATTGAAGAGTATAGGAATAGTGTGTGGCACTACTTTTTCTTCCGTAGACCTCTTGTTACCACCGAAGAAAGCTGTCATGATGACGATGGTTGGACGTACGATGAATGGCAAGAGCATAAAAGAAAAATTATTGAAGTGGGGAGAGAATTAAGAGAAATGTTGGAACAATGACACACGATGAAATCTGCACCTACGAGGTAGCGAAGTTAGCAAAGGAGAAGGGATTTGATGTCCCTACACACTATGCGTATAATGAGAATTGCAAAAAGGCAATGTATATGGAGTTGTGTTTGAATCGAAACACAAAAGATAGCCATTCTATATCCGCTCCATCCCAGAGCCTATTGCAACGATGGTTGAGAGAGGAGAAGGGTTACTATGTGTACCCATTTTTTGATAATGAAAGCAAACGATGGACTTGGGTATGCCGAGAACTGACAGGCGATATGTGGATTCAGTTGTTAGATTTCGAGGAAAGATATTTCGACACCTACGAACTCGCCCTCGAAGATGCCCTTAAATATGTACTTGAAAATTTGGTATAGGTATGGATAAGCCTCGCACAGGTGGTAGTCGTGATGATTCACGAAATACTATTAGCATGACTCGTGAGGAACTTATAGAGGTGCTTGCGGACATTGCTAACAAGCACCCAATGAAACAACAACCTATCGAGTTGCCTCCATATTATGGCGACGACGAGGGTAGAGCAGAATAATAATATATATAGGTATGAGTAAAGAATATCTCGATGCTCTTGTAGCAACAGGAGCCAATGTTTCGATAACAATGACACCGAGCGAGCTTCGTGACTTTGCCGAGGATATCGCTCGCACCGTAGCAGAGAGAATATCTGCACAGACTGTAGATGCCATCAAGGATGCTATGGGAGATACGATGAAGTATTGCACCACAGAGGAGGCTGTGCGCGAGTTCAACATCAAACTGCCAACACTCAAATCATGGGTAGCAAAAAAGTTTATAATCCCCCTAAAACGAGGCGGTAAGAATATCTACCTCCGAGAGGATTTAGTACGCCTGACACGAAAGAAAATAGGATAGTATGGAGAAGATAAGAGTTTTTGAGGCTTTCGCAGGGTATGGCTCACAGCACCTCGCACTAAAGAGGTTGAAGCGAGATTACCCATCATTCGACTTTGAGGTGGTAGGCATATCCGAGATTGATAAATATGCTATACAAGCATACGAAGCACTCCACGGAGAGGCTAATAACTACGGAGATATATCCAAGATAGATTGGATGCAAGTCCCTGACTTTGACTTGCTTACTTACTCATTTCCTTGCACTGATATTTCCAACGCGGGTCAGCAGCAAGGCTTCGATGAGGGTAGTGGCACACGCTCCTCACTCCTATGGGAGTGTCGCAAGGCGATTGTGCAGAAGCGACCCAAGTATCTACTCATGGAGAATGTCAAGGCTATATGCTCAAAGAAGTTTATGCCTCTATTCCAAAAGTGGTTGCAGAGTCTTGAAGACTACGGCTACTATACAAATTGGGCTGTGCTGAACTCCAAGAATTATGGAGTGCCACAAAATAGGCAGCGTTGTTTCGCTATCGCCATCCGCCGAGACCTTCTCGATCCATCGCCTGTGTATCACTTTCCAGAGCCTTCCCCTCTTGAGTTCGCCTCAAGGATATGCTCGAGCCAAAGGTGGATGAGAGGTACTATTTGAGCGATAAGATGGTTAAAGGATTTATGGAGCATAACCAACGACACGAAGAAAAGGGTACAGGTTTTAAGTTTACACCAAAAGATGGGGGGGTACGCAACTTGCATAAGGGCTAATGCGGCAGCTGCTCCAACCGACAACTTTATAATCGATGAGTGATGCTGAAGTTATACAGGTAGGCAACCTCTACCCTGACACGCCTCGCTTCAAGAATAGAACGGCTGGGAGAGTGTATGATGTTGATGGAATATCCCCCACCATCAACACTTGTCAGGGGGGGGGTAAAATACCGATGATAGTAGTATATGAAGACAGACCAAACAATATGCCTAAACAGCAAGGTGGGGGGGTACAGCCAAGCCTCCAAGATAGAATCTACGATGTAGAGGGTTGTAGCACTGCAATAACAACTTCCTTTTTACCTAACATAGCCGAGCCAATCATTTGTGCTATGCGTGGTCGCAACCCCGACAATCCAAGCGAGAGAACAAAGAGTAATGGTAGATATAGACAACGATTAGAGATGAACGATAATGGGACAAGTAACACCATAACGAGTGTGCAAAAGGATAACCTTGTAGTCGAGCCTCGTATCATAGAAGTCGGCAGAGTAAAGGAAGGAAAGCATCAACAAGATATGGTGCAACACGAAGAGGGTATTTGTAGGTGCATCTGCACAGGTCATCACGCAAGCACACCTCACTTATTGAAAACTTTGGTGAGCGAGCCTCAAGTCCTAACCTCCAAGCGCACCGAGTTTGGTAAGGCAATACGGAAACAATATGAGTCACACGAAATAGAGATGAGTAGACACGATATGACAACAATGGAGCCACGAACAGATGGTGTAAGCAATACTCTCACATCAGCGCAGAAAGATAACTACCTCGCCATACCAGAGGCAACAAGCAAAGGATATGCCGAGGCACACGAGGGAGATAGTGTCAACCTCGCAGTCCCTAATAGCAAAACACGCAGAGGAAGAGTAGGTAAGCAGATGGCGAACACTCTTGACACAGGATGTCAGCAGGGAGTGGAGGTAGAAGATAGATGCATTCAAATCGGGAATATCCTCCCTGATACACCGAATATGTCTAATAGGTCATCGGGGAGAATCTACTCTAATGAGGCATGTTGTCCCTCTTTAATGAGCAGGGATTTTAAGCAACCAAAGATGATTGATGATACCTACATCCGTTACCGCATCCGCAAACTTACTCCGAGAGAGTGCTTCCGCCTGATGGGTGTAGATGATGCGGATATAGATAAGATACAAGATGCAGGCATTAGCAACTCGCAACAATATAAGATGGCTGGCAACTCTATCGTCGTGGATACCTTATATTATATATTAAGGAAACTTTTCGTAGATAAAGGCTGCGAGAAAGAGGGTCATCAACAGACTCTTTTTTAGCATCTTCGCCAAATTCTCGCCAAAACATTTTTCACAACAAAGGGTAACTAACTATATATTAGCAAGTTACCCTTTTTATATTGTAGCCCCTCCGGGGTGTTGGATTTATATTCGCTATTATTCTGCGGTGAGCAATATATGCTTTGCTATTTGTTATGTTTCAGATAGTTATGTTTATATCAATCACCTTTTGTATCCTCTCTCGGTATATATAAAGATACTCGCTTTCGCCAAAAATATCCCCACTTTCGCCAAAATTCGCCAAAAATTATATACCTTTGTCAGCACGAAGATATGACATTTTGTTCAATTGAGCAAACAAAAACAAGGGTATGGCAACTATTTATTTTTCTCTTTCCTCAAAGAAGGTGGGAAAGAAGAAACAGGTAATGGTGCGATTTTCGCACTCTAATATTAATCAACGTGCAAAGTCTGGGATATTCGTAGACCCCACTTATTGGGATGAGGCACTGCAAACTGTATCTATACCGAAGCCTCGTTTATTCACTGACGAAATAGTTGCTACTATCAAGGAGCTTCGTGATATAGAAGCGCAACTCCGAGATTTGCGCATTCTTATCGAAGATGCCTACACCAATGGGCCATCTGCGCCCCTATATGATAAGGGATGGTTAAAATCTATTATCAGTGGCGATGATCCTTCAGTGCCAAAGGTAGAGCAACTTGATTTTTTTGAGGCGTGGGATGCCTACATTCGTCTTTCGCAAGTATGCAAAAAGCGTAAGGATATGTTTCTCGTGGTGAAGAATATGCTTTACCGCTTCGAGCAGGTATTTAGGATGCGTGACAAGTCCTTTGCTTTATCTCTCGCAGATTTCTCGCCTATGCTTCTGTCGGAGTTTGAAAAGTTCCTATGGGAAGAGGAAAAGTATGCCGCAAAATATCCTCACATATATGTGGGTTGTGGAGACATCAGTCGAGGACAGAATACGATAACGTGTAGGCTGAAAATCTTTAGGGCTTTTTTCAATTGGTGTGTGAATAACAACCTTGCGGAGACTACTCCCTTTGCGAAATTCAAGATAGCAACAGAGGTGTACGGCACTCCTATATATATATCGAAGGAGGAGCGTGATATGCTATACCATCACGAAATGAGTACAGAGTCTCTTAACCATGTGCGAGATATCTTTATCTTCCAATGTTGCATAGGCTGTCGTGTGGGAGATTTACTCAAGTTCACGCGCGACAACATCATCGATGATGCTATCGAATACATAGCGGGGAAAACTGCGGACAATCGCCCCGAGACTGTTCGTGTGCCTCTGAATAGTATTGCCTCTGCTATCATCGAAAAGTATAGGGATAAGAAGCACAAGGCTCTCCTTCCTTTTATCTCGCAGCAGAAGTACAACAAAGGCATCAAGGAGTGCTTTCGTGAAGCTGGGCTAACACGTACTGTTACGGTATACGACTCTCGTTCTGGGCAAGATAAGCGTATGCCTCTGTGTGACTATGCCTCTTCGCATATGGCACGCAGAACATTTGTAGGTAACCTCTATGCACAGGTGCAAGACCCAAACCTCATCGCATCTCTCTCGGGACATAAGGAGGGTAGCAGAGCCTTTGCTCGCTATCGTCATATAGATGAAGACCTCAAGCGCAAGACCGTAAGCCTACTTGATTAACTCTATAATGACAGCATCCACAACTTGTGGAGGGGTCTGGTCATCGAGGATGGCAAGTATGTCGTTCATATCATTCATTGCGTTTTTGTTTATGTGTTGCTCTCTTTTTTCGGCAGCAATCACAGAGTAGTGGCTGCACTTTAGGGAATATTTCTCTTGATAGGTTGCCCTCAAGGTAGGCTATATCTTCGCCTGTGAAGCTCATCTTATCCCACTTGGCTATATATGCAGTCAGGTGGGATAATTCGTGCATAAGGCTGTTGTAGAACTCTTGTGCCGATGATGTCATCGCTATAACTATCACGGCCTCTCGCCTCTTTGGAGAGTAGTATGTTAGGCCTGTGTCGAGTCTCCCAGCATAGAGGCTATTCTCCGCATTTCTCATATTTCCCCCGCGACAACCCAGGTCGTGCATCACATCAAGTATCTCGTCAGCGTAATACTGCGAGACAGCGTAATATGCATGCACGACTATATCGTAGTTGTCGAGGTATATCTGCTGGCGTATCATAGGCTACATCATCTCTTCCCACTCTATAGGTCTGCCGTTGCCGTCCATCTTCGCCATCCACTCAAGGAATACACAATATGGGCTGCAATCAACATCATCGATGACGTCCTTTATCCCGAGTGCGAGGTGCGCCTCGTCGGGAATGCTCGACTTATACTTGTCAGCCTTAAGCATATTGGCAACATAGACATAATTGTAGCCTATATTATTATCCAGCGTTACATTGTTGCGCTTGAGGAGTTCATCGACTTGCTCCTTCGTCCATGGCTCAATACGCTCCTTCTTGCCTGTTGCTGGGTTTGTCTTTCGCATAAGCGACACAGCCCACTCGCAAGCTCTCTTGCTGAATGTATAATCATAGTTGCGTAGGTATGCCCTCATATCATCGGGAATAGGGTCATAATCCTGTAATGGTCTTTTCTGCATAATATTAAATGATATAAGGGCAGGGCATTGCCCCGCCCATTGTTGTTTTACATAAAGCGACCTGTGGTGCGACTTCTGCGACGACGCTCACCCATGTCATCGTCATCTTCCCAGTCCTCACGCTCATGTCTGCGACCCATAGGCTGGCGATTGCCCATGTCTCCACGATAGCCGTAGCCGTCGCTCTCACGATAACCCATGTCGTCGTCCTCAAGCGTGTCTATGCACTGCATGACCTTACCCATGTACTTCAACGCCTTCTCCACGTTGTGGGATAGCTTCTCGCGCTTCTCCTCTGTGATTTCAATTACTCTCATTGTTCTTCTTTGTTTTTGGTGTAACATCATTCAAGGCTCGGAGGAATGCCTCTAACTTCTCGTCAATACGCCCAATAGAACCCTCGATGCTCCCTATCTTATCTTTGAGGTCGTTAATCTCCTCATCCCTCTGTTGCTCCTTGGCAAGTTGTGGATTGAGTACGCGCTTCATGTCTGCACATGCAGCCACGATGCTTACATTAAGGTCGTAGCCATCTACAATAGCTTGACTGGTGCGCTCTATACCCTCTACCTCTGCCAAGATTGCCTCGCGATTATCGCTAATGACAATCTGAGGATGACCATCGGGGGAACAGATGCTCTGTGCTGCTGGTAACTTCTTGAGGTCGACAACCTCGTTACCTATGCGCACCGAGAAGTCTACAACGCCATCCATAGGTTGGCTCATCATCGGCATGGTGGGCGTGCCATATCGTGAGTACACATCGCTGCGCTTCTCTACATAACCGACACTCAACTTGGGGATCTCATTTGTTTTATCGAGAATGTATATAGGGGCATTCTCTCTCAATCCTTGAAACATACAATATTACTTTTGTTAATTACCTTGTTACTTTAGCCTACCAAGTAGGGAGATAGGAGTTGCAATCTACCTCGTGCCTCCTCGTAGAATAGATGGTATACACCTGTGCCAGCAATATCGGCAACAGTGACAGGAGTATCGTCAAGACCTACGATTGGGACATTAGGACCTCCCTGCGAGGTGAATACTACTGGGAGTGTTGCTGTAGTTCCCGCGGGTATCGCCTGTGAGAGGTAGGCATACAGCCCACCGAAGTAGGGTATGCCAAAACCTCTACGACGAGGGAATACAAACTGCACCTCCGTAGCGGTAACATTTACCGATATGCTCTGAATAGCCTCGGGTGGTGTTGTTCTTGCCATAGTTCCCTCCTTTCTCTGCTATACGAAACCGTTGTTATTAAAGCCCCAGCCGTTGAGACCAAGACCCCAACCGATGCAGTTAGGCACTGCTGTAGCCTCTGAATATGGCAAGGTCACAGTTCGAGGGAGCTTACACTTGATGCCCTCTACCTCTGCGAGAATAGGGTTGGTTGCGGCTGCAATCATGCCGCCAATCTTGCAAGTCTGCTTCTCATCTCGGAGTGTAGCAAGCTCTCGCTGAAGCTCTCGCATCTCGGCAGCACGCTGTCCCTCCACGATACGCTCGGTAGATGCAGCGATAACACGCTCAAGGTTACAAGTCTGGTCACGGAGAGCGTAGCCTACATCTGCGAAGCCACGTGTAACAGTAGCCTCTACACCAGAAATAGCACCCTTAAGGTCGCAGCAACAAGAAGCAAGCTGTGATGCAAGAGAAGCATCGCCACGCTCAAGAGCATTGATAACCTGCTGCTGACCTAAGCCTGTCTGTGCGCTAAACTGGCAGATCTGCGTAGATAAAGAATGTAGCGCATTCTGAATGTCGCCGATGCCGCAGTTGAAGTTGTTGGCAAGCTGACCGATGGCATTGCCGTTGCCGTTGATTGCTTGCATCAATAGCTCACGACCTGTTGAGTTATTAATCTGTGATGATAGAAACTCGTAGCCGTTGCCACAACCATTGCCATTGTTGCCCCAACCGCCGAAGCCTCCACGACCCCAGAGGAACAACAAGAAGAAAGGCCATAGGTAGTTCATACCGCCACCGAAGCCACCACCGTTCATCATTGACGCCCACATGAGGTTGGGGTCAAAGCCGTTCTGAGAGTTACCACCCTCGCCGAACACATACGTTTTTGTCTCTGACATATTGTAAAATGTTTAATGTTACGAGAAACACTATTGTTTCCCACTGCAAAGGTGGACAAAAGCACCCCCAAAGGCGAGTTAAGATTTCCGCATCTACGGAAAAGATTTCCGAAAAAACGGAAGTGAAATAAAGTAAGCATAAAGTGAGCTTTGAACTGGACATAAGCAATGTGCAATATTTGCACATTAGCAAGAAATGTTATATATTTGCGTAGCTTTATAGGCACATCCAAACACAATAAGCCACCCAGCGAGCCGCAAGGTAGCACACTTGGGTGGCGTTCTCAATTCTAAAAGCATATATAAACTCAATTTAAGTGCGATTACCCCCTCAAAATGGGTTACCTTTGGCACTTAAACGAGAAAAAATACTCGTTTAGGGAATTAAAGCGTGACACTTTGTCACGCTTTGGAGTATATATAAGAATGGGGTTATATCAAATAACCCCAAAAAAAGCGAGGACTATGCCTCGCCACTCACTTTGCACAAAAATTCATCGTACCACCCCTCTCCTTTATACCACGAGGTGTCGAGATTCTTCACGCCTTCGTAAATTCGTGCTTCTTCCACGAGTTCTGCAATCCACTCGTCATCTATGTACTTCCATTCTTCTATATCCATGGTGCAAATGTAGGGCATATATATTATGTGTGCAATAGCGCAAGAGGTCTTGGGCCATACGCCATACTGCATTGACCCAAAAACAATAAAAGCGAGGTGTTACCCTCGCTCGTGATGTCTGCTAATATTATTGCAACTCCTCCCAGAGGAGGTCAGTGTATGGTGTGCCGAAGCCTTTAACATCATCAGCCTCTATCGTATCACCAACAACCTTATTGATGACCTCTATGGCATATCGCAGCGTCTCGCCATCATCCCAATCCTCGTACTGGCTCGCGTAGTCTATGTATGTCTTTGCGATGTGCATCAATGCCTCGCGCTTGGTGATTGCCTTGCTCATAATGTCTTGCTTTATGTCGTTAGTAATTAGTCTATCTATATACTCGCTCTTGTCTCTGCCTATGCTCTTGAGCTTCTCTGTAGCCGCTGGCGATAGCGTCAACGTGTGGCAGCTTCGCACCTTGCCCGATGCCTTGCGACCAGCACCCTCGCGCTTGCCTCCGTGCGTTGCCTTTTTGTCCATTACAAATCCGAAACCATTAGTGCGTAATACTCATTCTTCTGCTCCTCATCGAGAATGCCGAGCTTATTCATATGATGCAACTCCCAAAAACGAGCCTCCGCTGGCGACATCTGCACCTTCTCTGACTTGGCGTCAGGCATAGCATACTTCTGCATCATCTCATCCAAACAATCTCTACCCTCTTTCGCAATTCGGATAGCATCGAAAGCAGAGATATGGCGTGAGAACTGACTGCCATCACTAAAGTGAATGTTCATACGGCTGTTGTTACCATTGTTGTAAGAGTTGAAACGAGTGATAGTTTTCATAGTTGTAAGTGTTATTAGTTATTTTTCTTGGTACAAAGATAACGCTTTTATTTTGATTTTGCAAATCTTTTTCAAGAAAAGTTACGAAAATCTTTTATACTTATATTTATATACACGAAAAAGCCCCACATCGTGAGGCTCTTTGCAGGCAGTTGTCAAGAATTACTTGACATCTTCGTATGGTTGAGAATGTAGGCAATCTGCTTCTCGCAGTAGCCAGTTCTGGCAGCTATGAGCCTGTAGATGTAGGCTCTGCTTATGGCGTTATACACCTCGCCATATAGGGTGCGCAACTCATTATCTATTGAGTGTACTGCATTGTGCTGGTTGATGATGTGGATAGGTATCTCGTCCTTTATTCTTCTTCTTGTCATAGTTGTACTCCCACCAAAGGTGCAAGCACTTCGCTACAGAGCCTATTCGTTGCCGTGTGTCGCACTTGCACCTACCTCCGTGGGTGGAGTGTTAGGTGGCTCTGCAACGCGCGGGAACTCATCCCAAAAGATAAAAACTAAATTCTCCATAAGTGCATTAGTGTTATTCTGCGCTTGCGCATCTGCCGTAGCGAGGCACGAAAGTAAAACAACATAGTTGACAATGATTAGAAGTTATAACCGAAAGATACACCCACGCCAG
>ERZ808034.149-NODE-149-length-10128-cov-4.713959_pt1 | contig 10128 bp, 9 predicted proteins | sample MGYA00380188_ERZ808034 | MGnify/ENA primary metagenome ERZ808034 (study PRJEB31490, sample SAMN06133380) | cow dung metagenome | isolation source: M12 | host: cow | place: China: Chengdu | collected 2015-05 ...
AATGAGTATGAGGTAAGATTAGGTAATAATCAAAATACCGTAGATAATTTACAAGACAACATTAGCTCAATAAATTCTACATTAAATATCAAAACAATAAGAGATACTTTGTATAAATTTTTAGAGGTTCTTCAATAGGACCTCTAAATTTTTTGATAGTGCTTTATATATTGAAAGTTTTGCATAGCGTTTTATTAGTCTTTTTCTAACTATTTCATCATTTATATCACGCACTAAATTACCGTAAGCATAAACGTTTACGCCTATGCTGACGGTATTAGAAAACTTATTCTCTGTTTCATTAAATCTGTGCCTAATTCGTAAATCGGTCGCACCTTCAAAAAGGTTTACAACCTCCATCAATTCACTTGCACAATATTCTATATTCGTATCAATCATAATCTACAAAAGTATTATATTTTCTTTCGTGGTCTAAAGTAGTAAACTCCTCGTGCCCGGGGAAAACTCTATAATCGCCATCAAGTGCGAAAAGTGACTTTATTGAGTTAACTAAATCAACTCTAGAGCCCGTTACAAAATCCGTTCTGCCTACCGATTCTAAAAAAAGCGTGTCGCCTGTAAAGAGCATATCGTCAACCAAAAACGTTGCACTGCCGTCAGTATGCCCCGGTGTCATTATGACCTTAATTTTAATATCGCATACGTTTAACATCTCGCCATCGCTAAAGGTATAATCGGCTTTAACGTAATCAAATTTTCTACCAAAATCGGCACTTAAATTCTGTTCGTTCAAAAGTTTTTGCGCGTCGACTTTGCTGACGTAAATTTTAACCCCGTCGTCTTGAAGTTTTTTAGCATTCCCTGCGTGGTCAAAATGAGCGTGCGTAAGCAAAACGGCTTTTATATTAAAGCCGTTTGCACTTTCTACTTGTTTAATTAATTTGTAATTTTCGCCACTATCGATTACCACTGCTTCTTTTGTTTGTTCATTGACTAAAAAATAAGTGTTAACCCTTAATGGACCTTGAGTTAAATGATATAGTTTCATCAGTTAGTAGTCCTATATACGTCTGTAATTTTAGAATCTTGCTTTATCTTTGAAATTAGATTATTCAATTGGTCTTTAGAATTTAATCTAATACTGAAATTTACCACCGTCTGTTTAGTCTTACTATCAATTCTGCCGTTAGTAGAGATTATTTCAAGTTTTAAGCCCGAAACTACGCCAGCCACTATCGATAAAATTTCCGTTTGATTGTTCCCTACTACTTTGATACCGGCGTTGAACGCACCTTGAAGTTTTTCACTCCACTCAACTTCAATCAGTCTTTCATCTTCTTTATGGATTATATTTGAACAATCCTTTCTATGAACGGTCACCCCGTGTCCCCTAGAAACAAATCCAACTATTTCATCACCGGGCACAGGATTACAACACTTTGCAAAACGGACAAGTAAACCCGACGTGCCTTTTACTTTTACACCACTTGACGATGCTGATTCTGCCTTAAAATATCTAGTAATTTCTTCTTTTGGTTGAACTTTTCTATGATAATCTATGAGTTTTATTATTACTTGATTTACGGACACTGCACCATAGCCGATTGATGCATACATTTCCTCTTGTCCATTAAACGAAAGTTTAGCCGCTATGTGTATAAACGCGTCTTCAGTTAAGATTTCAGATAGGCTGTATCCCCTGCGCTTTGCCTCGGTTTCAAGCATAACCTTACCAATCTTACTATTTTCTTCTTTCATTTCACGCTTGAAAAATTGTTTAATTTTTACGCGCGCACTTGAACTTTTAACGATTTTTAACCAGTCCCACGACGGACCTTTTGAACTTTGTGAGGTAATTATTTCTACCACGTCGCCAACGTTTAATATCGTATTTAGAGGCACCATTTTTGAATTGACTTTCGCGCCTACGCATTTATTTCCGACAGCAGAGTGAATATTATAAGCAAAGTCTAAAGGCGTTGCGTCTTTAGGAAGACTTATTACGTCACCTTTTGGTGTGAATACTAAAACTTCAGAACTATAAAGGTCGCCTTTTAACGAATTTAAAAATTCCTTGCTATCCTTTAAGCCACCTTGCCACTCCATTACTTCTCTAATCCAAGTAAGTCTTGTATCAAGGTCGTCTGCTACGTTTTTCTTTTCTTTGTATTTCCAATGCGCAGCAATACCATATTCTGCCGCGTGATTCATTTCATAAGTTCTGATTTGAATTTCAAATACCTTTCCAAAATTTGTCACTACGGTCGTATGAAGCGAACTATACATATTAGGCTTTGGAGTTGCTATATAATCTTTTATTCTACCCGGAACCGGCTTCCATTTATGGTGAATTTTCCCAAATATCTCATAACACTCGTCAACCGTGTTCACTATAATTCTAATAGCAACTAAATCGTATATCAAATCTAAGGTTTTGTTTTGCTCGGTCATCTTCCTATAAATACTGTAAAGATGCTTTTTCCTACCAAAAACTTCCCCTATAATATTCGAATCTTTTAATATCGCTTTGGTTTCTACTACTACTTGGTCGACAAACTCTTCGTTTTCACTTACCTTTTCTTTTACTTTACTTTCTAAAAATTCATAAAAGTCAGGCTCTAAATATTTTAAACATAAATCTTCAAGTTCACACTTGATTTGCGATATGCCAAGCCTATCTGCAATCGGTGCAAATATATCTAGCGTTTCTCTTGCCATACGCTGTTGACGCTCTTTAGATAAAAAGTTTAACGAGCGCATATTGTGTAATCTGTCGGCAAGTTTTATTATGATAACTCTTATGTCTTTTGCCATTGCGACAAAAATCTTTCTAAAGTTTTCTGCTTGCTCTTCTTCTTTAGAATTAAATTCGATTTTTTCCAGTTTAGTCACGCCGACTACTAACTGTAAAACTTCATCGCCAAATTCTTTCTTTACGTCACCTTCCGAAACGGGTGTATCTTCAATTACGTCGTGCAAAAAGGCAGCAGCAACAGTTGCAGCGTCAAGCCCTAAATCCACCAAAATACTAGCAACCGTGCATGGATGAATAAAATATTCTTCCCCACTTGCCCTTTTTTGATGAATATGCGCTTTACGTGCATACTCATACGCTTTTTTTACTAGCGCTAAGTCTTTACCTTTATAACTTCTGTCTAACTGCTGTAAAATACTAAACATTTTCTTCCTTTAATAAACAGATTTTACTATACACTAGCGAATTTGTCAATTCGTTTTTAACTTTTTGATTATATATAAGCGTTCCACTATCAGTATCTAATATATTTAATTCCTTAAATACTTTTAGCGCGAATATCATTTGAAAACAATCTTCATTATTAAAATATTTACTTATAAAATTAGCGTCGTTTATAACCTTTTTACCACTTAATGCTATTAGTTTTTTAAACGATACTGCTAATGCTTGTCGCGACGCATCTACCTTGCTTAAAAATTTATATCCACACACGTTTTTACACACGTAAATCGGAACGTCTCTTTTAACAAGGCTTATTGGTCTATCTAAATACACTACTTGACTATAATTCCCTATCTCTTCGCATGGATTAATTATAACCACGTCTTCTCCACCCTTGATGTTATCGACAAACACACCCTTAGGCAACTTATTTATCGTTGGGTATAACGCTAAGTTCTTAGGGTCAGAAAAAGCATATACCGTTCTTCCTAATCTCTTATTTAAGATATCAACGCTATCTACCAAAGTGTATTCCGAGTTTTCTTTTAATATTTCATCTAGTGATTTACTAAAACTAAACAACGTAAGTTTATCAAGTTGATTGTATGATAACACTACGTTTCTCAAATATCCTTTAAGCGATTCTCTGCCCTTAAAAACCGACAAATCAAGTTCTATAACAAGTTTCTTGTCGATAGGTAAACTCAGTGGTAAAACGTTCTTTTCACCATTAAAATCCAACACGTCTAGAAACCTAGTGTTAAACGTGTAATGTGGCGAGCCTTGTTTGATTGGTGCAGATTCTACAATGGTGGCATCGATAGTAAACTGTGGCTTTTTATTTCCTACGCCAAACGGCTCTAAAATACTGATTTCTTTTGCAAATTGTATAGATATTTCCTTATCGATATTCCAATCTGCAAAAATTTTATGTTCGGAATCAATATGAACGTTCTGATTCATTATATAAGAATTTATCGCTCTATCGAAAGCATCAAAACTTTCTACACTAATCGACACACCTGCCGCCTGAGAATGCCCACCATAGCCTATAAGCATATCTTTTAAACTATCAATCGCTTCATAAATATTGATTCCGTCAATACTACGCGCAGAGCCCTTTAAAAATCCATCGTGCCCAGCGAAAACTATTACCGGCTTAGAATAATCCTCGACAAGCCTTGCCGCTACTATTCCTATAAAACCTATACGCCAATTAGGGTCACTAACCACTATTACGTTATTCTTAAATTTTTTTCCAGCCTGAATTTTTGATTTTGCCTGTCTATAAATATTATCACACTCTTGTTGACGGGCTATATTATATTGGTTTAATAAAACGGCTAAATCAAATATCTCTCTATCGTCTTGACTAATAAAGAGTTTTAAGGCGCAATTTGCATCGCCCATACGCCCACCGGCATTAATTCTTGGTGCAATCGAGTATGCTATCGTTTGCGCCGTAATTTGCCTATTATTATCGCCTAATATACACTTAAATTGGTATCGTAAGGTCTTTGGGTTGTTAAATATCGCTAAACCAACGGTGACAATATCTCTATTCTCATCAATTAAGTCCATACTGTCGGCAACGGTTGCAGTAGCAACTAAATCGATATATTTATCAGCCTTTTCACCTATAAGCGCATAACCCAACTTGTATGCTACGCCTGCACCACAAAGCCCCTTAAACGGATATTTTTCACCTTCTACCTTCGGGTTTATTATTAAACAGTCGGGTAAATCTGTCGGTGGTTCGTGATGGTCGGTCACTATACAGTCAATGCCCATCTTCTTTATTAAGTCGATATTGTCCTTTTCGCTTATTCCACAGTCAACCGTTATTAATAGGTCTATTTTCTTATCGGCATTTAACCTACTTAACGTTTCAAAATTCAAGCCATAACCATTATCACGTTCAGGAACGTAAACGTTTGCAACAATGCCGTATTCTTTAAGTGCAAAATATAACGTTGCGACGGCACAAATACCATCTACGTCGTAATCACCGAAAATTAAAACGTTTTCGCTATTATCTTTGGCTTTTTTAATCCTATCGCAAACGCTTTGCATATGGTTAAACAAAAACGGATTATTAAACCCTTTTTTACCTGCAGATAAAAATGCTTTTGCCTTTTCTACCGTATCGATATTACGGTAATATAAAAGCCTTGCAGTATCAAATAAGATACCACATTCTTCGCTAATATTTCTTATAACCTTAATATCGCTAGGCGTAAGGTCTTTACCGTAAATTATCTTCATAGTCTTGTATTATTTAATTAAATAAGGCAGAGTTATCGTCTGCCTTATTAGTTTTCAATTTGTTATAAAACTTATTTCTTTTTTGCTAATAATGGCCAAAATACAGGTGCTGCCACTATCGATGGGATAAACGCACTTACACCAACAATCAATAGGTGTATGCAAACGTTAAACATATGCGCCACTCCAATGAGTCCAAGCACTGCAAACATAAGTGCAAACACTACTAACGCACCACCTAAAATAGCAAATTTCTTATATTCGCCTTTAGTCACTGCTTGCGCAATCTCAGCATTTGACAATTTAGCACTACCTTCATTTTTCATTTCTGCACGATATCTGTTCACTAACGTAATTGCTATACCCGATGCAATCAACATTGAAAGTGCAATCGAAATTAAAAATAACGGATTTGCAGGAACTCTAGTAAGAGCAATCAATGCTACACTCAATAATCCTGCCCCAACACTCGAAATAAGCGTCGCTACACTGCCTGCTAACTTTTCTATTATTATGGTATATACGAATATTGCAACTACTGCTATCGCTATACCTAATACGAAAGACCAAATATTTGGGCTATTACTTGCTAACGTTTCCACAACGTCAACTTCTGCTATAGCAATCGCATCTGCGCCAAGCGATTGTTGAACGAATTCTTCTAGCCCACTAACTTTAAAAGTGACGTCTTCATTAAACTTAAAGATTATTACTGCGTTAATACCATCGTCCATAGACTGAACGGTATAGTTTTTTAATCCAACTTGTTTGAAATATTCTTTAGCACTAGTTTCAGCAATTGCTTGTTCGCCGTCTCTGATATTATCAACAGAAACTTGAACTTCATAACCCTTACTATAATCAGTGGTATTGTTTAAGCCAACAAAACCTAAAACTGCCATACCTGCAACAACTAAAACTAAAAATGCTACGATTAGAATTTTAGTTAATTTATTAATCTTGCAATTCATCTTATAAACCCTCCTTATCAACGTCGCGAAGGTTTGTATTCTTTGCCACAATAGGCGTAATCAATGCGTTGAACATCCTTGTAAATACCAACGTAGCAAGCGCTGAAACTACCACACCGATACCAAACGTGACTGCAAAGCCCCTCATAGCGCCGTGCGTTAAGAACAATAGCGCTAGTGCGAAAACACCTGCAACAACGTGAACGCTAATCGTTGGCAACAAAGCCGTGCTAAACGCCTTTTTCGTTGCGGCTTTTTTAGTCTTTTGCGACTTACTTAATTCTTCTTTGATACGCTTACCAACTAAAATAATTCCATCAAATACTAATAGGTTGGCAAAGAGTATTCCTAATACGCTACCTAACGAAATAACAACGCCAGGAACTGCTAATAACATCCATAATTCAATTAGCATAAATAAAAGCATAGATAAACTGCCGGCAATACCAAAACCCTTAAATAGAATTATTGATGCTACGCATAGTATTACAAAAAAGCAAAGAACTATGATTGCTAATGCCGTCACTACGTCATAACGACCATTGCTATAAATAGAATTGATAGAAAATTCACCATTGTCTGCTAGTTTATATTGATATGCTAAACCACCCGTGGTAATTTGCATTACCATTTGTCTTGCAGTCGCTTCGGTCGCACTTGATACAGCAATTGTGTTGCCGTTAAAATATGCTTTAGTAATTGCTGATGAACCTGAAAGCAAAACGTCGTCACCAAGCTTGATTTCTAAATAGTATTCTTCATTAGCATCAATTAAACTAAATAACATATCTTTTGCATCTTTAGTAAAATTAATGTTAACTTGATATGCTTGACCCGATGGGTTGCCCATATACTTAGCGCTATCAACAACCTTTATGCCTTCAAAAATTTCTTCTGTAGGATTAGCTTCAGCCCCACCGAAAAATTTTAGTTCGCCATATTTCATTACTGCTGAAATATCAGAGTCTGCACTATCCGATTCCATAATCTCTATTCTAATATCGTAATCAACTACGTCTGGGTCGGTGCTCTTTACTGCTTTTACTACGAAGTTTTCATAACCAAGAATAGTTAATCTTTGCTCTAAAGTGTCAACTACTTTATTTATATCTTTTACTTCTTCTTTGTTGTTTTCGTGGTCTAGAACATATACGTATGCCGTGCCACCTGCTATGTCACTATCTAACTCTAATGCTCCAAAATAAGAATAATCACTTACACCAATAGGAAATTTGATGAAAGTAAACACCAAAACTACTGCCATAAGAAAACTTATTATCGATAATAGAGTAATCGCTTTTGACTTCTTCATTACTGCCTCCGATAGAAAATTTTTGTATTTTCTAAAACACAACAAGCCTATCTAATAAATTATATAACATTTACTGCCCATAGGTCAATAAATTTTTTATAAATTGACGCTTGTTCTTTTATTTTTTCGTTATTTACCACCTTAATTTAATAAATAGTAAAAAAGAAAACATAGTATTCCTGCCATTGCTACGCCGAATAAAACCGTTAATAATATTTTTATAAACGACTTAGGCGTCTTCCCCGTCACTTTACCAGTTGAACCATTGATAAAGAAATTATACAATTTGCTCTTGTAGTTAAACGCCCCTACGTATACCGGCAACATAACGTATTTAAACGTGACACGCTCGTGATTAGTCGATACATTTAAATAATCAACAACGTCGTGCCTATGCCCTGATAAAATATTATTACGAATAACCCCGTCAATTCTATTTTTTGCCTCACCCCAGCAAGACGTTAGGTCGTAATCATAATGATACGCCATAAATCCGAGCATATATTTTTGATCGTATTGTGCGCTGTTATTAGTATTAAACGGCGCAACTTTATCTAAATTTTGTTGATTGAATTTTGAACCTGCCGTGACCAAAACGTCATCAAACGAATATGTATAGACGCCACTGATACGACGCCAAACAATATACGTCTCAGTACGCCTATTTTTACCTGAACCAACAACCCTTGTATGTCGAACGCCAACCCTACCTTCATAATACGACACGGTGTGACTATCAAAAGTAAAACATGGTGTATATACGCCTTTGACGTTGTCTGAATTTAAGTTTTTCTTAAATTTCCTTGGCGCATAAAATTTTTTTCTTGCCCAATTCTTAGATAGTTCTATCGCCTTTTCGGTCGAAAAGTCGAAAGGTATTAACCCGTGTGGTTTTACTCCTGCTAAATCAGAAGACTCTTTTACGTGGTGAGTGCCACAGAATGGACATACGGTTGCAACTTCACTCTTATTAAGAACAACCTTTGTCCCACAATTTTCACACGAAAATACGTTTACTTCACTTTCAGACCAATTATTATCGGCTGAAAACCCAGCCAACAAATCGTTTTCACTAGCCGTATTACCGTTAGCAAATTCGTAAACGTTGCCACAATGCTCACAATAAAGTGCTTTCCGTTCAGGATTAAACACCATGTTAGCACCACAGCCCGTGCATTTCACGTGTTCTGCATCAACTAAATTTTCGTTAGATAGCGTTCCTCTTAAATTGTTGTTCATAAAACACTATTTTACGTTGTTAAGTTCAGCAAGCATCTTTTCTAAATCTGCACCGTGAACATCTGCCGCTTCACCGACAGTTTCGCCGTGTGCTAAAGCACAGCCGATACAATGCATGCCGTAAGACATAAGAATCTCTGCTGCGTTTGGATTAATTTGTAATGCTTCAAAGATTGTTGTGTTTTCTGTAATTTTTTCTGCCATGATTATAAACTCCTTATTACTTAATAAAAATTGTCGTGTTAAAATTCTGACACATTTAACACATAATAATACTTATTAATTATATAATTAATTGATATTTAAGTCAATGCTTTTTAACAAATTAATGTTATTTTTTACCTAAATAACTAGATTAAACGCGATAAATCGTGTATAATACCTTACAAGGTGTTTATTATGAAAACTACAATACGTCAAATTGCTAAAGTAAAATCAAATTTTAAAGAAAAATTCGGCATTCCTCGCCAAAGTGGTAGGGCTAATTCTATAAAATCTCAGATAATTTTTAATAAGGAATTTTCGTCGCCCGATGCTTTTAGAGAATTAGAAGGATTTTCACACGTTTGGATTTTGTTTGACTTTTCATTAAGTCACACTCAGCACTTCACTCCTACCGTTCGCCCACCACGGCTTGGTGGAAATAAAAAGGTGGGCGTATTTGCTAGCCGTTCGCCATTTAGACCTAACAATATAGGTTTATCGTGCGTTAAACTTGAAAATATTGAGTTTGACAAACAAGGTATAGCCATATTAACCGTATCGGGTGCAGATATCTTAGATGGCACGCCCGTTTACGACGTTAAGCCATACCTTTCATTTACCGACTCAATTCCAGACGCTAGCCTCGGATACACTAAAGATTACGTAAACCATAAACTAAAAGTCGTGTTTGATAAAGACTTAAAAATAAACCTAAGCCAAACGCTTATAAACGAAATCGTGCAGTGTCTCAGTGATGACCCTAGACCGTCTTACCAAAACGATGAGCGCACTTACGGTATGAAATATGCTTCTTATGACGTTTTATTTAAGGTTAAAGACGATATTCTAACCATAATTGACATAAAAAATGTTTAGTTTTTAACTACAATTTGATAATAATTAAAGGCGATAAAGTTTCTCGCCTTTTTATATGGTCGCTTTTATTAGCAATTGGTATTATTTACCTATTAATATTT
>ERZ808034.150-NODE-150-length-10064-cov-4.275658_pt1 | contig 10064 bp, 12 predicted proteins | sample MGYA00380188_ERZ808034 | MGnify/ENA primary metagenome ERZ808034 (study PRJEB31490, sample SAMN06133380) | cow dung metagenome | isolation source: M12 | host: cow | place: China: Chengdu | collected 2015-05 ...
ATGATGAACATTATCAACTGGGACAGCAGACTTATCTGCATCAAAGGACCAAAAGGTGTCGGGAAATCCACTTTGCTTCTGCAAAGAATCAAATTGAACTTTGAAGAAGGAGACCGCCATGTGCTCTATTGTAGTGCAGATACATCGTATTTCTCCACTCACACGCTAATTGACACTGCTGATATGTTTGTCAAACTTGGAGGAACTCATTTATTTATTGATGAGATCCATAAATACGAAGGGTGGAGTTCTGAAATCAAGGAAATCTATGATCTGTACAAGAATCTCCATGTGGTTATAAGTGGCAGTTCACTGCTTAGACTCAACGATGGCAATGCCGACTTGTCTAGAAGGCTCCTTTCGTATGAAATGCACGGATTGTCATTCAGGGAATACCTTTGGTTTGAGACAGGAGAGCGGTTTGATGTAATCACATTGGAGGAACTGCTTGAGAACCCGACCAAACTATGCAATGAAGTGAAGAAAAAATGTCATCCTCTGGAGCATTTCAAAAAGTATCTCAAATATGGTTATTACCCATTCTATTATGAAGATAAGATGGGATATTATCCAAAGGTAGAGAATGTTATCAACTATATAATCGATGACGAACTACCAAAATTAAGGATGGTAGAACATGGGAATACACGCAAACTTAAATCTCTGATTAAAGTGATTTCCGAAACTGTTCCATTCGAGGTAAACATCGATAAAATATCGAAGAGTGTAGGAATTCAGAGAGCTACAACCCTAACCTACTTCAAGCATATGGAAGAAGCCAGGCTGCTAATGCGTATCTTCGGTGACATAGACAAGATGACAGATTTGCAGAAGCCTGACAAATTATTGCTTGACAACTCAAATCTGCTGTATGTCATTTCTGACAAGATTCCGGAAATTGGCACTGCAAGAGAGACATTCTTCTGCAATCAGTTAAGGAATTCGAAACATCGTGTTGAATATGGCGGATTGAAGACCGGAGATTTCAGGATTGATGGGAAATATACTATAGAAGTAGGTGGAGAGAACAAAGGATTCGGTCAAATCGATCCAAACGAAATGAAGACCGGCTATGTAGCTGCCGATGACATCGACAATGCTGTTTTCCATAAACTGCCCCTATGGGCTTTCGGGTTCTTATATTAACTTGTTGGCTCATAAAAAGAGTATTGCTGTGTATAATCACTTAATTCTGAGCCACCCGTAATCACCGAAAACTGAGCCACTGAAAATGTAATATTAACTTCGCCGAGGAAATCTTAAATCGGCAGAAAATGTTAGATGAAGTGGACAGGAATAAAATCATCATCATGCGCTACGTGGACAACAAGTCCATGCGCGAAATCGCTAGAGAGTTACGAATAAGTCGTAACACCGTAAGAAAAATCATTAATGAATATGAGGCCGTAGCTAGCGATGCTCATTCTCGTGAAGAAATGAGTGAATATCTTACAGAGCCTCGCAAGTACGACAGTTCTAATCGTACTCAGCATTCGATCTCCGATGAATACCAGAAGGTCATCCATGAGTGTCTTCATGACAACGAAGTTAAGAGAATGACTGGCCTTAAAAAGCAGTGCATGCTTAAGCAGGACATATATGAATTGCTTGTTAAGAGAGGCTTTACTGGTAGTTATTCAACAGTATGTCGCTTCATCCGTAAGGTGACCGAAGGCCCTGCCAAGCCTAACAAAGAAGCTTTTATTCGCATATATTATACCCCTGGAGAGCATTGTGAGTTTGACTGGGGTGAGGTTAAATTGAAAATCAGAGGCAAGAACCATCGCTTCTATATGGCTGTGTTCACGTTCAGCCATAGCAATGGCCGTTGGGCGTACCTCTTTCGCCATCAGAACACGCTTGCTTATAAAGAGAGCCATCGCAACTTCTTCCGCGATATAAATGGCGTTCCTGAGGTTATGGTATATGATAATATGAAGGTCGCAGTCAAGGACTTTGTCGGCAATGAGAAGCGTCCGACATTGGCCCTACAGCAGCTTCAAATGCATTATTTGTTCAAGCATAGGTTCTGCAATGCTCGTGCGGGTTGGGAGAAAGGACACGTAGAGAAGAGTGTGGAATACGTTCGTAGAAAGGCCTTCTGCGTAATCGATAGCTTTGAATCAATCGAGGAAGCGCAGCGTCATCTCTCTCTTGTTTGTGATGACTTGAACTCCGAAATCGGAAGCATCTCTACCGCAGAGAAATTGACCAAACTCAAGGCAGATCTTCTTTCTTTAAAGCCGTTCCCAGGCAACATCGGTTGCTTTGAGCGCTTGACCTACACTGTGGACAAATGGTCGACAATCACGTATGAGAATAATCACTACTCGGTGCCAGACAAGTTTGTCGGAGAGAAGATAGATATAAAGGTATATAGCGAGAAGATCGTGATAATGGATGGCCGTGAAAAAGTTGGAACTCACGAACGCTTTTATCAGAAGGGATGCTGGAGTGTTCTGCTAGATCATTATCTGAACACGCTGCTACGTAAGCCTGGAGCCATCAAGAGTTCTCTTGCTCTTCATCAGATGCCTCCAATGATAAAGGAACTCTTTGACAGACACTTCGTTGACAAGGGTAAGGACTTCGTTCTGATGCTGCAGTATGCACGAGAGAACGGCTTTACAGACAGCGACATCATAGCCGCCTATGATGCTCTAAAGAAGAAAAAGCTACGTAGAATCTCTGCAGAGCAGATCAAGACAATGTTGCACTCAAACAATGACACATCAATAATCCAGCCTCCTAGAAATGAGGAAGAATGTCGTCAAAACAAAGAGATCAACGACTGTGTTGATGCAACGCTTAATATGCTTACAGGCCTTATTAGTAACCCCAAAAATGTATCTGAGTCATGTCTGAGTTAAATGAGAGAATCCGCATAATGCACTATGCAAAGGAGCTAAAGTTATCTGTCTTTAGAGACGAGTTAGAGGACTATATCAATATGGGTATCTCTAAAGGTTGGGACAGCGTCACCCTTATGTGTGAAATGTTCAGCAAAGAGATCGAGAAGCGAACGGAGAACCGTAAGCGGCAAAGGATCAAAGCTGCACAGTTCCCCCAAATGAAGTACCTACAAGATCTCGAACGAGATGAGCTTCCTCCTGATGCGAGGGTAACTTTGCCTTCATTGGAGACTCTGGAGTTCATCAGAGAAGGACGCAACGTAGTTATGTATGGTAATCCAGGCACGGGTAAGACCCACATAGCCACCGCTTTAGGTATAAAAGCATGCGAAGCCGGTTACTCAGTGTTGTTCACTACTGTTCCTAGACTGTTGACCCATATCAGGGAAGCCAAGCATGAGAGGACCCTGAAAAACCTAGAGGCCCGCTTCGAGAAATATGATATGGTAATCTGTGATGAATTTGGTTATGTGTCGTGTGACAAGGAAGGTGGAGAACTGTTGTTCAATCACTTATCACTTAGAGCGGGCAAGAAATCAACAATCATAACGACCAATCTTGCCTTCAATAGATGGGATGAAATAATAAAGGATAAGGTGCTTGTGACAGCGATGGTTGATAGACTTACTCATAAAGCTCATCTTCTGAACATGACTGGCAAGTCATACCGTGCGAAGGAAACCGAGAAAATGCTTCGCTTTGACTTTGAAAAGTAGTTAAAAATATCGTTCTTTGTAAAAATCTAATGGCTCACTTTTCAGTGAGAATCTGGGTCAGTGTTCACTGATTATATACAATCATAAAGGAAGGATACTCCATCAATGACGGCATTGAGAAAGCCCGTAAGTACTCCCGCTTCCGCCTGTCTAAGAAGAATCTCGTTGCTATGCTTCTTTCCGGTAAGTTTGTTCCAGACGAAAACTTCTCCACTCTCGAACCGAAGTACGATATTGATAAGGAAGGGATCAGGAATTATATCCTTCAGAAGCTCAAAGAGTAATACGACAATGACATGATCAGAGAAAGGCAGCTCGGGCATTACGCTCGGGCTGCCTTGGGAGATAGAGGTTCACGTCATCCCGACGCTCCTCAGTGCCGATCGGCTAGCAAGGTCCGGCAGAAACGCCGGGAGGAACGGCGACCCGGCTATTCTTCAGCCAGGTCGCGTATCTTGTTCACGATGATGTCGAAGCCTTTGTGTTCAACACCTTCTTTGTCAGTCCAGTTGTTTGGAGCGAGCTTTCCTGTGATGAGGACTTCCTGTCCCTTCTTCAGAAGATCCCAAGGGATGGTCTGCTCGTTGTCATCGAACTCCTTCTTGAAGATGACGCAGCTGAGGAAGATGGTCTTCTTGTCTGCTCCTACGAAGTTCTTCGCGAGGTTGAAGCGTGCGAATGTCTTGTTCTCGTTAGGAGTCACGTCGGCTGTAAGTCTGCCGGAAATCTGGATGTAGTTGTTAGGATTCATTTTGATTGAATTTAAGGTTGGTTCAACTTAATTTACGGATGCCGCAATAGTACCTGAGGACAAAGGCTCAAGGAGACCGCAAGGAAAATACTACCCCGCAGGGCGTGGAGATTTTCATTCGGGACCTTCGGCTCTAGGCTCACTCGCTGAGCCGACGAGTCCTTTAACATGAAGTCAGAAGGAAAGTACCTTTGCGTCCGGAAATAAGGGAAACCGACCTGTCAATCACGAATCCTTCTACAGCCTTCCGGCTTACTGCAATGTGATTCCAGAGTCAAGATGCACGCCTGTTGCAGAAGAACCGGAGCAGACCGGCATCTTCCCTTGCGCCATCGGAAGGAGTTGACAACAAAGCACCCTTGCAGGATCCTGAAGGAGTTCACAGGTCTGAGAGCGAAGACTGCCGACAACAGAGGCAAAGAGTTGAACCAGGCGAGAATCGTGAATAAGGCATGACCTCGCCAGACAAGCGAGGCCACGCAATCCCCGGTGGCTCTGTCGGATCTAGATGACCTGAAAGTCATCCTCGTCGGGTATGACCGCCAGACCTCCCCAGGTGCCGTGGAGCTGCCCGATGCCGTCGATGTGTTCGACAACGCCTTCGGCTCCGTCGTACGTTCCGTCTTCACCCTTGAGGTGGTAGATCCTGATTCTGTCTCCGATCTTCACTTCCATAACTCTTTAAGATTATAAGGTTAAACTCTCGGCAGAAACCACTGCCTTATCAATTCGTCATCTATACGGACTCCCAGCTTGTCAGGACTCTGATCCTTCGTCTGTTTCCATGGAGAGCCCTCTGCCGTGTGGGGAGCGCAGAGAACCCCGGCAGAAGTCCATGCGAACCTCTGGAAGCATCTCCTGATGAACTCGAACCTGTCAGGACACTCCGTCCTGAGCATGTCATGTTCGACCTGTCCGTTTCCGGCATTCTTCTTCAGATGCTTGTAAGCCCTGGGGAACACCGGTCCGTACTGCCATACCTGAGGATGCTCCTCCAGAAGCCTCTCCCCTTTCGTGGCAAGCCACACTCCGTAGGCATTGTAAAGGATCGTCTGTATCTGTGAGCCGTTCAGACTGACGTCATGCGTACAGGCCATCCACTGAAGAGCCTTTGCCACTAGCACGCTGTCCAGACCAACCTTAACGACAGATTCCTTCACCTCATTCTCCCATGGCAGGTCTTCCTCATCAGTCACAGGGATAGACGGGAGTGAAGCGTCCTCCTCCTGGATACGCTTCATGATGGCCTTGATGCTGATCGGGCTTTCAGGCATACGGCTCCGCCTGAGGCGGCGACGTTCAGCCTCCTCACGCCTGGCCTTCTCCTCCTCGCTGACCTTGACACCCATCTTCACCATCACTCTCTCCGCGATGAGGTCGATGAGTCTGTCATCCATTATCTGATTGATGTAGTCTCCCACCGGGAGTCCGGCTGCTGCATCTGTGTGATTTCCTGTACGCATATCGTCATGTATTATCTGATATATACTTCTGTATTAAAGTGTAGATAAGAGGGCGGGGCCTAGGCCCCTACCCCCTAGAATCCTTTGAACGTATCCGGTGGAAGATCGTCATCTTCGTCCACGGAAGTCTCTACCTTCTTCTGCGGCGCGGCCGTATCATACGGTCTGATATTGCCGATTATCGGGCTGTACTTGCCCAGCTCATCCTTGGAGATGCCGAAGCGTTCCCTGTTGGCCTTGCCCACGTTCGCCTTCACGAAGTGGGTGTTGCCGTACTGGTTGTTGCTTGTCTCACGGATGAAGACATCAAGCATCGCCTTGGGCTGTCCGGAACGTGTCTGGGACATGTAGATAGCCGGATTGGCATTTACTGGAATCACGATGCACTCCTGTCCGTCCACCACTGTGTACTGAGCTGCGATGAGTGCCATAAGGTCGATCTGACCGATGAATGAATTACTGTTCATAGTTACGATATTGTCATTATGGTTATTACTACTTCACTGAAAAGCGTCTGGTCGGCTTTGTCGTCTCCAGGTACTTGGCGTACCCTGCCGGATCATCCTCCAGGAATGCCTTCGCGTTGAACTTCTGAGACACCTTGGTGTTCTTCCACTGGGCCATCACCGTTCCTGTCGGAGAGACGAGGGTCTCGGCATCTCCCATGTAGATCTTGATGCGGTCCTCAAGGTAGGACTTCGAGTTCTCCAGAGCGGATATCTCGTTGCTGATCGTCTTGAGGTTGTTATAGACATCGATGAGTTCAGCGTCAGCCTCTACGGTCTCGCCTACCGTTGCTGTCGGATGCTTCAGAAGGGTATCTTCCGAATTCAGGTCATCCGGTGCGATTCCGCCGCAGACGTTGATGAGCCAGAAGTGCTCTATCGCTTCCACGAGGGCCTTGTAGAACTCAGGATTGAAGTCGAACTCCTTGTATCCGAAGTTGAGCCTAGGATAGGACGATATCCATGCTACCGCACCTTTCTTCACGCCCATCACTCCCATCTGATACTGAAGCTGGCAGTACCAGTACACCGGGAAGTCCTCCGGATCCACAGCCACCGAGGTGGTCTTGCATTCAAGAATCCTGAGGTTCTTCTTGGTATGCTTCGCGCCGTCCTCGTAGAAGAGTCTGTCGGGAGACACCCTGAGGTAGTCATGCTTGGTGTCAGCGGCTATCCAGTCACCAGCCGAGTCTTTCCTTACCTGGGCACCTGTCCTGGCAGCGAACATCGTCACCACTGCAGGCTCCATGTGATGTCCAAGCTCCATAGCCTCATTTGAAGGTATAGGACCGTCTACTCCGGTCTTTCTGCGCCACAGGCTGTAGGGAGTGTCGAACTTGTTCACTCCCATGATCGTTCCAGCCTCTGAAGAGCCGATGCCCTTCTTTCTTTCGTCCAGCCACTCCTCGTGAGTAGCCGGTTTGATTACTCTGTATGCCATATCGGTATGTATTTATGATTTCTTACCTGACTGCTTGAGGAGAAGATCGAGATCCTCATCCGAGATTGTGTACTTGAGACGTACCTTCTTCGAGATAGTCTGTGCGTCATCCTTGAGCGATGCCGTGAACGCCACTGCCGACTTCCATGAAGGACTCTTGCTTGTGAGAGCCGGAAGTGCAGGGACTACCGCCGGCTGCGACTGGGCCGACTGCACCGGAGCGTCGTACTTTGTGACATCCTTCTCGAAGTAGACATCAGCTCCGATTCCGAGAGCCTTGGCCGCAACGCTGATCGCGTCGGTGTATGCCTTCTTGTAGGCGTCGTCATCCAGGAACGGCACATATACCTGCTGTCCGTTCTCGTACTTCTTCTCGTTGGCCACGAGCCTGTTGCCGCCGTTTCCGTAGATCGGCTTGCTCCACTCGCCGTCCTTCTTGACGAAGAGGTGTATGTCTACGAACACGGCCATCTCGCCGCTCTCGCTTGCCTCCGTCCAGGTTCTCACGATCTCGGTGTACCATCCGAACCCTGCCGGGCCGAACACCTCCGTGAGCTTCTTGATTCGCCACATCGGGTTGATGTCGTTCTTGCCTTTGAGACGTCCTGCCTCAATCTCCTTCTTTGCCTCCTTGGGCACGCTTCTGACTCTCTCATAGATCGAGAGGTTGCCGCTGTCCTGCTGGACCTGCTTGTTGTTCTCCATGTCTGTGTGGATTAATGATTGAACTTCAGTTCATCACACGGGCCCTCCCCTTTCGGAAGTGGCGGTGATGTTGAGCAGACAGAAGGTGAACGGGGAAAACGGACAAGGCAGTCAAGGGAAAATCGATGCTCCGAACGGAGTGTCTATTTTCATGAGGACAGGTGCGAAGAGATGAGCACGGTGCATTGGGAGATTCTCGCCGTTACATACCTTCGCGACACATCACAGGCATCCCGAATGTCGAGAGTCCCCAAATACACAGATTTATGCGTCCAAAGGTTTTGAGATCAACAGAATTGGGTTATCTTTGCCGCCTCAAAATTCAAACGGTTATGACAAAGGCAGAAATAGTAAGAGAGGTGTCAAAGAGCACTGGCATCGAGGCGACAGTAGTTCAGGCCGCTGTGGAAGGTTTCATGGAGGCGGTCAAGGGTTCACTCGCAAAGGGTGAGAACGTCTATCTCCGCGGATTCGGCACATTCGAGTCTAAGGTAAGAAAGCAGAAGACTGCAAGAAACATCGCGAAGAATACGACCGTGATCATCCCAGAGCACAAGGTTCCGGCATTCAAGCCATGTCCGGAGTTCAAGAACATGGTGAAGTAATCCTGACACCACGAGAAAAAGAGTCAGCCCCAATGAGCATTACATGAACCCCGAAAGTTAGACAAAAAACTTTCGGGGTTTTGTTATGTCTAAAAAGAGAAAGAAACATGGCTATGCAGAACGATTAAAGTACATGCATATGCTTGAGAATGGTTTCAGTCAAAAATATATCGAAAAGCACTTTGGAATAAACCATAGACTTTTAGGATATCTATGGGCCCGCTATCAGTCCGAAAGTGCATCAGGATTGATTAAGAAGAAAAATGTTAAAGCAGATTACGCCTTCAAATTACAAGTTGTTCGTGATATCGAGGAAAATCATCTAACTTTGGTGAGCGCAGCATTAAAGTATAATGTGTGTGCAGGCCAAATAAGAGTTTGGAGAAAGATTGCTCAAACTCATGGCTATGACGCACTGGCTACAATAAGGCCAAGAGGCCGACCACCAAAGAACGATATGGGAAGACCAAGGAAAAAGAAACCGGAAGAGATGACAGAGCTGGAACGTCTCAGATACGAGAATGAGTGTCTGAGGGCTGAGAATGCTCTGTTAAAAAAAGTGAAAGCCTTAGTAGAAGCAAGAGAAGCCCGTCTCAAAGAGATTGGGCGGAAGCCATCCAAGAACTAAGGCAGGAACATGATCTTGAGATCCTTCTCGAGAAGACAGGGATGGCTAGATCTACATACTACTATCACACGAAAAGATTGTCAGAACCTGATGGCTATGATGATGCCAGGGCTGCAATCCGTAAGATATATGATCATCATAAAGGACGCTATGGCTATCGAAGAATAACCTCTCAGTTGCATAATGATGGCATACATCTTAACCATAAGACAGTACAAAAACTTATGGTAGGGATGAACCTGTATGGTAAGAGAAAGAAAGCTAGGTATAAGTCTTATAAGGGTGAAATAGGCAAGATCGCTCCAAACGTCATAGACAGAGACTTCATCGCAACTGCACCTAACCAGAAGTGGACGACTGACGTTACTGAAGTCAAGATAAAGGACAGGAAGATATATCTTTCTCCTATCCTGGATATGTTCAATGGTGAAATCATATCTTACACGATATCATACCATCCAGACTTGAAGATGGCAATGAAGATGCTAGATAAAGCGTTCAAGAAGACTGATATACCCAAAGGCCTTATACTGCACTCTGATCAAGGATGGCACTATCAGCATCTAAGATATCAGAAAGCATTGAAAGACAGAAATATAGTACAGAGTATGTCCCGTAAAGGCAACTGCCTGGACAATGCCATGATGGAGAACTTCTTTGGACTTATGAAGTCAGAGTTGCTATATTTGCAGGAGTGGGACAGCGTAGAGCAGTTCGCGAAGGAACTGGTCAAGTATATACGCTACTACAATAATGATAGAATCAAACTGAGGCTAAATGGAAAAAGCCCGGTGCAATACCGAGCTTTATTCCAATCTAAGAGTGCCTCTTAATAATG
>ERZ808034.153-NODE-153-length-9955-cov-6.288216_pt1 | contig 9955 bp, 4 predicted proteins | sample MGYA00380188_ERZ808034 | MGnify/ENA primary metagenome ERZ808034 (study PRJEB31490, sample SAMN06133380) | cow dung metagenome | isolation source: M12 | host: cow | place: China: Chengdu | collected 2015-05 ...
AAAACTTCACAGAGACGGTAGGGGTCACTCCTGGTAAGTTTAGGCAAAAGATGTCAAAAGTTTGAAAACCCCCATAAAAAAGTATCAATAAGCCATTGATTATAAGTGATATTATAGTATATAATATTTAATATCAAAATAGGTGAATGTTCGCCTATTGAACAAAAGAAAAATCTAAAAACGAAAAAATTAAATGGAAGGTGTTTTATGAAAAGATTTTTAGTAATGCTAATGTGCTTTTTATTAGCCTTGACACCATTGTCATTTGCAGGTTGTGACTGCAGTGGTGGTGTTGGTGAACAAGAAGCTATTGACCCAACGAGAACTCAACTTCGTCTCAGCATCCTTAAATGTGGTGTAGGAACGACGTTTGGTTATCAACTCAAAGCAGATTATGAAAAGCTTAACCCTAACGTGCAAGTATTAGTTTACGAAGCAACGGGTGAAGGTGACGGTCCACAAATGCAAACTCTCATGAAGAACTCTGACAGAGATGTCGTATTCATGGTTAACTGGACATTGTCTGACTACGTTAACGTAGGTTTAAAAACTAGTGATATCATCGCTGATATTACTGATATCGTGACGACGCCAAGAGTTGCAGGTGAAAAATCATTACACGAGAAGATTCACGGTTCACAAGCAACCTATCACAACGTTGGAACGGAAGAAAATCCAGTATACTTCTCATTACCATGGTATACGTCGTTCATGTCAACTACTTACGACGTTAAGTTGTTTAGAGATGAAAACTTGTTCGAGCTAGACGGCTATGCAGGTTTAGACTGTGTGGCTGGAACTGAAGACGACCAATGGGGCCCAGATGGTGAAGAAGGCACCTATGATGATGGATTCCCAGCAACTTGGGAAGACATGAAAGTTTTATTACAAGAGATGAAAACGGTTGGTATTATTCCTTTCACTTGGACTGCTTTCGAAGGGTATCTAGATTCTTGGATGGCTAACATTTGGGCATCGTATGAAGGTGCTGACAACTATTCAATTTTACAAACTTTTGACGGAACATATAAGTCTTCTAATAAGCCAGATCAAGTTGTGACTCCACAAACGGGTTATTTGATGGCTCAACAAAATGGTAAGCTTGCAGCTCTTAAAACTCTAGAATACATCATGAGAAATGGTATGTATACTCAAAAATCTCTAGATTCTGGTTATGGACACTTAGTTTGTCAAAAGGCTTATATCAACAGCTCGTATAACCAACAACCAGTTGCCTTCATTAACGAAGGTAATTATTGGGAAAACGAAGCAAGAGCATTCTTTGATGAAATGGCTACTTACTATGGTGCTGAATATGCATACGGCACGAGAGAATTTGCTGTATTCCCATGGCCTAAATACATTGGTTCATCTGCAACCGAAGGTATTCCAAATCAAATCAATACTAAGTCAACTCTACTTGCTGGTGTAGTTAGAGATATGTCAAACGTAGTTGTTATCAATAAGAGAAGTGCACACTTAGACCTTGCTAAAGACTTCTTACAATGGGCTTATAGTGATCAAAACAATGCAAACTTCTTAAGAGATTCTGGTATGTTAAGACCTTTCGGTTATGATAAATCAATTATTACGGACGATTATTTAGATTCATTGACGCCATATCAAAGAAGTGTTTATGAATACACGCAAGAAAACGACAACGTAGAAATCATCACGGGCGCAAACAGAACGGGTTTAATCCAAAAAGCTGGTGACTTTATCCGTGGCTTAGCAGCATTCTCAATCAAAATGCCTGCTGCATATGGCAACTCAAAATATACTACTGCTTCTGACGTATTTAATACGTATCCAACATTTACTGCTCAAAACTATTTCGACCAAATGGCTAACGTTTATACTGAAGCTGACTGGACTTCAAGGTTCTTCAGATCATAGTTAAACAATATATATAGTATATATCTTATATATAATATATAATAAGCGTGCTTAAAGGCGAGATAATGTTCGCCTTTAGGTGCGTTAATAAACTTTTTTACTAGAAAAAAGGACAAAAACATGAAAAAGAAAGAAATTATCCTTGCTGACGGAACGGTTATACAAACTAATCCCGATGATAAAGGAAGAAGAAAAAATTATATAAAAGAAGAAGTATTTATTATAGGTATTCTCTTAATACCACTTGCTTGGTGGCTATTTGGGTTTATCTATATGACTGGTGAATCTATTATTTTAGCATTTAAGGAATATATTATCGTTGACTATAATACTGGAACGGGTTATTACGTGACGGCTGGACAAAGTGGTTTTGCTAATATAATTTCAGTATTTCAAGACTTCGTTGATCCATCGAGGGGTTCGGATTTATCAACCTGTTTGAAAAACTCATTTATTTTATGGGGCATAAACAATGGTATTATCTTACCTATTAACGTTGTTATTTCATTTGCTTTACATAAAAAGATTTACGGCCAAGGTGTCTTTAAGGTTATATTAATTTTACCTCAAATCGTTTCAGCAACCGTTTGGGTGTTGATTTATAGCACGCTTATCAGAGATGGTGGTGCCGCTATTTATGGAAGACTGAACGATTTAAACTGGGTATCACCTTTAGAGACTAAGGGCTCGGACTTCTGGTTGTTGCTTGTTTATCAGATTTGGATGACGCTTGCTAATGGTATGGTTATTTATACCGGTGCTATGAGCCGTGTTCCAGATTCATTGGTAGAAGCAGGGCATCTAGACGGAATGAAGGATTTCCAAGAATTTATCTATATAGTAATTCCTTTGATTTTCCCTACGCTTTCTGTTGTTTTAACCACTGCTGTCACTACGATATTTACGACCTCGCTCCCAACCTATGCGTTCTTTGGTGCGCTGCAAGGTAGTCAAAAGCACTTGATGACTTTCGGACACTATATGTTCGAAAATGCCCAAAATAGTGCAAGTAAGACGGGGTATCCTATGGTTTCTGCCGTATCGCTTATTATGTGTTTAATTGCTACACCATTTACGCTTACGGTTAAGCATCTGTTGACCAAGTATGGTCCAACGGTAGAATATTAATAGGGGGTGCGTTATGGCTAAAATTAAAGCGAAAAAAAGTAAACTTTTTAAAAACCAAAAAAGAACGGTTTTTGCCTTGATTGCATTTTCTTTTATTCTAATTTATGCGATTTCATTAGTGGCACCACTCGTTTGGACGGTATTCTCGTCTTTTAAGAGTGATATTGCCTTTGCTAAAGACCCATTTGGCTGGTATAACCCAAAACTCGGTGGCTTTATGCCACAAAACTACGTAAATACGTTTAAGTATATATACGTTAATCCTATCAATAGTGATAGAAGAATACTTTTAGTAGAAATGTTCGTAAACTCACTCGTTTGGGCAGTTGGCTCAACGGTAGTTGCCGAATTTACTAGATCGTGTTGTGCTTACGTTGTTGCAAGATTTAGGCATAGACATAAATGGGTAGGACACATTTATTCGTTAGTATTAATTTTAATGCTAGTTTCGTTCCCATCTAACTTACAAGTTGGTATCGAATTCAACGAATTGTGTGGATTATACGACAATATGTTTATGAAAGTCTTGTCGGCAATCTCCTTTAGCTCGCCACACTTCTTGTATCTGTATGCAGCATACGTCGGGGTGTCGCATGAATATTCAGAAGCTGCACGTATCGACGGGGCAGGGCAATTTACGGTAATGTTTAAGATTATTATGCCGATGATTAAGAATATCTTCCTAGCATTGTGCGTTCTTACCTTTATCCTTCAATGGAATGACTATACGATTTCATACGTATTCTTGCCATCGTATCCGGTTGTTGCACACGGATTGTTCAATATCCAAAACGCTCCTGTTGGTGAAGCGACAAAGGTTCCTAACCAACTTGCTGCCTGCACGCTAGTTATCGTTCCAACGTTGATTATCTTTATCATATTTAAGGACCAAATGATTGGAAACTTGGCTATCGGTGGATTAAAAGGCTAAAAAGACTAAAAATATTTAGAATTTTACGAAAAATAGATAGAATAAGTGACAAATTTATTTACCACTTATTCTACACTAATGAATTATAAAAAAATGGAGGTATGATTATGACTCTCAAAACTAAGAATTTGAGATGGGGAAATGTGAGAGCAGTGTTGATTTCACTATTAATGGCAGTAATGCTCGCTTGCTCGCTCTTGGCATTTATCAAACCTACGAGTAAAACTACTTCTGTTAACGCTAAGGAAATATTTACTTTCGGCACGACTGTCGATTGTCAAAAGAACGTAGCTGTTGACGGGGTTTTGCCTGGCACGACTGGTTATAAGTTCTCTACCAGTGAAAACGAAACGAGTATTTTACTTGCAGATAAGATGAGTGGCGATTTTGATATTTCATTTGTCCCTATTTCATCTCAACGTGGCATTAACGATTTTGAAAGATTCTATTTCTTGTTCTCTGAAGAAGGCACTAGATTATCTTTCAGGGTTGATTTCTCTCCACTATCTAACGGCGTATTAATGAAACTTACGCTATCTAACAACTCTACTATTTCAAAAGAAATTATTACTGAAGGTTCATTCTCTAATTTATCGAATAAGCCTATTAAGTTCAGTTTTGACCCAGATACGATGGTTATCAAAACTGCTACGGGCACAGTTTTAGCAGACTTACAAGACCCTGATACACTTGCTACGTTTAATACTGTTTCTGCTTTCGAGCCGTTTACTGAGTATTCGGTTGAAATGAGAATGGCTGATATTAAAACGGGTAAAAAGGCACAAGTTGTTATTTTCAATATTGCTGGTCAATCTTTAGCAGGGCAAGTTCTTACGGACACTGCTAACCCAGTAATCGTTGGCGCACCTGTTTTTGATAATGCTATCGTAAATCAAGCATACAAACTTGATACTAGCATCAGAACTTTTGACGTTATTGACGGTTATAAAGATACCTTTAATGGTAGGATTGAGGTTTTAGACTATAACAATAATCCTGTTCAAATAGTAAATAATGCTTTCACACCAACGTCGGCACAAAAGTATAAGATTTCTTATATTCCTGTTGACCTTGCTGGTAATGAAGGTGATGCTTACGAAACTTCTGTTATAGCGTTCGATGCTCATCCAGAAATTGAATTTGATTACGAATTTACTTCTACGGATATCACTATCGGTAAAGGTGCAATCATTAATTTCCCTGGCGTTGAGGCTAAGAGTGACTTGATGGTTAATTCTATTCCTGTAGTTGCTAAGTTAACGCTTAACGGTGAAGTTGTTCCTGCAAAACAAATCGATGACGTAAAAGACGGATTCTCTTATGAATTTACAAGAACCGGAACTTATACGCTCGAATATTCTGCTAAAGATTCGGCTAACGGCGAAAAGAAAGATTCTTTCACTATTACCGTGACTAACGACAAGATTTTTGAAAACTTTGACTTGGATACCGAATATAAGAAGGGTGCAAATATTGACTTAACGAGCGTTGTTGTTCGTGGTGAAGAAAATTTTGCTAGCATTTTTGCTGTTTACCCTGATGGTAGAACTTATAAAGATTTCGAAACTTTAGTTTTAGATATTGAAGGTGAATACGTTATTACGGCGACTGCTAAGACTGATGGTGGCGCAACTATCTCTGAAACGAGATATCTCAACGTAAAAACTGATAATGCATATTTATGGGAAGCGGTTGAAGGTTTGACCGTCACCTCTAATGTTACTGCACCTTCTTATGCCGATTATCCATATAACGGCACTAAACTTACGGCGACTCGTCCACTTAAAACAGAATATGCAAACGTAATTAACTTAAAAGACAATACTAAAGACGATTTATTATTCGAAGCTTTCGTTTCTCCAACTGAAGCAGGCATTAAAGAAATCAATAAGATTGACTTTAAGTTTACAGACCTCTATGATGAGGATAACTACATAATCGTAAGATTACAATGGGGTGTTTGGGAATATTACTCTGAAAAGACTTCTGTTTTATCTGTAAGAAATGAAGATTATGAATTTGGCCTTGGTGAAGCAAATCCTGAATTTAACAATGCTCACAACATTTACTATAAATATTTGCTAAATTCTTCTCTCTTTGGAAAGGTTGCAAACGCCAATGCAAGTTATCCATCACAAAAGGTAAGCTTCTATTTTGACTATGAAACGGGTAAATTATACGCTACACCTGCTAGCACTACGGATAAGACTATCAAAGCACTTATAGGTGACTTTACTGATACGAGATTTAATTACGTTGGCGATAATCCGTTTACCGGCTTTACTACTGGTGAGTGTAAGTTAACGGTTGGCTTTAGTTCTTTACAAGCAATAAGTGCTAACCTTATGGTTTTAAATATTGACGGTCAAAGTATGAGTGGTCAATATAATGAAGATACTACTGCGCCTTCTGTTTTCGTTGATTTCCAAGGTAATCAAGAGTCAAACTTACCAAAGGCAAAAGTTGGCGAATATTTCAATATTTTCGGGGCTTGTGCTCGCGATATTACCGGTGGTTTAATTAACAACGTTTTAACTAAGGTTTATAAACAGGTAGGCGATGACGAATGGGTAGAAATTGCTAAAGAAACTACTAGATTTATGCCTGATGCTATCGGACAATACAAGATAGTTTATACTGCTACTGATACGGTAGGTAATGTCGGAACTAAAGAAGTTATTGTCGAAGCTACTGACGTTATTCAAGATAAAGTATATATTTTCTCAAACCAAAACCCAACTAACGTTATCGTTGGTCATGAGGCAAAGATATACTCTGGTAAAATGATGGGTGGTAGTGGTGCTTTAACAGAAATTATGAAATTAACTCTCAACGGACAAGAAATTGCTGTTGATAAGTATAATTGTTTTACGCCTACTAAGGCAGGCACGTACGTAATTGAAGTTCAAGTTAAAGACTACATTGGTGTTTCAGAAGTATTTAGACACAATATCACTGCAACTTATGCAGATGATGCCGTGCTTGATGAAGTGACTGTTCCTTCTGCTATTAGAGCAGGCGCTGCCTATGAATTACCTAAGTTCACAGCAACAGCTTATTCTGATGCTGGTGCTACACCTGTTAAAGTAGATACGTATATTGATGGTGTATTACAAACAGGCACTACTTATACGCCAGAATCGGCAGGTCAAATTATTTTAACTGCTAAACACGGCGAGTATGAACTTGCTAGCTACACAATTGCTGTTAATAAATATGATGAAAGTGTAAATAAATACATCTCACAATTCTTCTACAGCAATCAACCTATGGAAGCAACTACGAACGGTATTGTTCTAAAAGCTTCTGAAGATGCATTTATTGACGTGACCGAAAAGATAAGCGTTGACTTTATTAGAACTTCATTTTCTGTTCTAGACGGCGACTATGCAGAGTCTTTTGATTACGTGATTACAGACTCTGTTGACCCAACCGTTAAAGTGACGATTAGAATTACTAGAAGTACTGATAAGACGAGCTTTATGACTCTCTGTGGTAAGCAGGCTGAAATCAGTGGTGCATTCTCTCCATCGGGCGTAAGAATTGACTCTGAATTAGTTTACGACAATGCTAAAAATAATTTTACCTTTGCCGGTATAAGCATAGGTTCAATTACAAAACTTGATAATGGTAAAGATTTTGAAGGCTTCCCAAGTGGAGAAGTATATATCGCAATGAAGGTTAACGGGGTAGAACAGCCTGATGACGTTGCGTCACAAAAACCTGTTCAACTTATCATTAAGAATATCGCTGGTCAAGTTATTACGTCTACGCTTAAGTATGACCGTGGTAAGCCAATGATTAAGATTTTAGGTGAAAACTCACGTATCGAAATAAATGAAAAGATTAAAGTATTCCCAATTGTTTACTACGACTTCTTGTCAGATATCGTATCTGCAACAGTTCAAGTGACTGCACCTGGTGGAACAGTTCTTATTACTGGCAAACCAGCTGACCAACTTTACGAAGTTCAAGCTACTACGTTTGGGACTTATACGATTATTTATGACGTTCGTGATTCATCTGGTCAATTTAGACAAACGCGTGTTGCCGTTCAGGTAGCTAACCGTCAACCTCCTGTAATTACGGTTGATGGCACGATTCCTGAAGCAGTTAAAGTTGGAACGGAAATTTCAATTCCTTCAGCAACGGTTTCAGCGTCAACACAAAAATACGAATTCAAAATATTCACACTATCTCCTTGGGACGAATACCTTGTTAACACAACGGGTAAGGTTAAATTCGACAAGGTTGGAACTTGGTATATCAACTACTATGCACAAGATTCGGGTGGTGTTGTATCTTTGAAGATGTTCAAAGTAGTAGTTGTAGCATAAAAGGAGGAAAAAAGATATGAAAAATAGTTTAAAAAGAATTATCATTCTAGTGCTTTCTATCATAGTATGCTTAGGTTGTTTTTCAACTTTTGCAGGCTGTAATAAGAACAACACCGTAGTATCTCCACAACTTCCTTCTACCTCAGATACGTCTGAAATCGCTAAGACGAATATTGACCTAGTTAAAGATGGTGCTACTGATTACGTTATTATGCTTCCAAGCTCTGCATCAAGGTATGAAGATTATGCAGCTAGCGAATTAATCAAATACTTTAAAGATGCTACTAATTGCACGTTGACTACTATTATAGACCAAAAAGTTCCTTTCAACGTAGATAACAAGATTATTTCGATTGGTAGAACTAGTCATTTAGTGTCAGCAGGCATTACGGTTGACCCTCTTGAAGTAAAAAACGACGGATACGTTATCAAACGTGTTGGTAATAATGTTTATTTATGTGGTGGCGCCGACAGTGGAACAGTTCACGCTACTTATCAATTTTTATATAGACAGTTTAATTTTGAAACCTTTTCATCAACAGTTTATAATATTACTAAAGGTCTTAACTTTAAACTTTTAGACTTAAACATTATTGACTCTCCAGCAATCGCTGTTAGATCTGGTGTTGGCACGGAAGGTGGTGAATTATATACAGCAACTGCGATTAAGTATGGATACACGTTTGGTGGAACTTCTAGTAAACTCTTCAATGAACAATCTTGGTATTATTTCCCTCATACAACTTTCAAACTTGTGACTCCTGCTACTTATGCAGCAGCACATCCAGACTGGTATGCGGCATCGCTCGGTCAACCTTGCTTTACAAGCACAGGATTTAAGCAACAATTTATAACAAATGCAATTGAAGTTATTAATAAGAACCCTGGGTTAGACTATTTACCAATCGGTGCAGAAGACTCAATGGAATACTGCAATTGTGAGGATTGCACTAGAGAAAAAGAGTTATATACTTTGGTTGGTATAATAGTTCGTTGGGTAAACGACATCGCTACCGAATTAGATGCATACTGCAAATCTATCGGTAGAGATATGCAATTTCCACTTTTAGGGTATTATGATACAGAATATGCCCCAGTAAAACTAGCAAGTGATGGAACGTATGAACCAATCGATCCATCTTGCGTATTGCACGAAGCTTGTCCAATCATATTCGCACCTATGAACACTGGTGCCTCGTTATATCCTATCGCTGACCCAGACCTTAACAGAGCGGCATTAACCAATATTCAAGGTTGGGAAGTTTGCGCACCTGCCGGTATGATGTTCTATCTATATGGTGGTAAAGACTTCCATTCTTTCGAATTCTTCGACTTATCATACGTTGTCGGCGCTAATGCTAGAATCGGTGCAGATAAAGATCTTTTGATGTTCTATCAACAAGGTGGTAATAATATTCCTAACGCTTGGGCGTTTGACGTCATGTATTCCTATATGTTTGGTAAGATTTTGTGGGACCCATATTCTATGGATGCACAAGTATTAATCGAACGCTTTATGAAAAACTATTATAATGAAGCTGCTGACTTAATGCTAGAATATTATTACATGATGAAGTCTTTCTTTAAACTTACGTATATGGAGTTAAAGATTAAGCCTGAAAATTATGACAAGCCATTTTCAGGGACCCCAGGTGACGGCATT
>ERZ808034.154-NODE-154-length-9937-cov-3.476978_pt1 | contig 9937 bp, 10 predicted proteins | sample MGYA00380188_ERZ808034 | MGnify/ENA primary metagenome ERZ808034 (study PRJEB31490, sample SAMN06133380) | cow dung metagenome | isolation source: M12 | host: cow | place: China: Chengdu | collected 2015-05 ...
GATAGCCCGGATGCGGAGAGCACCATCAGCCAGTCGACATCCTGCATGACAGTCGACACCGCGATGATACTCGCAGCCGTCTGCGCGGCGGTCTTGAGTGCTCGGATACCTGCGGCCTTGAGCCATTTGATGGTCTTCTCACTCATGCGTGTCCTCCTTTGGCTTGCCCTTGATTCCCTTTTCCTCGATCTCCCTGTATAGCCTGGACCCGAGCCCATTCCCATGCAGTTGCTCGGCGTAGACCTCGTAGCACTGGGCTGCGAGTTGCAGGCCCATCGCGTCCAGCGGCTCGTCGAGCTCGACATATCGATGATGCAGGTCGAAGAGCTCGGCCTTCAGCAGGCTGCGCATGGCGTCGCGGAGTGCCCGCTGCTCGCCGGTCGCGGCCTTGGCACGTGTCAGTATGCCGGCCACGAGCGCCCCGACGATTGCGCTGATGACCGAGGTGATAGCTGCGGTGATTGCGGTCTCCATCAGCGCTCGTCTCCCTGGGTGGCTGTGTCGTCTCCAAAAATGATGTCGTAGGCCTCGTTTAGCGTGTCGACGTCGCGTTCGAGTTCCTCGGGGGTCCAGTCGAGCCCATCGCCGAGCGCCACGCGTGCGGCGAGCGCCCTCGTCATTGTGAGCTTGGTAATGTCTGGGCCGGTGTAATATATCGACGTATAGGTGAGGTTCGGTTTCACCATGTAGAGGATTGTGCCCGCCTCGTTCGAAGTCCCTCCGGATTCGAGGTTTACCGACAATTTGCCATCCGAGCCGGAGCACAGCAAGATCCTTGGCGTGGACCAGATGACGTTGCGCGCGTCATGCAGCGAGGGCTGGTAAGGCGGAGACGAGGGGCGCAGGTCCGCCGGAATCGCGGTCGAGTTGTAGTAATTCCAGCCAGTTGACCATGACCCATTGATTTCCATGCCGATGTACACGAGGCCGCTGCTGGGTTGATACCACAGGCCTGCAGCATGGTTCTTCCCGGAAACTGTGAAATAGTAAATTCGGTACCACTTCAAGGCGTTGACCGCGTCGATGACCTCGTTGATTTTCGTGCGGTCGTCGGATTCCCTCGTCTCGAGCGCGTCGATGTCGTTCTCCGCGTTCGTCATCCGCTGCTCGAGTGCGGAGATGTCGCCGCCGCCCGAGCCTCCGCCGACGACGCCGGAGACGAAGGCCTTCTTCCCCGAGCCATCTCGGCCGAATAACGTGATGGTGACTCGCTGCCCGGCGGATACCGCGCAGGTAGTGTCCAGCAGGACGCTCTCCTGGTCGCCGGTGCCGACTTGTGCGCCATCGATTTTGACTTGCACAGTCCCGCGGGCCGAGTCCGATACCGCGACCCCAGACAGCAAGCTCTGCGAGGTCGCGGAGGATTCCGGCTGCCCTGAGAAGAGAGCGTTCGCAATTTCTTGCTCGGTCATGATACCTCCCCTCGCACGACTACCGACATGGTGAGTACAGGCAGCAGGCTCAGCTCGATGCTCGTGATGACTCCATCCAGCGTGCCCGGGTCGAGCAGGTCGGTGATGCGTGCCCGCGTGCCTGGCTGCTCGGGCCGGTAGAGGGTTTCGAACTTCCATTCGACTTCCTGAGAGGACAGCCTCGCCAGCTCTTGCTGGGCTAGTCCTTGCAGGGCCGAGACGCTCGGAGTCTCCATGTCAGACACGTCCAGATGGGCGTCCCGAGGGTGCGCTCCGCGTTGCGCAGCGTCTGCGGATGCAGTAAGCGCCTTGTCCGCGGACGACCACGTTGCGACGACCCTCGTCGTGGATGCATCCTCGGGCTGCGACTTCTCGATCCGACTCGTGATGTCGGTCGCGCCGGCTGCCATCATCCACGACGTCTCGCCGGCAGCGTCTCCGGTCGCAGCGAGCGTGATGAATCCGAGGGCATCCTGCACCAGCCTCATGTCGCATCTCGCCGCGGCTTCCTGCGCGACTGTCAGCCATGGCGTGCCGGCCTCGTAGATGATGCACTGGGTGAAGCTTCCCGCGCCGAAGTCGTCGGGGATTGACGTCGGCCTTCCGGCCTGGGCGCATACGTCCCTGATGACCGACGCGGCAGACGTACCACCGGGCACGACATAGGCATAGGGCGCGCACGTATCGCGCAGGGCTGCGAGCAGTCCCTCCAACTCGATTCGCCCGGTGCCGAGCGTGCCGAAGTGCATGCGCTCCGAAACGCGTGCGAATCCGGTTGCGACCGGTGTCGTCAGCCCATCCTCATCAGTCAGCGAGACTCTGATGACAGGCGAGACCACCGCTTCGTTCCCGATGAATCCGAGGCTCCCAGACATGCAGACGTCCGAGTCGAGATCGAGCGATATGCTCGCATCCGCCGACGCATCGACGATTGGCGTGATGTCGCGGATCGGCTCGAGGGATCCCGGATCCACCGATTCGACGAGCAGGCGCATCACTCATCCACCTCCACCAGACTGAATGTCAGCTCTGCCTGGTCGCGCACGCTCCGGGGCACAGATACGCCGACGACGCGGACCAGATGACACGTCCCGAACGCGGTCCGGAGCACGCATGTGGTGTCCGCGGGGATGCGACATGCTTCTTGGATTGTGCTTGCAACAGTGACTCCGATGGTTCCGGAGGTCGTCCTAGATGCGAGCTGCCCGCGGTATAGCGTGCCGGTGAGCTCGAGCTCCGGCGATGCCCCGGGCACAGAGCCGACGCGGAACGCCCGCTTCCCGATTGGGCGGGCCGTTGCGACATCTCGGGTGAGCGCGTAGCTCGCGCTCAAGTTCCCTTCGATCGGTATGATTACGACATCCTGCCCGCGTTTGAATGCAAGGGTCGTGATTCCACGCGCGGTGCGAGGAACGTCGAACGCCGAGATCGCATAGTCATCGCTGTCCCCGAGGACGCTCGTGCCGACCATGACCATCGCGCGGCAGGTCGTCTGTGCCTCGCCATCCAGTATGCCAGCGACATCCAGCGCGGGCGGCGTGATTATGCCGGTGCTTCGAGTAGTCGGCATGTCGATGACATGTTGCGCGTCCTCCGCGTCTACGACACAGAGTGCGCGTGTCGGAATTCCGATCGTATTGGTCGAGATTACTGTCCACAGATCCGAGACTAGCATGTGTCCAGCCATCGCAGTTGCATGCGGATCCGCGGCGAGGGTATCGGAAAGCGTGAATCCCGACACACCGAACGCATCACTCATGGACCCGACCAGCGAGATGGTCGTGCCGACGGCCAGCGGCCACGTTGCATCCAGCTCCCTGAACGCGGTCCATGGCACGAGGATCGTGCCGGACGCCGCGGAGACAGTGGTGTCGAAGTCGACCACTGCAGTGGTAGCTCCGATTGTTATCGAGTCGAAGTGAATCGCGACCGGGCCGGTCGGGTGCACGATGCTGTATGGGACGCGCAGTCCTTGCTGTCCGACGATCGGATCGTCCGCGATGGTGAGCTCGCTTTTGGCTGCGATGTCGACTGTGATGGACGCCGCAGGCCCGACGAGCGGCACGCCGGATGCGTCATATGCGAAGCTGCGCACACTCATCCGGACCTGTACGCGTGGTGTGCTGTCTGAAAGCTGGATGCTGGAAAACTCGGAGAGCTCGACGCGCCCATCGTCGAGGACTTGCTCGGTCCAGTCAGTCGGGACCCATGCAGTCCCCCAGCCGGGCTCCCGCCATGCTGGGGTGAAATTCGTGAGGATCGAGTGCGGGTTGTACGTCTGGAGCCAGTTCCCCCATGTGCCATCTGAGCTCTGCGAACGCCACTGATACGCGACTTGGAACAGCTCCTGCTCCGAGCGTATCTCGAGGCGCGGTGCGATGTACACGCCGGTCATCGCCGGAGCAGCCTGGAGTGGGATCGCACATTTCGATGTCGTGTCGACTTCAGTGCCAGAGTAGTCGCGCACGCATGCGGAGAGCACACTCGGCGTCGGCAGGGCGCTGTCATACATGTGTCGAGGAACAGGCATCCACCCCTGGTGCGTCGAGGTGGGGTACTCGTCGGCCCCCCATAGCCCGCCTGTGAAGGGCATGCGCTCCGGGCCCGACGTGTCCCAGAAGTACTGGAAGCCGCCCGCGCGGAGATGCAGGACTGGATACGACGAGCCGTCAGCACTCCACGATCCCACGTTGTGCTCGTCCGCGAACAGGCTCCCCGGGCCAGCGTAAACTAGCTGGTTTACTGGCCTCACAGTCCAGTTGCCTGTCTGTGCCAGCCCATAATTGAAGATGAAATTCGGGTTCCGGGTCTGATGTGCAAAGAAAAACCGCGCTGCGTCCGACACATCGAGCGCTGGCTCGATGAATCTGTAGGCCTGCGACGCGGATTCTTGTCGAGGCGATTCAAGCCCAAGCTGCACGAGATTCGACGCGACGTCGCTCGGCGTGGCAACGACGATCGAGCCGCCCGATGCCTGCGACCGGATGTCATAGTGTCCGATGAGGGAATCCGAGCCATCGCACATCCACAGCTGGTTGTCGGCTTCCTCGTAGGTCGTGAGCGATACCGCCCCTGCGGATGCGGATGACGAGGGGGTGCTCCCTGCTGTGATGCATAGCGACGTGCCGCTAACGATTAGAGCATATGTGCTGTCATAGACCCGCTGGAACTCTATGACCTGATTTGCGTTCAGGCGCGGTGGGGCGCCCGGCGTCGAGTTCATGTTGCCTTGGGTCGTCATATCGACGAATTGCAGCCCGGGCGTGCCGCCTGTGGTGAATTCGAATCCCCACCACGTTCTGGTGCGAGACGCGCGGAATCCCATGCGGAAGAGTCCTCCGGTGCCGAGCGGAAGACGCGAATCCACCGACGCGACTGTGAACCATGCATAGCGGTTTTGTCGGTCGTAGTAATTCCACGCCTCGACGCGCGGCTGTTCGAAGGTATCCGCGGCGTCATCATAGTCTGAGACTAGGACAAGGCTTGAATTTGCGCGGCTGTACCACTGCATCGGATGCAGGAAGTGCGCGGCCGAGTCATGCGGTGATGCCATCTACTTTTCCTCCTCATGGTGAATTATAGAATGAGGGCCGGCGGTCTAGACCACCGCAGTCGCAACGCGGCGGCGATTCGCTCTCGTTGCGAGATACTCGAGGTACGCCCTCGTGGCCCGCTTCACCTGCTCGTCATCAGACAGCAGCACATCCCCGACCTCTACCACATAGCTGTCTCCGCCCGAGGGCTCGGTGCTCGCCGCGTCCAGCGGCTTGACAGTCGCACCACGCGGTAGGGTGAGGAGCTCCGGGCCAAGCTCGCCGACGAGGACAGTGCCGCCCGAGGTAAGCGTTCCGCCCTCGGCCAGCTTCGGCAGACCCCACGTCTGGCCGCCTATGCCAGGGATCCAGTCCGGGATAGTGAATTCCAGTGATCCGATGCTGTTATTCCATAACTTTTTTAACAATGCGAATGCCTCTTTGAATGGCGCGGTGATAGCAGCGGCGACGCCTTGGATGACGCTAACGAGGCCATTGATGATGCTCTCCGCTCCTGCCTTCGCCTTGTCGAAGTCGCCGGTGATTATTCCGACGATGAGATCGAACGCGCCGCGGACCATGTCGATGAAGCCGGTGATTGCGCCCCAGATTCCACCGATGACCCCGGTCACTGTACCGATGACGCCTCCGAGCAGGTCGCCGAGCACCGAGAAGATGGTGCCGATGGTATCCGCGACGATGCCGAAGAAGCTCCCGAGGGTGTTCCCCAGCCAGCCGACGAGGTCCGAGATCCACCCCTTGTTATCCTCCAGCCAGCCGCCGATGGTTGAGAAGATCGTGGACACGATGCCGATGACAGTATCGACGAAGGGCTTGATTTTCTCCCACAGGCCCGCCAACGTATCGACCACAGTCGAGAAGATCGTTGAGAGTGCGTCGATGAGGCCTCCGAGCAGCGGGCTGAGGAATGCGAACAGGATATCGATGGCCGGACTAAGCACGTCGGTGATGGCACCGATAATCTGGGACAGCCAGTCCCAGACCGCGGCCAGCACGTCCAGCACAGTCGTGATGGCCACGTCGAGCGGCTCGATGAACTGCATCAGGCCCGGCATGAGGGTCTCCGAGATGAATCCCCACAAATTTTGCAGCAGCGGCCACAGCACGCCTCCGACGACGTCGATGAGGACCGCACCGATGGACGACGCGATGGATGACACCGACCCCCAGACCTGCTGCAGGAATCCGAGCACAGCCTGCCAGTCGATGGATCCGATGAACTCCATGAATTTCGCGGCGAGGTCCTGCAGCGTCGGCCCGATGTTAGTGATGACATCCCCGATGGTGCCGAATACCTCGCCGAGGTTGTCCTTCGCAGCAGTACCTGCTTTGCCGAGGGTTTCCTCGATGAATCCCTTGACCGCGTCGAACGCGTCGAGGATGCCTTGCCCGAGCCTCGTGCCGAGCAGCGCGTCGAGCAGGTCGCCTGCGGTGGACACCACAGTGTCGACGATGCTCTGCGCGACCCCTAGCCAGTCGACAGATGTGATTGCCCCGACGACCGCCTCGCCGATGGCCGACCAGTCGACGTTCCCTGCGACTTCCACGATCCTCGTTGCGATGGACGCGGCGAGGGACATCACAGTGTCTATGATCTTGCCTGCCAGCCCGAGCCAGTCGATGGACATGATGGCCTCGAGGATAGACAGACCGATGCCTGCCCAGTCGATGCTGCGGATCGTTGTCAGGACAACATCCAGCGCGGACATCAGGACCGGGCCGATTCTGGGGAGGATGGTGCGAATTGCCTCGCCTGCGAGCACGCCAAGCCGCTCGACGAATGGCGCGATCTGATCGATGATCCCCTGCGCGACCTCATGCCAGTGCGACAGCTTGTCGCGGATGACGCCCTTCACATAGTCCAGCGCGGCGGGTATGCGCGCGACGATCTCGTTCCATATCCCGGGCAGTGCCTGCATGAGGCCCTGCCTGAACGTGTTGATCCTGTCATACATGTTCCGCGCCCACGTGCCGGTCGCGTCGAGGGCGTCGCCGAACGCGTTTGTGATCTCCTCCTCGGTGCCGGTCCCGAATGCCGTCAGCAAGTTCTCCCACGATGCTTTCATCATGTTCGTGGACCCCTGCAGGGTGTTCTCGGCCTCCGCGGCAGTATTGCCCAGCAGCCCCATCGCGTCGACCCCTTTGGTCAGCATCGCGGTGACGGCCTCCTGATACTCGGGGAGCGGCACGTCCTTCAGCTGGGTGTACTGGTCGGAGAGCAAGCCCGCGGCCTGCGCGGCTTCGAGGAATCCCTCGTTCGTCTGCGGCAGCAGACCTGCGAACTGGTCCGCGATGCTTAGATACGAGGTCGTGCTGCGGGTTATGAGCTGATATTTCTCGGTGAGCAGCCCCATGTCGCGGCCAGTGCCGGATGCGTAGTCGGAGATGGCCTGCAAGCCCTGCTTCGCGACGTCGTAGCCTTTTTGGTCGCCGAGGGTCGATGCGAACGTCGCGCCGATGGATGTCATCGACTCCAGATACTCGTTAGCGGAGATGCCGAGCGACTTGTACGCTTCCTTGGCGTCGTTCATGATGGCAGCGGTGTCCATCTCGTCGAATATCTTCTCGACGCCTCCCGACAGCTGCTCGAAGGTTGAGTAGGTGTCGAGGACGTTGCTCTGGAAGTCGCGCATGGCCTGGACCGCGGTGCTCCCGAGGATGCCCTTTGCGAGCGATGCGATCTTGCCGGCTCCCGAGGATATAGCCCCTCGGAGGCCGCCGGACATCGCCTCGCCGCCATCCTTGCCGGCTCCCTCCATCTCTGGGATGAGAGCCTTCGAGATTTCGCGGCGCGCGTTTTTCGTCGTCGGTATGATCGTTACATAGGCTTTGCCGACGATGGGCCCGCTTCCTGCCATGTCCTACTCCTCGTCGTCGTCGTTCGCGCCTGCGCCATCCCACCACGCATCGAAGTCCGCGATTGGTATGGCCCCGGACCCGAACGTCTCGTTCTTGTCCTCAGCTGGCTCCACGCCCGGACGCGGGATCGGTTGCGGCGCCTTGGGCTTCTGGCTGCCCTTCTTCATGTGGGTCAGCACGTATCCATAGCTCAAGTTAGCAAGCATGTCTGCGATATGGGCCAGCAGCATGGGTGTCTTTTGGTCGCCCTGCCAGCCCGCTGCCTCGGGCTCGATTTCCGAGACGAGGGCCGCCCCCGCGTCCAGGTATGACACGAAGTCGCGGAGATCGGCCCAGTTCATTTGCGAGCATGGGATGCGGTAGAGCGACACCCCTGCCCTTGTGATGAGGTCGTAATTCAAGGCCCGACCATGCTCTTCAACGAGCGCGGCCAGGCGAATCATTCCCCCACGTCGACCTGCGACGCGTCGCTCCACGCGGACAGGATTTCACCGACCTCCCGCTGCGTCGCGACATCCAGCAGCCCCGGGGCGAGTGCGTCCAGCACATCGAAGAGCTCATCGACGCCGGAGCCATCGCCGACGCCGGAGAGCTTCTGTACCTGCCTCGCCGGCAGGTCTTGGATGAGCGGCAGGGTCCACACCTGCGACTCGTTCCCCTCGATTGCGAAGGCGAATTGCTCGCCCTTGTCCGCTGCTATGACCTGCTTGTTCTCCACGAGCTTCATGATGATTCCCCCTTATCTGAGCTCGACTTATATGGTCTGGCCGTCGTCGGTGTAGATGTAGATGCTGTTGCCGGAGCTGTCCGGGTAGCAGGACAGGGTCACACCCCACACGATAGCTTCGGAATTCTTGAGGCTAATATCCTCAAGCCCGGTGACCTCGGCGTTCGGGGCCACGATGAGCACCCGGGTGTCGCCATCCTTGATCTTGAATGCCCAGGACTGAGCACCGGGCAGGTCGCCATTGACAGCGACGGCCAGCTGGTTGCCATGGGCGTTGGTCGCAGCAGTCGCGGTCACCGCGGAGGCGCCGAATGCGTTCTTCAAGCTCGCCTCGCTCGTTTCGAGGTGCGACCACGTGAGCGTACCCTCGAAGCTTTCCTTGATGCGGCGCACCAGGGATCCGGACCAGTCCTTGATGTCGGCCGTGCTAATGCTCGGCGACAGCGTGAGGCCGTCCTCGGAGATATAGCCGCAGTCAGTGAACGCCGCGTCGAGCGCTGCGTCAGCGGAGGTGGGCAGGGACGTACCGAGGGGCGCGGACAGGATCGCGCCGACCCCGGATGCTTGGTCGGGGGAGCCGACCAGAACGTTCTTCGCGTTGAGAGCCATGATTTCTCCTTTTGCTCGTCTTTACGACGTCATAACGACGTCGCCGCGTACCGAAAATTGCATCGAGCAGCGGACCCGCGGCATGACCGGGTTTGATGTGTCCGGAAGCTCGACAGGCTGCGACGTAATCACAGCCGCGTGATAGTGTAATGAGAGGCCGCGCTCGTATGGCATGGCGAGGCACATCCCGACGAGACGATTCGCCTCGGCGATGGCCTCCCCCCATGTCGATGCGTAGACATCCATCGACACAGCGTGGACGTCTGCCACGAGGTCAGACCTCGATCCGCCGACGCGTCGGATACAGACCAGCGTGCCCGCGGCAGGCAGGTCGCCGAGGCTTGGCGGTATGGGCATCGCGGAGAAACTGACTCCCTCGATGTCCGCGGCCGCGTAGAGCGCGGATAGGTCCACGCGCAGCGCGTCCTCTATATCCACAGAAGCAACGATCTGCATGCTAGTTCACCTGCGAGTCGTAAATTGCTCTCTCTAATGCATGATTATAGATTGCAGCACGCAGGGCGCTCCGGTTGCCGCAGGACACGTAGGCGATTTGACGCCCACCTCCGAATCCGCCTGGCTTCGGTCCTTGGACTTCCCACTCCGAATGTGCGGTGCCATAGCCAGCAGCCGCGGAAGCCACGCGCTCGGCGGCCTGGTCCACGACCTCGGCGACCTCCTGCGACATGAGCAGTTCGCGGAAGCCCTCGGAGTCGAGTTCGAGTGATACTTGTTTCATGTCATCACCCCTCGTATTGCCGGAGGTAGACCTGTAC
>ERZ808034.155-NODE-155-length-9915-cov-3.884428_pt1 | contig 9915 bp, 10 predicted proteins | sample MGYA00380188_ERZ808034 | MGnify/ENA primary metagenome ERZ808034 (study PRJEB31490, sample SAMN06133380) | cow dung metagenome | isolation source: M12 | host: cow | place: China: Chengdu | collected 2015-05 ...
CTATAGATATATAGAAGAAAGTCTTAAGGGCAAAACCCCCGGGGGGGGGATAAAGGGGGGCAAAACGTTTTGCCCCGATTTTCCCTTACTCCCAGGCGGAAAAGGGATTAAGGGCTTAACTTTCTTCTACCTTGAGATTTCAGAAGAAAAAAATAAAAGAAGAAGATTCTATAGATATATAGAAGAGAGTCTTAGGGGCAAAACTCTTGCCCCGGTCCTACGGCCTGTCGATATCATTCAGCTCGATAACGCGTCGCAATTCTGCCACTTTCCTTGTTCTTTGATAATAGGTCAAGGCAGTGGCTGCCGAGTGGCCTAAAATTTGGCTGCACGCCTTTATGTCCCCGCACCCATAATACAGCATCGTACTGGCGGTCTTTCGAAACGTGTGAAGGGAGCCCGGGAGCCCGACCTTGTCCAGGGCCTTCTTCAACAGCGAGTACCTCCCGGACTGTGTCCGCGGAATCAGGTCGAAGATGAGCCCCTGGGGCCTGTGCCATTGCACCAGTTCCTGGTAAAGGTTCCTGGGGATGGGCACCACCCGGGCGGTCCTGGTCTTGGTGATGGCAGCCGGGAACGTGATGGTGTAGTCCAGGTTCAGGTTCTCCCAGCGCAGCTCGGAGCATTCCCCTTGGCGGGCACCTGTCTGCGCGAGCACTTTCAGGTACAGCTGGAACTGCCGGCGCACGGATTCGTTCGGGTGCTCCACGGCCTCGATTATGGCCCTTATCTTCTGTAGGTCCCAGCAGGGCCTCTCGTCGGGTACCGCCTTGATGGAGGGTATGGACTGGAGGACCCTGGCGGGAAGGCCGTACTCAAAGACCGCGAACCGGCACAGGCCCTTGAGCATCTCTGCGACATGCCTGCGGCTGGAGCTCTTGAGGTGGGCCTTGGCCGTCATAATGCGGTCGATGAGGGGCTTGTCCAGGCTGGTCAGTGGTTGCCCCATCGGAAGGACCTCACGGCATATTCTGGTGTAGTTGGCTATTGTTCGCTCAGATTTGCCCTCCAGACGCATTTTAGCCTCCCACCGGTCAACTACACTGCCAAGGGTCAAAACGGCCTCAGAACCCCGTTTCCGTGCGATTACGGGGGTGCTGTCCGTAGTGAGCACAGCCTCGGCCAGCTCGGGTGGCACGGGTTCGTGGTGCGCCTCGAGGTCGCAGGCCTCGTCGTAGGCAAGCTGGACCCTGCGCAACCATCGGTCGGCCTGGGCCTTGTCCGGCCCGATGGGGACCAGCTTCTCGGGTCTGCCGGTCTGGCGGATTCTCCCGTACCATTTGGCAGACGCCCGGTTCTTGTTCTTGAGCACAACGCTGTATGCTATTTTGTCCATTTTTTCCTCCATTGAGCACAAAAGTGAGCACAAAAAAGATATAAAATACCCTTTACTTTGTCAACGAATTGGCGTTTTTAGGCAAAAAAACGGGGTGTAAACATAACATATGTTTTACCAAACCCCTTGATATTCAAGGGCTTGGTGAAGGCTGAGCACAAAGGTGAGCCAAGCCGGTAAACTAAACTTTACAAAAGTGCCATAATTCGGGCCCGACGCCATCCCTGAACAAAGTGTCATAGTTTCAGGGTATGAAGACAGACGAAGAACTCGAAGAAGAGGCCATAAGGCAGGCCCAGAAGGTATGGGGCGGCCAGGTGGTCCTCCCCTACGTGCACTGCACTGAATGCCCTCCCGACCAAATCAAGCAGCGCTGCGTTTGCGACGTAATGACGGGCACGGCCATTTGTGCCCGTCACTGGATTGAGCGGCGACTCAAGGAACTGAAGGCCCAGAACAGCCCGAAGCTGGATACCGAAGACTTCGCGAAGATATAAACGATACCTATGGAGTAACTATGGCCACAAAGAAGACAAAGAAGACAGAGGAGCGGGTAATCAAGGCCGCCCCCAGCCCGGAAGACGAGCTGGTCCTTGCCGGCCTGCAGAAGGCGCCCGTCAGGCCCCTGCCTACCCCGGGCGAGATAATCGCCCACGACTATCCCAGGGTCTTCCTCAGGGAGCCTGTCGACATCTACCTGGCCATCCTTAACGAGCTTGTACTGGCAAGGATTTGGAGGGAACATGGCGGCAACAGATAAGCGTAAAAGCGCCAAGAGAGGCCCAGGCGTGCCGTTTACTGCGGAGAGGGCCAGGGAATGTGCATACACGTCAATCCAGGCCCGTGCGAGGCGCAAGCAGGTCCGCATGGAGATGCTCAAGAAGCTGACCACCGACCTGAACCTCGGCGAGGAAATAGTCAAGGCGTTCAAGGCCCATGACGGGGCGCAGATAGACCTAATCGAGAAGGCCCTGCGCATTGTCGGCCTGACACATGACGAGTCCTTGAGGGCCTCGGTCGACGTCAGCGCAAAGATTACAGCACCAAATCTCAACATCACCTTCAAGGACGCAGAAAAGAGCTGATGGATATCGATATCCCCTTATTGCCTGTTCAGAAGGAGTTTCTTCAGGCCAAGGAGGATTTCGTGGCCATTGTCTCCGCACGTTCCTGCGGCAAGACATGGATAGGCGTGCTCGACGCGATACTCGAAGTCCTGCGGGGAAATTCGATACTTTATATGTGCCAAAATGATGGCGCCTGGTACAAGGGCGGCTGGGTCCACCTGAAGGCGTTCCTTCGCAGGTTCGGGCTCGAGGACTGCTGGTCATGGAACGGCACGTACAAGACCGGCACGCTGTGCGGCAAGAAGTTCTACGTGGGCACCTACGAGAATGTCGACGGCGCCCGTGGCGCGACTGAATGTAGCACGCTGTACCTCGACGAGTTCATGTTGTCGAAGCCGTCCATCATGGCCGCGCTCGCACCCTGCCTGCGTGGTAAGGACGCACAGGGAAACGACGTGAACCCGCGCATACGCGCATTCAGCTCCCCGAACATGGAAAGCCTGTGGCAGCTCATGATTGTCGAGCACGAGAAGTACGGCATCAGGGTGCTCCGGTCGAAGCTGGCCGACAACATCTACGTGTCCGACAAGCAGAAGGCCCTGATGGCCAAGGCCATCTTCGACCCCAAGCTGCGGGCCCAGGAAATCGACGGCGAGATTATCCTGGACGGCGGGCAGACCGCGGTCATGAACCTGTCGGACTTCACCAACGTGGTGCAGTTCTTCCACGACGACGGCGTGTACGCCGGCCTGGACATGGCCCACAAGGGCCAGCGCGACGGGCACGTCTTCTGCGCCCTGCAGGGAAACCGTGTGCTGGCCTTCCACGAGTTCGGCAAGTGCGACCACATGGAAGTGGTCACCTGGATTAAGAAGTTCCACGCGAAGCACCCCATCAAGATGCTGAACATCGACCTGGCCTGGTCAGAACTGGTCTACGAGCAGCTTCGATATTCGATAAACTGCGCACAGGTGTCCTTCGCCGAGAAGGCGCCTGGCGACGACGAGAAGATTCAGTACCAGTATGCGAACATCAGGGCCTGGGGCTACTTCAACATGGCCAAGCAGACCCGCGACGGGCTTGTCTGGGACGTGGACGGCGAGTTCATCGATTCTGATATAGTTTCAGAATTCAAGAGGGAGGTCTGCAACACGCACTTCCTGCTGGACAAGAGCGGTAGGATTTTGATAGAGCCGAAGGACGACATAAAGATTAGACTCGGGCGCAGCCCGGACCCGGCCGATGCCGGCATGCTGGCCTGCCTGTCCAGGCCGGACGTCATGGCGCCTACGCTGGTGGCCCACCACCAAATCGAGGACAGCAAGTATCGACGCGAGCTGGAGCAGATAATGAGCGAGGACTAGGAATGGCAGGCGAACTGTACTCAAAGAGGAACCCGTACGAGGAGCGCGAGCTGTTCGCCATGCTCGAGCGCATGCGCAGAATCGGCGAGCTCGACGTCCAGATGGACCGGGAGCTCGGCGAGCTCATCATCGCCGCGACCAAGTACGCCATGACCTGCGGCATGCGCAAGGGCATGAGGTTCGACACCGACGACGCATTGAGCCAGTGCACGGTCTACGCCCTGGAGGCGTCCAGGAAGGCCGAGACCCAGAACCCGAGCAGCTACGTGAACTACATCGTGACCGCGGTGCAGACGAACTGGACCAGGGACTCGATGACCGAGGCCAACAGGCGCAAGCTGCTCTTCCCGGTAGGTTCCGGGGAGGGCCTGGAACTGGCCGCGGAAATGGACGGGAGCCCGGAGGGCATAGCGCCCTGGGAGGCCCTGAGGATTTACACACTGAAACAGAAGGAGGCCGACGATGGCCAAGGTAAGACACATAGAGGACGCCCTGGAAGAGGCGGCCAAGGAACTGGCCGGCGGACAGCCGGCCGAGGAAACGCACGAGGACCCCGCCCCGGCGGAAGAGACGCATGAGGACCCGGCCCCTGCCGAGGAACCCCACGAGGACCCGGCGCCTGCCGCGGAGGAGCCGCACGACGAGCCGGCCCCCGCGCCGAAGGCGGACGAGATAGGCGACGAGATAGCCAACCAGAACTCGGTCATCAGGCGCAGGCTTGAGCGCCAGGCAGAAAAGTACAACAAGGAGCTGGCCGACCGCGACGCTACCATCGCCGAGCTGAAGAAGCAGTTCGAGGAATTCAAGGCCGCGAACCAGCCCGCCCCGGCTGTACTGACCCGTGACAAGTTCAAGACCGACGAGGAATTCGTGGCCGCCCTGACCCAGCAGCAGATTGATGCCGACAGGGCCAGGCAGGCCGAGCTCCGCAAGGAGCAGGAGGCCAAGGAGGCCGAGGCCCGTGCCGCCCAGGAAGCCGAGGCCGCCGAAATCAAGCAGCGCCAGGACAGATTCCTGAACAACGTGGACTACTGCTTCGGGAATCCAGAAGAAAAGAAGCAGTTCATGGGAACGGTCAAGACCTACCTGGGCAAGGGCCTGGGCGACCTGCTGGACGCCTGCCCGATTGCCAGCGACTACCTGCTCGGCAGCCCCCGCGGACCGAAGGTCCTCAACCGGCTGCTGACCGACAAGGAGGCATTCGTCAAGGTCTTCGACCCCAAGGGAATCACCCCCATGGAGCAGTTCTACGCCCTGAAGGAGATGGAGAAGGAAATCTATGGCGCCCCCAGCCCGGCCATGGACACACCGCCCGCCCCGGCAGAGGCCAAGCCCGCCCCGGCCAGGAAGGCCCCGGCCTACGGCAAGCCGGGCGCCCAGGGAGGCGGCAGGTCCGCGGACGTGTACACGGACCCCAAGGCCCGCAGGGACGAAGTCAGGAGACTGCTAGGCTACTAGCCAGGACCCGCCGGAAGGCGGGCCTTTTTTGTTTGTCGATAACTATGCAGTAGAAGGACGAGTACCCCGGCTTCCGTCCGGCCATTCCCAGTGTAAACGCTCCGTCCTGGCGGGCACCAAGAACCGACGAGGAAGTTCCCCGTCAATGTGCAACCCGCCATACATCAAAGGAGTTTTTACATGGCAATCGCACCTAATTCCTTCACCAACCGCACGAAGCTAGACCCCTTGGCCACTGCTCTTCGCGACAACATGCCTTACATCCGCGCCTCCAAGCAGGAATTCCCTCAGTCCGAGCTGAAGGGCCGCAAGTTCGGTGATTCTGTTCACACCTATCTCTTGGACCCCGGCACCGTCGCTGACGGAATTATCGCCGACCCCGATTCCTTGACAGAGGTGGAATTGACCGCAACCATGGCCAATAAGAACACTTCCGTGGAAACGGATATGTGGGAAAACCTCGTCGATATCGAGGACTTCAAGAAGATTATCAAGACCAAGGGCATGAAGCTCGCCCGTTCCATCGAGAAGGACGTAATCGACCAGAACGTCTTCGCCTCCGTGCAGGCCTTCGTGCAGCCCAAGGTTGGCGGCGCTTCCGTCTTCGACACTGGCGTCATCGGCGACTCTTCCAGCGCCCTCGGCGAACTCGCCGTTGCCGGCAAGCTCGTGACCTTCGCGTCTCCTACCCTCACCGGTAAGATTTCCCGCGGTCTCCAGCGCAACCTCCTGCCCGATGACATCATGCGTGACATCTACAAGAACCGCTACCTCGGTGAATGCGAGAACACCTCCGTCATCGAGCAGGCCCTGATGCCCAAGATTAAGATGAGCTCCACGATGGACACGGCCCCTGAAATCACCTTCACTGTGGCCAACACCGACGCTTCCAGCAACCCGCTCAACTACGCTCCGGTCTCCACTATCGCTGCTTCCAGCGGTTCCGTGACCCTCGAGGAAGGCGCGGCCTATGTCGTGCCCAACGTGTTCGTCGTCGACCAGAGCGGCATGCGCACTAACCAACCGTTCGTTGTGATTTACCACAAGGAAATCACTGGCGTGTCCCACGGCGTGCCGACCTACACGTACAAGATTCCTGAAATCCGTCTGGCCGTCGGCGACCAGAAGGGCGCCGGGAACCCCAACGCGTGGACTCCGGCTCCTCTCGCCAGCCTGACCGTGTCCCTGACACCGCTCCTCTCCGCAGGCTCCAGCTACCTCGTAACCCAGACCCGTCTCGACGACTGCCTGGTGTTCGACAGCTACACCTTCGAAGACCTCCCGTCTTCCCGTACCGAGAACGTCGGCGTGGACGGCCCGGTCGTGCTGAAGTGCATGGAGTTCGGCGACGGCAAGAACGGCGTCAAGCTCACAAGGATTGACGCACCCTATCTGTCCAAGATTTGGGACGAACGTCTATCTGTCACGGGCTATATCGAAGTATAACTCTGTAGGCTGAAACAAGAAACCCGCCGCGAGGCGGGTTTTTTGCTATATTTGTGTTAGGTGGACCTGCCCCCATTTCGCGGGGCAGCAACATCGGCAGCAACATCTTTACAGGAATGACATACACAGGAATGACATACACAGGAATGACATACAAGGGAGTCAGGTTCCGCCAGGACGCTCTCGATATGATTAGGAACAAGCCGTCCGAACTGTTCCGCATAATGTCGGAAATAGACCGTCGGGAACAGTGTGACCTGATTAACCTGCCCTGGCTCTACGTAAGGGCTGGCGGAACCATGCTGCTCATCGACGACGAGTAGCTACTTTAACGGGTGTTCCCTAATCATGTACTTGGGGTCGAACGGGTCGTAATAGTACCGTTCATCCAGCCCGTGCAGCACTTTGTCGGCCTTGCTCTTGAATACCGGGGTATACAGGTCGTATCCGTCCACCGCTATGGCCTTGGCCATGGGGTTGATGGCATCGGGCTTTCTCGTCAGGGTGAACGACGTGCCGGGCGTGTTGCCTATGTTCACGTTGTGCTTGACGTCCTGTATGAACTTGTCGGCAACGCCGGGCCTGCCGAGCGTCATGCCGTAGTTCGTGTTCCTGTGCCTCCACGTGGAGGGGCCGGGCCATTTTCCATTTACCGGGCTGGTCTGCCTGAGCTGGTTCGCCCAGTGGCTGGCCAGCGAGTCCAGAACGAAAGCGTCACGCTTCTCGTCCTCGGTCAGGCCCCTCTTGCCGAGTATGCCCTCGTAGTCTACGGGATGGTCCTCTGACTTCCAGCCGTCGCGCCACGTCCTGGCAGGAGCTGCCTCTGGCACGGCCTGTTCCGGCACGGCCTGTTCTGGCACGGCCTGTTGACGCCTCTCCTCGGCGGCCCTCTGCTGTTCCATTGTCCGGGCCCTGTTCTCCTCGGCCCTGCGTTCCTGGTTCCTCATGTACCTGGCGCGGTCCGCCTCAATCTTGGCCAGGTCGGCCTGCTCCCTGGCGGCATCGGCGACAGCGGCCGATTCCACGGCCTTCTGTACAGGCGCGGCGGCCGGTGCCTGCTGGGCCTTCCTGGCCTCCTTGCGGGCCTGCTTCTCGGCCTGCCTGGCGTCCGCCTTCAGCTGTGCCGCCTCAATCTTCTCCAGGTCCTGGGGCTTGCCGTACTGCATCAGGGCGAAGTCGTTGACCATGTCACTAGTTGCACGTGTTATGTCATCGGCATCGACATGGTTAATCATGAGGCCTCTGCCTTTTGATAGGAGGCCCTTGAAATTGTTCAACCAGTCATTCACAATGTAGTTTGCCGTGCCTGTATTGACATCATTCAATAGAGATATAATTTGGTCTATATTATTGCTTGTTTGTGCAATATTTTCTATTGCAGCCGTGCTTGCCATAGCACGGAGTACATCTCCATCAGCAACCAACCTGTCTATTGAAGCATATATTTTGTCGGCCTCGGATATAAGTGCATTGTATGTTTCATCGGACATTCCGTGAGATGCAAATAAATCTCGGCTGTTATGCCAGTAGTCAAAATTATCCTTTAGTCTGTCCTTAAAATAGTCAGCTAACTTGGTCGTATTCGCTTCTTTCGGCAATAGCATTTCACCGGTGCGCCCCTCGTTCAGAATCTTGAAAGCGTCGGCTGTCTGCAGCGTGCCTACCTTGGGGAATCGGTCGATGTAGTCGTCAAGCACATTCAGCGCACTGGCGTCGTAGTTCCTCAGGACGAACTCGGCAGCCCTGGACCCAATCTTGGCGCCGTGCCTCAGCCCCTTCAGCAGTGTCTTGACGTCGCCCATGCCGGCCACGTCCAGCAGGCCTGGCATTCCGCCCGCCGCCAGTATGCCTGCCGCACCCACGCCTGGCACGCTGCCAAGTCCGGCATCTACCGCGGCGAGGCCGCTGGGCCTTCCCAGGACCACGTCGGCCGCGGCCTCGCCAAGGTTGGCCAGGCCCCTGTTCAGCTTGGGGTCGGCCAGTGCGGTGTATAGCGGGTTGGTAGGTGCCTGCGGCACCGGCTGGCCCGGCCTGGGCAGGCCTATCTCCGTCGTACGTTCACTGTTCCTGGCGCCTGCCAGCAATTCCCTGGCCCTGCGGGCCCAGTCCACTCCCAGCACGTCGGCTGCGTTCATGTCTGCCATAATCGGGTCTCCTCGACCATAGGTATCGACCGTGCCCCGATACCTATGGTTAGGAGACTCCAAATGCTGGCCGTAAACTCACTGATACAAGAAGCCCTGGAGCTCACCTCGATGGTGGGCGACGGCGAAGCCGCCGAGGGCACCCTGGCGGCATCCGCCCTGGCCCTGCTCAACAGGGTCGTGGCACGCCTGAACAACGACAACTACTTCAGCTCTACAATCGAATACCGCGACGTGCATGCCGCGGGCGAAATCATTTTCCGAAAGCTCGAGGAGGGCGAGCCCCTGGAGGCAGGGGTCGTCGACATCGAGCCGCCCGAGTCCATCGACGGAGTGTCCAGGAAGCTGGGAATCAGGTGGATTGAATTGCTCGGCAGCAATCCCAGGGACCAGATGGCCCGCAAGTCATACTCGTTGGCAGACACGTACAGCTACGGCCTGGACGACGAGGAGGCCCCCTCGGGCGGACGCAGGATGATTGGCAGGCTGCTCCTTAACGGCACGGCCCCGGCCATGTTCCGCGTGTTCCTGAATCGGCGCCTGCCGGTCTACGAGATGACCGACATCATGGCCATCAGCCCGCTCTATCACGACGCCCTGCTGTACTCCCTGGCCGTCGCGATTTGCGAGAAGTACAAGCTCTACGACTACAAGCCCGAGATGGAGCGCCAGAAGGCCGCGGCCCTGGCCGTCATCGACCGCAACACATTGAACAACAGGTTCATGAACGAGGGCTACAACGCCGGCAGCTACATGGACGCATACTATGACGGCATGGGCGGCAACGGGCTGCACCTCTAGGAGGCGGGAATGGCCACGAGTCAGGTCGTACAGTTCCTGGTAGGAAAGTCCGCGAAGGGAAAATTCCCGTCCGTCATGGGCGCGGAGCTTTCCGTCAACATGTACAAGGGCGAGAATGGGGGCAAGTCCTTCATGGAGTCCGTCCCCGGCATCAGCTTCCTGCAGCAGCTTGGCGGACGCTGCCGCGGCACCTACGTGAGCACCCGCGGCCTTGACGCCACGCACAGTCCCGAGGACATGTACGTGGTGATGGGCAACGCCTGCTACCGGGTAACCGAGCAGGGGGCCACGGTCGTGTT
>ERZ808034.156-NODE-156-length-9867-cov-3.137896_pt1 | contig 9867 bp, 13 predicted proteins | sample MGYA00380188_ERZ808034 | MGnify/ENA primary metagenome ERZ808034 (study PRJEB31490, sample SAMN06133380) | cow dung metagenome | isolation source: M12 | host: cow | place: China: Chengdu | collected 2015-05 ...
ACAACGCCAGCAAGGGCAAGCTCGGTTACCTCACTAACGCGAAGGTATGGGGTGCAATGAAGACTACTCCTAAGGTTGCTGGTGGTGACCGCTTCATCATGGAGGAGGCTGCAGGCAACGTGGTGAACGGCTATCCTGCTGACTGGACTAACATCGTCCCTTCTGCTGACGGATCTGCAATGATCTTCGGTAACTGGGAGGACCTCTTCGTAGGAGAGTGGGGTGGATTCGATATCGTCATCGACCCTTACACTCAGGCAGGTTCGGCTCAGATCATCATCACCATCAACGCATGGAATGATGCTATCGTTGCAGAGCCTAAGAGCTTCGCGGTTCTCAAGGGTATCACAGCCTAATCAGAATAGAGATGGTAGAGCGTTCTTATCTTGAACAGTTCCAGCCTTCTCTTGAGGATCTCAAGAGGCATCTGAGGGTAACTTCAGATGACCTCAATGAGACCCTTGAGATGTATCTTCGCGCGGCTATTGAGTCGGCGGAGCATCATATTGGAAAGGTTATCGCGGTGTCGGAGTTCTGCTATTCCGGTTGGTTCGTCCGTTCGTTTGACCTGATGCCCACATTCCGTAAGGTGGTGAAGGTTGAGGTTGACGGAGTTGAGCTGACAAAAAACGAATATACCGTAGATGGAAGGACGCTGTTGATATCGTCAGAGGTATCCGGAGAGAATCTGGTTGTCTCTTATGAAGCTGGTCTATCGCAGGTACCATTCGATATGAAGGCTGCCATCCTATTGACTGCTGCCAAGTTGTTCAATAATCCAATGGACACTGTTGAGAGTCTTCCTTCAGTAGCGAAGAATCTCCTCCGTCCTTATAGATCATGGGGCATGGGGAATGGCACTAACTGTTAACATAGGAGAACTTGATACTCTTGTTTTGGTCCAGAAATGCATCATGGCCAGGGGAGCGCAAGGCGACAAGCGCATGGAATATGTGGACTGTTGTCGCGTATGGGCGAAGATTGAACGCAATATCAATGAGATGGTAGCAAACAGTAACCTCGAAGAGGATAACACTATCGAACTGACTTGCTATAAGATTCCGGGGCTTGACAGAAACTGGCGAGTGGTGGTTGAAGGTATCCCTTATGTCATCACGGCTATTGATCCTATAAGCAGAATGTCTCCACTTAACATTCTTACATTAAGGGGTATTGACTGATGATGATGGACGGGATAAGACTAAAAATGGACGGTCTTGACGACTGTATGAGAGTTTTTGATGCGCTGCCTGATAATGTTGTGAAGATGGAGAAGGTAGCCATGCGTAAGGCCTCTCAAGCTGTTGCGAAGAATATCCGCAAGGGTGTACCGAAGCGATTCAGGCGTCTTGTCAAATTTAAGATGCATGAAGATAGGAATCGAAACACTTACGTCCTTATCGGTCTATATAACCGCAAAGAGACAGCAGGAAACCAACCTGAACAAGGTGATCCGGTATTTGACTGGTTCAAGGCATACTGGGCTAACTACGGTACTCTTTCAAGGCGAGATCCTAGCCATCAGTTCAAAACCAAAATCAAAGCCAAGACTCAGGGAAATCCGAGAAGGCAGTCGGTCGGACAGCCGGCACAGAACTTCTTCGAACGATCTGTTAAAGGATGGCAAGATGTCTATGTTGAGACATTCGAGAAGGAGATGAAGAACAATGAACAGAAACTATACGACAGGTAGTATGAAGGAAACGATAGGAATAAGACTCACGGAGCTCGCATCTGAATATGTCGACTTCTACTTCGCTGAGGCGCAGACGGAGGATTATCCGTATGCGGTGTATACATCCTCTGTAACTCCGGTGTTTACGAAGGATGGTGTACATCATTATGAGGCTTCTGTGATGGTTACTGTCTACGCGAAGGAGCTTGAGAAGGTCAATACCATAGCCGGTCATATCTCGGGGGCTGTCTTCAGCTATATGAATAACGGACAATATGCCTCAAGGCAGCTGTCTGACAATACTGACTGTACTGACGAGGTATGGTCACGGGAAATGAGTTTCACAATCAAACAATATCGATAATGGAAGGATATAATGTTGCATTTATGGTCGACGGAAAGACGCTCGTCGGTCGTACGCAGGACGATATGAACATCGCTGCAAGAACCAAGGACAGCCTTACCAAGGATGACAAAGGGAACGGCAATGAGACCGTCACCGGACATGACGTTACATTCCGCACTGCGGGTCTCATGGACAACACCAAGCCGGAAGGTGAACAGAAACTTACACGCGATGAGATCATAGAGCTGTCACTTAGGAAGGGTGAAGCTGCAAAGATTCCAGTGCGTTACGGCGCAGAAAATGGCGCTGTCTATGGCGGTACCGGAATCATCACAGGTTATTCTGAAAGTACGGCTGCCAATGGTGATGCCACCTACGGTCTTGATGTCAAGATCAGCGGAGAGTTTGCTAAGATTGAAGAATAAGCCATGGATAAGAGATACATCACGGTAGCTGATGCTCAGTATAGGGTTGAGGCTAACTGGAAGGCGATAACTGCCTTCCTTACATCCGTAGGAAGGGATAATCTCCAGGGCATCACAGACCTTGCCCTCCTTCCTCCTTCAGACATGGCTCCGCTCATGGCTGCTTGTCTCAATGAAGGTGAGCGCCTTGACGGACGAGAGGTTCACTTTACGGGAGAATGGATCGAGGAAAACTGCGGACTGGTTGAGGTCAGTGCGTTCATCACTGAGTTCCTGTATCAGACCACTCCTAAGCTTCCGAAGGCTGAAGAAAAAAAAGACTGACGTCTTCTGATCCCATGCCTCTGACAATCGGTCAGGTCAGAGGATGGGGCATCAGCCTTCTCCATCTCACCCGTAATGAGTTCTATCTTATGAGACCTGGGGAGTTTTGGGAAGCTATGGATGCTCACAACAAGGAGAAGGAGGCGGACCGGAGGCATATGGGCGAGCTTGTCAGAGGAGCTACGCTGAGGCTCTTTAATCTGCAGCTCAAGCGAGCGGACCAGATATCTGATCCGGTGGAGTTCTGGCCTATGCCGTGGGATGAACCAGCTCCGGCTGATGCGGAACTTGAAAGACTTGAAGCGATGACCGATAAGGAAAGGGCAGAATGCGCCCGTAAATTCATAGAAAAGGTAGGCTGGTAGTTATGGCTAACAATGCACCACAGATGAAGGTCAAGGCGACCATGGATAACTCCGATCTCAAGAAGCGGAGTCAGGAGTCTAAGGAAGCCTTGCGTGATTTTCAGAAGACAGGAACCGATGCTGTCAACAGGCTCGGAGAGGCTTTCGGTGTCAATACCGGAAAGATAGAGAATATGATGTCCTCTCTCCGTGGCCTGGGAGTCCGTCTTCAGGAGAGTGGCAATGCCGGTACCGCGGCTTTCGGAAAGATGCTCCAGGGCATCAACGGTGTTACTGCCGGCATTGCGGGAATGGGCCTTGCTGGAGCTCTCGCCACATTCAAGCTCCTGTCTTCCGAAGCTGAGAACTTCAAGAACACTGTTGCGGGTGCTAATCTTGAACTTGAGACTACCGCTTACATAGATACATACCGTCAGGTGATACATGACTTCAACAGGGATCTGGGAGAGGGTTTTGCTGAGACGGAAAGTGGATGGAAGAAGTTCTGGGGAACGATAGGTTCTACCATGAAGGCATACCTTACATCCGGAGCTGCATTTCAAGGTGCGCTGCCTGGTGCTACGTCAATTGGCGTTTCAGGCGCGAACACTCAGCAGCTTAATACATTCCTTCAGACCACTCAGCAGGCATCGGATGCTGCTGCAAGGGCTGAGGAGATCTTCAGACAGATATATTCTGTCCAGCGACAGATATCCGACTCCTCAGTCGAGTGGGCGAGGATGGAACGCGATATAGCGGAATACAAGAGAATCGCTTATGATAAGACTGTAGATACTGTAACCCAGCAGGAGGCCTTAAGGAAATCAGTTGAGCTGATCACGCAGAGATACTCTGAGGAAGCAGATTTGAGAAGGCAGCTTGCAGATCTTCAGTTTGAATATAATAGCCTTGCAGAATCATCTGTTGCGGATATCGACAAGGCGAATCAGTTGAGGATACAGGAGGAAGCTACCGTGGCCCGCTTGAACAATGCTCTGAGAGAGCTTTCCGAGCGTCAGGCTACCGTGACTCTGAACGCTCAGAAGGAGGCTCAGGCAAGGGCTGATGCTCTTGCAGCTGCTCAGCAGATGGCTCAGTCAAGAGCTGACCTTAAGGCATGGACCGAAGGTGCTGCAGTATCTCAGATAGAGACTCCAGGTACAGCGGCTCAGAATGTCCCTGGTATCATCGTCCCTGTTAAGGCGGAGCTCGATACTCAGCAGGTGATTGATGTGACGAATGAAATGCAGTCTATCATATCATCTTCATTCGAGAATATAGGCGTATCACTTGGTAATCTTCTTGGAGACCTTGTCACCGGAGAAGACGCATGGGGCAACTTTGCCAACTCAGCGATATCCGCTTTCGGTGACATGGCCATAGCGGTCGGAAAGATGGCGGTATCTACAGGCATGGCCACTCTCGGCATCAAGGCAGCTCTAGAATCTCTTAACGGTGCTGTTGCGATAACAGCAGGTGTGGCACTGATAGCTATAGGCTCTGCAGTTAAGGCCGGTTTGAGCAATGTGGCTTCCGGAAACTACAGCGCATCGAGCAGTGTAGCATCATCTACAGGAAGCTATGGCAAGTCTTCTTCATCGCTCGCAACAGGAGTCGAATCGCGAGAGATAACAGTCAAGGTGACAGGTACGTTGAGGGCTTCTGGAAATCAGCTGCTCACAGTCATTGAGAATGAGAATAAACGTAAGAATCACACAACATAATGGCTGCGGTTTACGGAAACATATACAGGTTTACATTCGACTCCAAGAATGGATCAGCAATAGAGATCGTCATTGCCAAGGCAGGATATTATGGCGAGTTGACGACTCGTCCTCTTGGCCGAGCTCCGATACTTCGTCGAGAGAACAATGGCAATATCTTCGGTACGTCGCTGGAGATATATCCTGAGTGCGTCGTGCCTGGAGAATACTCGCAGTTCTATACTTCGGATGCGTTTGAATATAAGGTAACTCTGTATCGTAATGGCGCGAATATATGGTCCGGATTCATAACTCCTGAACTCTATGCAGAACCGGATATCCCTGCTCCGTATGACGTTCAGATCATCGCTACAGATGGACTGGGAGAACTCAAGAGATTTGACTTCTACAGTGAAGGTGTGAGGTCCTTCCATGATCACATTACGGGCATACTTTCAAGACTGGGAATCAATCGCAAGTTACATCTGATCTCCCAGATGTCCTATGAGCTTGATGCCAGTATGGTCGTACCTTCGGATCTTCTGAATGTACAGATCAATCTCCGCCATGAAGACGAGAATACCTGCTACGATGTACTGCAGAATATTCTTACGGCCTTACATGCCTCCATTACTCTATATAATGGTCAATGGCTGTTGCTGAGAGAAACAGATCTTATACTTCTGACTAGCGAATCTGGCGTATCCTCGTTTGAATCACGTTCTTCCGAACAGGTGCTTCTGCCTGTAAGGACGTTTGGGTCATCAAAAAACAATGATTGGTGGCCTGTCGGTAATATGAACGTGGCTGTAGAGCCAGCCATGAAAAGTATAGAAGTAGTATCTCCATATCATTATATGCAGAATATGATGTATTCTGATCTCTGGATGATGGAGAACTCCGCTACTTATGATGATGTAGAAGGTGCTTATATCCTTCCGGACGAAGGCTCGAATATTTCTCAAAAACTTGACTTCTATGGTGAGCGAGTTGGTTATAAACTATCTCTTAAGATCAAGGCAAGGAATGTAGGATCTGGAGAAGAAGATCAGAACATAGGTATTCGTGTTAAGATCGACGGAATAAACTATGCCGGCGAGCGTCAGTATTGGCTTGTTCAGTCAGCATCTTCCGACCGAGGTCGAAGCGCATATCTATGGCGTAATACTGAAGGTGAGATAGAGGCAGAACTTGAAGTTCCCTTTCAGTCAGATACGGCTTCAAACGCGCAGGAGATCGAGATAATACTTCCACTATATCGAGCTGGGAGCAGATCTTATATATATGCTACTTCGGTTGAGGTCACTGTATTCAATCCAGCCGGCATTCATGATATCTATGTTTATGAAATCTCGCTTGCAAAGTATGACCGTCCGGAAGGTCATAGAACAATAGTCAATATTGACAATGGGGCAAGAGAAAAGGGAGAAGATATAGACCTTACCATGACTGACGGTGCCAAGGCTCCGAATGCTGGAAGGTTTTCGATGACAGGAATACCTCTTACTGCTTATGGAGTAGTAACGAAGTGGCAAACTGGTAATGATGTCGCCGGAGAGTATATTGATGTCATGGCCAGGGACTATGCAAAATCGGTAGCATCTCCGAGGTTAAGATATTCAGGACGTCTGAATGTTCCTGCAGATTCTCCTATCCCTTGCATCTTCCTTCGTGACGGAACTTATTATTGGCCTAAGACTTATGGGCTAGACTTATATGAGGATGAAATGGAGGTTGAACTCTTAAGTATTCCTGCAGCAGATATAGATATTGTTAATTAAAATATAGGATATGAAGAAGATAAGGATAGGCAATGATATTCTTATACACTGGGAAATCATGACTGCGGAGGGAGAGCCTTATAGGCTTACAGATAAGAGTCTGCAGTTGATATTATCTACGACATACGACCGTAAGGAGGTTTCCAAGTTTGAAGTCGAAGATAATATACTCATGTTTACCTACATGGGGAAGAACCAGCGGCAACTTGGAAGATATACCGTAACTCTCATAGAAAACAACGGCAAGGAAGGAATGCATACCGTGGATGCTTGCGATGCATTCGAGCTGGTGGCAAGATCATGCGAAGCCGGTGGCGACGCTGACGGTAATGTCGAGGCGATTACACTCGAACTAAATTCAGTGATCACTGTAGGCGGAGGCGGTGGTGGCAACATTGACCCCGAACTCCTTGAGGGATTCATTCCTCTTTCAAGGGATTTTTCTGACGACTTTAACAACGATTTTGCAAGATAGATATGGAGACAAAGAAGATTGACGCTGAAGTCCTCAAGGCTAGGATAGAAGCAGCGAAGCAGTCGCAGTTCCCGATGGTAAGGAACATGGCTATACGTTTGGAAAAAATGTTGAACCGTAGCAAGAAGGAGGCTTAATCATGACGAAGAATGAGATTATCGAGGCTATCAATGCAACAATAGTGACCAATGGTCAGAAGGGAATCACAGCAGAATCCCTTGCCAATATCCTTCGGGAGATGGTCTATGCTTGTGCAGGATTACCGCATGTTCATATAGGAAGCGTGAACATGAAAACAGGCGAGCTATCACAGACCGCAGAACAGAAGGCTCATAATGCCGAGGTCTTTCAGCTTGTCAAGGCTTCGGAGGAAGTACTACCAGCTATTATACTGAATATGAGTGGATTCTATGAAGCAATGTTGGGAGCTCCTGTACAGGCTTCGTTAGTGTCGTTTGATACTATACTTACTCCTGTTGGGTTGATTCCAGGGGTTGAAGAAGAGGTTGTGACCTTGGCATCCATAGAGGCTACTTACATACTCCTTGCTGATGGAACAATAACAGTAGAACCACAGATAGAAGAATGAGCGAATTAAAATCATACATAAACCGAGTCCTCGGCAACAGCCTTCGATGCCTTCTTCCATCATATTGGTGGAAGAGGCTGTTCGGGCTTGTCGTGGACAGGATTGATGAGGTAGAATCTACCTTGTCAACTTCGATTGATGAGGCGAAGAGAGACGTGGATATTCCGATACTGGAGTCAAAAGAAGACCTTGAAAACCTCGATGTTCCAATGGGCAAACTTGCTGCCGTGATTGGAAAGGGCCGTAGTTTCAGGGAATGCTATCAGCCGACTGATTATGTGGAGAACATATACGACCTACTGACGCATATCCCCAATATTAATGTACTAGACGGTCCGATAACAAGAACTGTATCTATAGGTCTCATCACGCGTAATGCAAGCAAGACTATCTTATTAAATGTAGATAGTACACAGCAGGGGGTTATTGCCTATGACACCGCAACAAATAGAGTGTATAGTCTATCACAGTACCGTATACTTAATGAAGGTGTATTGCAAGAATTTAACGACCTCTTGAGTTCTGATGAGTATTGTTTTTCTGGCGGCACACCTGTGGCTCTTACTGAAGATGACTTCGATGTTCTCGACAAGCTCATCCGATGGGATGTATCTTCAGATGCCTATATCAAGGGTGGTTCTTGGGAGAGACTTGTCAAGGAGCGCGACTTGGGAAGTACAACAGGTTCGGTGGTATTTTACGCCCCAGTTCTTGGAGACTTAACTGAAGAGCAGAAGATGAAGAATAGAGAGGCTTACCAAAAGGTGGTAGACGCTAATGGCATCATAGATATTAAGTTAAACTTTTTATTGTTGCTTCAAACCCCTAGCCTCATATCATTTGATTCCAGCAATAACATTGTTTTAACATTAGTTGCTACAACAGGAGGTTCAAAGTATATCGTTTCTCCTGATGGTAATGTGACTGTAGAGTCTATAGAAATACCAGAGGCCAATGGCGGCGTAGAAATCCGTGAATTTCACGTCTCTCAATTAAAGCAGTTGGGGCAGATAGTTCAAGAAACGCAGTTGACCGATGAACAGAAGGCTTACAACTTGGAGACATTCGAACTTGTTAGGCAGAATAAGGCGATAGCATCTGTTAACCTTAATGGTGGGTGGGTTCTTCTCTCCTTAATCGCAAAGGAATATGGTTTCTTGGCAGGATGCTATGGAGACGGACAAAAGAATGCAATTGTAGAAGTGCAACTACGTGAACAAGGTGACTGCTACGTGGAATCTATCAATAATAATCTAGATGACGAACTCTCCGACACATCTGAAAATGCAGTCCAGAACAAGGTCGTCACAGCTGCGCTCAAGAATAAGGTGGACAAGGTTGACGGAAAGCAACTCTCGACAGAGGACTTCACAAGCCTGTTGAAAGCCAAACTAGAGGGGTTAAGCAACTACGATGACTCAACCATCAAGAACGCAATCAATAGCCTTACAACGCAGATTAACACCCTTGTGAGCGGTGATGCGTCTGTGGCTATAGAGTCATTCAATGAAATCATCGCCTTCTTGAATGGTATCGAGGATTCAGAGAGCCTTGATTCAATCATCGCAGCCATCGAGCAGCAGATTGCAGGTCGTGCGACAACTGCTATGCTTGAAGAGGAAATCACCAATATGGAGCGTCAGATTACAGGAGTGGCTGCTACGATTCCACAGAAGACATCCCAACTCAATAATGACAGCGGATTCACAACCGAGGCATATGTCAATACGCAGGTGAGAACTGCAATCATTTCGGCTCTTAATACGGAGGTATAGTCATGGCAAAAACGAACAATCTGACGGATTTTCTCACCGATGTGGCTAATGCCATAAGGGAGAAGGAAGGCTCAAGCGAGGCTATCAATCCGCAAGCCTTCTCTACACGAATATTGGCACTACAAACCGGAGGTGGTGGCGGTGGTGGACATGTCCCTGCAAAAGATGTCAACTTCCGTGACTACGATGGCACGATATTGCACTCATATAGCAAGGAGGCATTCCTTGCTATAAGTGAAATGCCAGAACTGCCAACAATGGATGGATTGGTCTGTCAAGGATGGAATTGGACTTTTGATGATGCAAAGGCATATGTGGAGAAGTATGGCATTCTTGAAGTGGGAGTAATGTACATTACCGATGACGGGAAAACAAGGCTCTATGTAACCATTGATGAAGAAGACCTTAATAACAAGGTCCGTATCAGCTA
>ERZ808034.157-NODE-157-length-9851-cov-6.060773_pt1 | contig 9851 bp, 7 predicted proteins | sample MGYA00380188_ERZ808034 | MGnify/ENA primary metagenome ERZ808034 (study PRJEB31490, sample SAMN06133380) | cow dung metagenome | isolation source: M12 | host: cow | place: China: Chengdu | collected 2015-05 ...
TAGTGGGAATATTGCCAAAAATTTGTTCTCTTAATTGTTCGTTTCTTTCTTTTATATTATTCATCATTTTAATAATTATGAATAAAACGATGGCAATCAATAAGAAATTGATGATAGCACTTATAAACGCACCCCAGTCGATGTAAATTGAGTTGGCTAAATCAATCGTTCCATCTGCTAGTGTTGCAGGCGATAACATAGTAATTGCACCCGATAAACCGTTTTTGCCTAAAATTAACGCTAAAACCCAATTAATTACAGGGCGCAAAACGTTGTTGCTTAACCCGTTTACTATAGCAGTAAACGCACCGCCAATGATTATGCCGACAGCCATGTCAAGCACGTTTCCACGGGTTATAAACTTCTTAAATTCTGTGAAAAACTTTTTCATTTTTCTCTCCTTTGTAATTTTATTTTTATTAATTTTTTTAATAGTTTTGGGCATTTTTTAGGCGATGCCAATTCTAATTTTTTGATTAATTCTTCTTGGTTTTCCATTATACACCGAAAGCGACAAATGATGTTAATGATGCTATAGAAATAAGAAGTAAATACAAACTAAACCATTTATAATTTGCTTTCTTTATTATTCTTAGCATAAATTTAATCGCTATGTATCCGGTCACCATTGCAGTTAGCATACCGAAAACCAAAGGTAATGCATCAATTAAAATTCCGTTTTTTACACTCTTATACCCTGAAACCAACGCAGCCCCTAAAATAACGGGAATACTCATTAAAAAGGTAAAGCTAGCATTTTCAGTTCTGTCTAGTTTTGTCATACACCCACTAGATAAAACGGTCCCACTTCTAGACATGCCCGGAACAATCGCTATACTTTGAGCAACGCCCATTACAATTGAGTGTTTATAAGACAATGGAAGTGCATTTGTGTGTTTTTTTGATATAATTTCCGAGAAAAAAAGTTCAGTTGCCGTAAGTAAGAAGGTCACACTAAGTAATATCGCTGAAATGAGCGTTCCAGAGTAAAAGGCACCGTCTATGTAATCGCCTAACAAAATTCCTAATAATCCTGCAGGTATAGTCGCTATTATCAACATTAATAATTTATTGAAAGGTTTTTTAAATAGCGATAAAATTTCCTTAAAGAACACGATAATAACAGGAATAAGCGTTCCGATATGCAGCATTACGTCAAAAAACAAACCACCTTCAGATACGTTAAGCCATCTTTGAACTAGTATCAAATGTCCACTAGACGATATAGGTAAAAATTCTGCAAAACCTTGAACTGCACCTAGAATAATCGCTTGCCATATTTCCATAGGTTTTCCCCCTTAATTAGTTTCACTCAAAAGCATTATAAATTCTTTAACTGCTCTAGTTATATTTGCATTTTTTGGCAACGCTAACCCGATTGCCCTTGTAGGAAGTGCCGGACTTACCTTAATCTCAAATAAACTCTTTTCTTCAACAAGTTCATGCTTAACAAACTCTCTTGGAATACAAGCAATTCCTATGCCTGCTTTTGCAAGTGAAGTCATAAGTTCAAGACTAGCAATTTCTATCTCTGGGTGCAAGTGAACACCGTTAGAATGAGCAAAACTTACTATTGCCTGCCTTGTTGCAGTAGATAACTCAAGCATTAACAACGGATAATCTTGTAATCTTTTTAAATCAATTACGCCATCTTTTAGTTCGCTAAACTTTTCACTTGCAACGAAAATATCGTGTAGTTGCATTACCGTATTAGATAGATTTATGTCGCTATCATCGATAGGTAAATTTACAAAACCTATATCGCCTTTATTATTTTTTAATAGGTCGATAGTTTCACTAGAAGTTCCGTTTTGCAAGATTAAATTTACGTCAGGATACCTTTCGTGAAAGATTTTTACGTAAGGAAGTAAAAAATGAGTGCTGACCGTATCCGATGCACAAATTCTCACAGTTCCCGTCGCCTTATCTTTTAGTTCCGAATACTTGTTTTCAGCCATATCTAAAAGTTTAAGCGCTTCTTCCACGTATGGAAAAATCTGCTTTCCACCCGTTTCAGATAGTTCCATACCCTTGTGAGTTCTATTAAAAAGTGGGCCCCCTAACTGCGTTTCCAACTGCTTTATCGCTTGCGAGACTGCAGGCTGAGATATGTATAATTCTTCAGATGCTTTAGTCAAACTGCCACACTTTGCTACTGCGTAGAAAACCCTATATAATTCTAAGTTTACCATATTTCCCCCTAGTAATTATTTACCTACGCAAAACTTTTTAAATATATCCGAAATAATCTGTTCAGTTGCAGTTTTACCCGTAATTTCACCAAGTGCATCCCACCCGTCTTTTATGTCGATAGCCAAAAGGTCGAGAGGAACTTTGTTTAGGTTATTAAGTGCCGAAATAAGTTTTTCTTTGGCTAAAGAAAGCGCATTAAAGTGTCTTTCTTCGCATAAAAAATCTCCGTTTAAGTCTATACCACTGCCAATAACTTTCGAAAACATAAGTTCTTTTAATTGCTCAACGTTTTCTTTGGTCTTTGCAGATACGTAGATATCAGCATAATCTACTTTCGTTTTTGCCTTATCTATTTTGTTTACGACAACTATTAAATTCTTATCCTTAACTATTTGATAAATCTTATCGTCTTCACTACCGTAATTTGCGCTGTCTATTAAAAACAATACTAAATCGCTTTGGTCTAAGACCCTTTTCGATAATTTTATACCGAGTGCTTCGATTTCATCGCTACTTTCTCTTATACCAGCAGTATCGAAAAAATTAAAAGCAACGCCATTTAACGCCATTTTACCTTCAACTATATCCCTCGTCGTTCCGGCAATGTCAGAAACGATGGCTTTTTCGTAATTGAGCAACGCGTTCAAGATTGAACTTTTGCCCGTGTTAGGTTTTCCTACTATTCCGACCATAACGCCGTTTTTAATAGTCCTTCCCGTTCTATAACTCGATAAAAGTTTATCCGTTTTTTCTAGAACGAACTGTAGTGCATCTTGAACGTTCTTAGTTGAAAGTTCTTGTAAATCTTCTTCTGGAAAATCTATGTCTGCATCAATTTCTGCAAGCGCGTCCGTCAACTTGTCCTGCAATAAATTAATCTCGTCAGTCAATTTTTCTCTATATAGGTAATAGCCTGCTTTTACACCACCTTCTTCTTCGCTGTTTATCATATCGATAAGCCCTTCAGCCGAAGAAAGCGACAACTTTCCGTTCATAAAAGCGCGTTTAGTAAATTCACCGTTAGTGGCAAGCCTAGCCCCTAAGGATAAAATCTTTTTTAGTATTCCACGCGTAATCGCCACGCCACCGTGGCAATGAAACTCAACAACGTCTTCTCCCGTAAAACTCTTTGGTCCTTTAAAATAGACCATCATTCCGAAATCGGTAAAATTTTCTGCGTGAATTTCACCAACGTACATCTTATATGGTTCAAAGTCTTTAACCTTAACCTTAGACGTTGGCGTAAACATTTTTTCTGCTATGTCCAGTGGAGAATCACCACTAATTCTTATAACGGCAACTCCACTGGCCGTTAGGCTTGTAGATATCGCCGATATGTTCTCTGATGCCATTATACTATCACACTACTTATCGTTTTTGTCGTCAAACTCTGTAAACGGAGAATCTTTTTTATCATCAAATTCCGAAAACGGCGAACTATCGCCCTTTTGATTAGAAGCCCCACCCTCTTGATTGTTAAAATTGCTATATGGATTATTGTAAGGATTGTTTGGATTATTATAAGGATTATACGGATTATAATTATACCTTGCGCGCAAATAATCTTCATAATTAACGAGTTCATTCTTTCTTGATATGAAAATAAAGATAGGAAACAGCCCTAGCAAAATAGATAAAATCGCATACACCAAATAGTTGGATGGGCGATAAGCCCTAAATAAATTGATAAACACAAATGCCGTTATTACTATGCTTGCGATATCAAAAATTTCAACGAAATATACCAATACGTTTATAAAATTCATAATCTGATAAGCATCGGTATATGGATAATTGAATTTTTCAGCATAAAGCCCCGTGCTTGGTAGCCAAAACGGTTCGAGCGTCGTGGCAATACCTTCCTCTACTAAGTATAACTTTTGACCTGATATTAAATGAGTTGCTAATGGTAAATAGGTAAAGAAATTATACACCAAAGTAAGAATTTCACTAACTACGAAAATTAAAGTAAACACAATCGCCAATTTACCAAAAGTAGTTTTAAAAATCCTAGTATTGCTTATCAGTTTACACGCAACGAACATCCACACGGCTGGCACGAACGATAAAAATGCGAACTTAAAGTTTTGTTTTCTTGCCAGCATAAATAAGCCTAATGAACGCAATACGTAAAAAGCAATCGTAATTGCTAAACCTATGCCTAACGCAGTATAAATTAATCCGTCTTGAACGGGAATGCCCCCCGTTGATGTAATAATCGTGAGCACGATATTCTCCTTATCCCTTAAATTTCTCTCTTATAAACTATCTAAAATATAATATTAATATGCTCTTGCAAAAATTACGTTATGCTTTGCTTTTTTGCCACAAATAGCACATTTTTCTGGCACGCCTTCTTCATCGAAGATAACCCTTGCAGTAGCAGTTGCATACTCTTTAACCTTTTCTTCACACTCTCTGCAACCACACCAGCCTGCCATAACGAAATTCTTTCCTTCTACGCCTTGTAATATACCTTCTAAATTTTCTGCCTTTACAATCCTCTTGTCTCTATTTGCTTTAGATTTAATTAATAAATCTGTTTGAATAGTATCTAAAAGTTTTAAGATAGTGTCGCCTAAATTATCCATACAAACGGCAGTCTTTTCAAAATTATCACGACGAACGAGCATAACTTGATTGTTCTCAATATCTCTTGGCCCAACTTCAAGTCTAACAGGCACGCCTTTCATTTCCCACTCGTTAAATTTCCAACCTGGGCTCATATCACGAGTATCAGTCTTTACTCTTATACCCTTAGATTTCAACGCTTGCTCTAATTCGTTAGCTTTTTCTATTACACCACCCTTATGTGCTGCGATAGGCACGATAACTACTTGAATAGGTGCAACCTTAGGTGGCAATACTAATCCCCTTTGGTCACCGTGTGCCATGATTATGCCACCGATAAGTCTAGTTGAAACGCCCCAACTTGTAGAATAGCCGTATTTTTGCGCGCCGTCTTTATCTAAGAATTTCATATCGAACGCCTTAGCAAAGTTCTGACCTAGATAGTGACTCGTTCCAGCCTGTAAACTCTTTCCGTCAAACATCATTGCTTCCATACCGAAAGTAGCAACAGCGCCTGCAAATTTTTCTTTGTCCGTTTTTCTACCGGTAAACACAGGAATTGCCAACGTCTGCTCTGCAAAATCGCGATAGACTTTTAACATCTTCATCGTTTCTTCCATCGCTTCTTCTTCGCTCGCGTGAACGGTATGGCCTTCTTGCCATAAAAACTCGCTCGTTCTTAAAAACGGACGAGTTGTTTTTTCCCATCTCATAACGTTTGCCCATTGATTAATTAAAATAGGTAAATCTCTATAACTGTTCAACCATTTAGCATACATTTGACAGATAATAGTTTCACTTGTAGGACGAATTGCAAGTGGCTCTGCAAGTTTTTCGCCACCAGCGTGAGTGACCATAGCTACTTCTGGTGCAAACCCTTCTACGTGTTCTGCTTCCTTTTTAAGATAACTTTCAGGTATAAGCATAGGGAAATATGCGTTTTGAACGCCACACTCTTTAAAACGCGCGTCTAAATCTTTTTGAATATTTTCCCAAATCGCATACCCGTAAGGTCTAATAACCATAGTCCCTTTAACAGGGCCGTAATCGACAAGTTCGGTCTTTAAAACTACGTCGGTATACCATTGCGCAAAGTTTTCGTTAATGTCTGCTATCTCTTTTACAAATTGTTTTTCTGCCATAATAACTCTCCAAGTAAAAATTACAATAAATATTCATTTTCATTATATCAACAATATGCGAATTTATCAAGTTTTTTTTAGATATTTACGGAAAAAGACTTGAAAAACGAGTAATATTAATATATAATATATCTTGCTAATAGTTGGGGAAATATTAAAGTTGCACCACAAAAAATATTCTCGGTTAACTTTTACCCTATACTATCAAGGAGGATTTATTATGCAAGATGTAAAACAACTTACAGTCAATGCGATTAGAGTTCTTTCTGCTGAAGCAATTCAAAAGGCAAACTCTGGTCATCCGGGGCTTCCACTCGGGGCAGCACCTATCGGTTATGCAGCATTTACTAATATGACTTTCAATCCAAAAGATACGGCGTTTGACAACAGAGACAGGTTCGTGCTTTCTGCAGGCCACGGTTCAATGCTTGACTACGCTTTATATTATCTTTTCGGTTTTGGTCTAACTAAGGAAGATATTATGAACTTCCGTCAATTAGGCTCAATCACTGCTGGTCACCCAGAATACAACGTGTGTCCTGGTGTTGAAACTAGCACTGGCCCTCTCGGTCAAGGTATTGCTAACGCAGTCGGTATGGCTATCGCTGAAAACTACTTAGCAACTAAGTTCAATAAAGAAGGCTTCCCTATCGTTGACCACTATACTTACGCTCTTTGTGGTGACGGTTGTATGCAAGAAGGTATTGAAAACGAAGCCGCTTCATTAGCCGGCGCACTTCATCTTGGCAAACTTATCGTTTTATACGACGATAACGACATCACTATTGAAGGCAATACGGACATTACTTTTACTGAAGACGTTGGTAAGCGTCACGAAGCAATGGGTTGGCAAGTTATTAAAGTTAAAGACGCTAACGACTTAGCTAGTCTAAATCGTGCTATCAAAAAGGCAAAAGCAGAAAAGAACAAACCTTCGTTAATCGTTATCAAGTCGGAAATCGGTTATGGTTCGCACTTACAAAACAATGCGGCAAGCCACGGTGCTCCTCTCGGTGAAGAAGGCGTTGCTACTCTAAAGAAAAATCTTAACTATGACTATGCACCTTTCGAAGTGCCTGAAGAAGTATTCAAACACTGCAAGAAGTTCGCAAATAAAGGTCGTCGTGCTCAACGCGCATGGAAGGCTATGTTTAAGGCTTATCAAGAAGCATATCCTGAACTTGCAAAAGAATATATTTCTTGGAAGAAGAAAGAACTTCCTGACCTTAAAGCGATTGAAGAATTATGGCAATTTGAAAAAGACGATGCATCTCGTGGATACGGCAACACCGTTTTAAATAAACTTGCTAAGTATATTCCTTTCTTAATCGGTGGTTCTGCAGACTTAGCACCTGCTAACAAGACGTATATGAAAGGTCGTGGTGACTTTGGTCCTAACGATAAAACTGGTTCAAACATGCACTTCGGTATTCGTGAACATGCGATGGCCGCTATCGTTAACGGTATGTATCTTCACGGCTCGTTAATCCCATACTGCTCTACGTTCGCTGTTTTCTCTGATTATATGAAGAACGCAATGCGTATGTCTGCTATTATGGAACTTCCTGTATTATACGTATTAACCCACGATTCTATCGGTGTTGGCGAAGATGGTCCTACACATCAACCTATCGAACATTTAGCAGGGCTACGCGCTATGCCTAATATGAAAGTATATCGCCCTTGTGATGGTAGAGAAACTACTGCTTCTTATATAAACGCTATTACGGGTAAAGAACCATCTTGTATCGTTCTTTCACGTCAAACTATTCCTATGCTTGACGGCACTGGTGAAAAGGCTATGAAAGGTGGCTACGTTCTTGCCGACAGCACTAAAAAGACTCCAGACGTTATCTTAATCGCTACGGGTAGTGAAGTTTCACTAGCTATGAACGCTAAGGCTGAACTTCTAAATCGTGGCGTTGATGCTAGAGTCGTTTCAATGCCTTGCGTTGAAGATTTTGAGAAACAAAGCGCTAAATATAAAGAAAGCGTTCTTCCTTCTTCTGTTCGTGCAAGAGTTGCTATTGAAGCTGGTTCACCTATGTGCTGGTATAAATACGTTGGTATGGACGGAAAGATTATCGGTATGGAAACGTTCGGTGCTTCTGCTCCTGCTAAGAAGTTGTTTGAAAAATTCGGATTTACCGTTGAAAACGTTGTTGAAACTGCATTAAAAGTAGTTAAATAATTATCAAACTAAATAAAAAGCCCTGTTTGGCAACAAACAGGGCTTTTCTTTTTTTAATATTTTTTATTCAATTTTATTAGGACAAACCTTCTTCAGCCGTCTTTGAATTAAGGTCGTTTAATTGTTTTAATTGATAAAATTTACCTTTCTTTTCTATTAATTCATTAAAAGTTCCACTTTCAACAACCATACCGTCTTCAAGCACCAAAATTTTATCAGCATTTCTGATTGTTGACAACCTATGTGCTACAATAAAAGTCGTTCTGCCTTTAATAGACGATGATATAGCCTTTTGAACGTGATATTCTGAAACGTTATCAAGTGCACTAGTAGCCTCGTCTAAAATCAATATACTTGGGTCACGAATTAGCGCCCTTGCGATAGTCACTCGTTGCTTTTGTCCACCGGATAATTTATCCCCTCTCTCGCCTATCTGCGTGTCTAACCCGTTTGGTAAATCGGCTAAAAATTCTTTTATATTAGACATCTCTACGGCTCTATTTAAATCTTCTTCAGTGTAGTGTGATAGTCCATACGTTATGTTTTCTCTTATCGTTCCAGGGAATAATATATTGTTTTGCGAAACAACCGATATATGATGGCGATACTCAGGTAGATTTAGTTCAGTTATATTTTTACCGTCAACCGACATTTCTCCTTTCGTGGCAATTAAAAACCCGATTATCATATTCATTAAGGTTGATTTACCCGACCCAGAAGAACCTACAACGGCTATACACTCACCCTTTTTAACGTCTAGAGAGAAGTCCTTTATAACGTCTATATCAGTGTTTGGATAACGATAATAAACGTTTTTAAACTGAATATTACCATCAACTCTTTGCATTTTGACTTTACCAGCTGACACCTCCACCTCTTTAGCACTCATTATTTCAGAGATAGAATATAAAGCGTCAAAGCCACTGCTTATTTGTGGCATAACGTTAATTAGCGTATATATGTATCCCGATATCTGATTAAAAAGTGATTGATATAACACTATATGCCCAACTTTTATGTATCCATTTAAGGCCATAACAGCACAAAAAACTAAGCAAGCCACGTTAAGCGTATGATTTAATACCCACATCATCGAACCAAATTTTGCATTGGTTTTATCAACGTTATAGCCAGAGTCTGTAAGTTTTTTCATCGACTCATTAAAACTCTGTTGCTCTACGTCTTCAAGCCCGTGCGCTTTGGTGACAGACACCATTTCAAGCATGGTAGAAAGTTTTGCAGACACGTTTTCGTTGTTTATTCTATACGTTTTAAAAGTATCACGCATCTTGTTTCTAAATATCAATGAAATGCCTACGTTTAATGGAACAATCAAAATAAATATTAGCGATACTGCAGGACTTGTGACAAGTGCTATTATAACCGACACTATCAAACTTATTACGTTTGGAACTAAGACGTTTAATATATGACTAAAAAGCAAGTCAATGTTATCGGTGTCTTTTAAGAACTTTGACTGAATTTTACCCGTTATTAAATCTTTATGATAGGTGATAGAAAGACTTTGCAGTTTTCTAACAACTGAACATTTTATGCTTGCACCCGTTCTTCGAACGATTTTGCTGACTATCGTTGCCCTCAAAACAGTCATAGGATTATTAGTAATGACTAATATAGTTATTATTATAGCATTAATCGCTAAATTAATCCAAACTTGTTCAGTGATTACACCTACGGCAATAGCGTCAGTGGCTATATTTATAATATTGGCTGTTATAATCGGAAAAACCCAC
>ERZ808034.159-NODE-159-length-9764-cov-7.781460_pt1 | contig 9764 bp, 9 predicted proteins | sample MGYA00380188_ERZ808034 | MGnify/ENA primary metagenome ERZ808034 (study PRJEB31490, sample SAMN06133380) | cow dung metagenome | isolation source: M12 | host: cow | place: China: Chengdu | collected 2015-05 ...
TTAGGGGGTTAAAATGTTTAAGTTTGATAGATTGTTCTTAACAATGGATAAAAAAGGGGTTTCTACCTATAGGCTTAGGGAAGAGTGCTGTATAGATAGCAAAACGGTTCGTAGGTTGAAGGCAAATCAAAACATAGAAATGAAAACTTTGGATAGGATTTGCTCGTATCTAGACTGCAAAATTGAAGACGTTGTGGAATTTATAAAAAATTAAAGTTTATATATTTTAAAAAATAAAAGGCAGGTATCAACCTGCCTTTTTATTAATACTTTTTCTAAATTAGATTTCTGAGAAGTATTTGATTGTTCTAACCATTTGGCTAGTGTAAGAATTTTCGTTATCATACCAAGAAACAACTTGAACTTGATAAGTATCGTCGTCAATCTTAGAAACCATCGTTTGAGTAGCATCGAATAATGAACCATATCTCATACCGATAACGTCTGAAGAAACGATTTCATCAGTATTATAACCGAAAGATTCAGTAGCTTGTGCTTTCATAGCAGCATTGATTGCTTCCTTAGTCACGTCTTTGCCCTTAACAACTGCGATTAAGATTGTTGTTGAACCGGTTGCAGTTGGAACTCTTTGAGCAGCACCGATTAGTTTGCCGTTAAGTTCTGGAATAACTAAACCGATAGCTTTAGCAGCACCCGTTGAGTTAGGAACGATGTTCATAGCACCAGCCCTAGACCTTCTTAAATCACCCTTTCTTTGTGGACCGTCAAGAATCATTTGGTCACCGGTATAAGCGTGGATTGTAGCCATGATACCAGATTGAATAGGTGCATAATCGTTAAGTGCTTTAGCCATAGGTGCTAAGCAGTTAGTCGTGCATGATGCAGCAGAGATGATTTTGTCATCTTTAGTTAATTTGTCGTGGTTTACGTTGTAAACGATTGTAGGAAGATCGTTGCCAGCAGGTGCTGAAATAACAACTTTCTTAGCACCAGCATCGATGTGTGCTTGTGCTTTTTCCTTGCTAGTATAAAAACCTGTGCATTCTAAAACAACGTCAACGTCTAATTTGCCCCAAGGAGCGTCTGCTGCGTTCTTTTCAGCATAGATTTTAATTTCCTTTCCGTCAACAATGATAGAATCTTCGGTAGCTTCAACAGTGTGACCTGCTGCTACGTAATTACCTTGCATTGTGTCATACTTCAATAAATGAGCGAGCATCTTTGGGCTTGTTAAGTCGTTGATAGCAACTACTTCATAACCTTCTGCACCGAACATTTGTCTGAAAGCAAGACGACCGATACGGCCAAAACCATTAATTGCAACTTTTGTTACTTTTGACATGATATGTCCTCCAAAATTTATATAAAATAATTTATTTTTTAGCAACTTTTTATAACTTTCGCTTATACATTATACTTATAAATAGGCTTTTAGTCAAACAAAATTTGCGCCTATTTTAAATTTTCAGGGTTTAAACACTCTAAATCAGGCACTACGAACAACCCGTCCTTTCTAATCAACTCGCCGTCTAGATAAATTTCGCCACCACCATACTCTTTGGTCTGGATTTGAACTAAGTCCCAATGCAGTGCCGAAACGTTCCCGTTATCGCAATCGTCATAACAGCACCCCGGCGTAAAATGGATTGACCCTGAAATTTTTTCATCAAACAAAATATCGCCCATCGGCCTAGTTATATACGGATTAACCCCGAACGCAAATTCGCCCACGTATCTAGCACCTTCGTCAGTATTGAAAATAGCGTCTATCTTGGCTTGGTCATTGCCCGTCGCCTCGATTATTTTGCCGTTTGAAAAGGTCAGGCTAACGTTTTCAAACTTAAAGCCGTTCTGAACCGACGGCGTATTATAAGTTATCTTTCCGTTCACGCTGTTTTTTACGGGCGCAGTATAAATTTCACCGTCTGGAATATTTCTTTCGCCCGAACACTTTTTCGAGCCTATTCCCTTTATGGAAAAGGATAAATCCGTTCCTTGAGCAACTATTCTTACCTTGTCTGCCTTATCAAGCCTTGCCTTTAAGTTATCCATAGCCCTATCCATCTTAGAATAGTCGAGATTGCACACCTTAAAATAAAAGTCCGTAAACGCTTGGGTTGACATGCCTGCCTGTTGCGCCATACCTTGCGTTGGATATCTCAATACCACCCACTTGGTCTTTTTAACCCTTATTTCGTGATGAACGGGGTGTGAATAATATTCACTTTCTATCTGCATGTTTTTTTCTGGAACGTCTGATAACTCGTTGCAGTTTTCACCCCCACGAATACCTATATACGCGGCCATCTCGCTCATACGAACACTATCGAACTTTGCTCTTAATTTTGCTTGTTCCTCAGTTTGACCTAACAAAAGTTCTCTAGTCACCATGTTGTCGAAGATTTCCACAAAAGGAAGCGCGCCTACCTTATAAGCCTGTCGAACGAGTGCGTTTACTAGCATATAATCAATGCCCTTGGCTTCAATTAGCACTTTTTCGCCCTTTTTTAACGCGCAGGAATAGTTTATTAAGACCTCTGCAAGTTTTTCTATTCTATTATCAGTCATGCTACCACCTATACTAATTTTTTCTCTACGTCACAGTTTTATACCTATATTATACAACCAACTGCTAAAATTATAAAGTATTTTTGCATTAGTTTACAAATTTGTTTGCAAAATAAGCGAAAACAAGTTATAATGTATAATAGTTTAGCGAGTTTTTGCCCGTTAAATTAGCAAAAAACAAGATAAATAAAATATTATATAGATTTTTGGAGGACTTTTATTATGGCATTAGTAAACTCAAAAAAGATGTTTGCACAAGCTGCTAAAAACGGCTATGCTATCGGTGCTTTCAACGTAAACAATATGGAAATCGTTCAAGGTATTACCGAAGCATGTAAAGAAGAAAACGCACCTGTAATTTTACAAGTATCTAAGGGCGCAAGAGCATACGCTAACCACACCTATCTAGTTAAACTTGTAGAAGCAGCAGTTAAGGAATGTCCTGATATTCCTATCGTTTTACACTTAGACCACGGTCCAGACTTCGAAACGTGTAAGGCTTGTATCGACGGTGGCTTTACTTCAGTTATGATTGACGGTTCACATCTTCCTTTCGAAGAAAATATCGCTTTGACGAAGAAAGTTGTAGAATATGCACATAACCACGTTCCTTACGTGACTGTTGAAGGTGAATTAGGCACTTTAGCAGGTATTGAAGACGACGTTAAGGTTGAACACGGCGCTGAAAGCTACACTAAACCTGAAGAAGTTGTAGAATTCGTTAAGAGAACGGGTGTTGACTCTCTTGCAATCGCTATCGGCACTAGCCACGGCGCTTACAAGTTTAAGCCTGAACAATGCACGAGAAACGAACAAGGCATTTTAGTTCCACCTGCACTTAGATTCGATATCTTAAAGGCTGTTGCTAAGGAATTAGGCGACTTCCCTATCGTTTTACACGGCTCGTCTTCAGTTCCACAAGATTACGTTAAAATGGTAAACGACAACGGTGGTAAAATGCCAGACGCTATCGGTGTTCCAGAAGAACAATTAAGAGAAGCTGCTAAATTATCAGTTTGCAAAATCAATATTGACTCTGACCTTCGTTTAGCAATGACCGGTACTATCCGTCAATTCTTTAACGAAAAGCCAGATAAGTTCGACCCAAGAGAATATTTAAAACCAGCACGTGCTAACATTAAAGAACTCGTTAGACATAAGTTAAGAAACGTTTTGGGTTGCGCAGGCAAAGCAGACGAATGCAAATAATATAAAACCATAAAACAATCTCGGCATCGGGTTGTCGTAGTTCCCTATGGGAAGTGCGACGTCACGATGCCTTTTGTTTTTCGCGTATATCTAATGATTGCAGTGCGTATACTCACTGCGTTCGACATTTTTCTTCACTTTTGACTTGACTTTTAACTATATATATTTTATAATTACTTTATTATGAAGAAGAATAAAGATAACGAGCCGATATTGACTAAAATAGAAGTTGATGAAAAAACCAATATTCCTTCTATTAAACCATTGTCTAAAAAGCAAGCGAAAAAAGCTATTGCCGATAACGAAAAGGCAAAAGACTATCACGAATACGACTTCGTATCTAAAAAGTCTGATAAAACCATAAATAAGCAGATGGCTATGGAAAGGGTTTTTGGTGTAAACCCTGAAGAAGAAAATATTTCCAAGCGCCAAAAAACGCTAAAATACGTATTTATCGCCATATTCTTAGTGTTTGTTCTTTCCGTTTTAGCCATTACTTTTTACGATGATTTTTTTAGTTCTAGTGAAACGTTGCCTACTTGGGCCGTTATTAAAGAAACTATACAAAACTGCTGGTGGTATGTAATTTTCGGGCTTTTATGTATTTTCCTTATGCTTTTATTTAAGGGCACTAAACTTTCGATTATGGCAAAGTCAACGACTAAAAAATGGCATTTTACCACTTGTTTTGAAACGGCTATTATCGGTTGTTATTATAATAACGTGACCCCCCTTGCAGTTGGTGGTCAACCTTTTGAAATATACCATCTTTCTAAACACGGCGTTCACGGTGGCGTGGCTTCGTCTTTACCTATAGTTTCTTTCTTTTTAACCCAATTTGCCTTCGTCATAATGAGTATCATTTCGCTCGTTTTATATACGACTAATTCGTTTCACGCACCAACTTTTATTACCGACGCGTTGCCAATAACGCTATTTTATACTTTGGCTATAATCGGTATTATTTGTTGCTTGATGATGCCTTTAACCGTTTTATTATTCTGCTTGTTCCCTAGGGTTTGTTCAAAACTTGTCGGTGCTTTCGTTAAAATAGGCGCAAAACTGCACTTGATTAAAACACCCGAACAAACGCTTTATAAAACGCTTAAAAACGTTATACATAATTCAAAATGTATAAAGAAAATTGCAAAAAATTTCTGGGTTCTTTCGTCAGCGACACTGCTCAGTTTTTGTGAACAACTTGCGCTTGTGTCAACCTCTTACTTCGCAATGCGCACCTTTGGGTTTGACATAAAGCTAATGGGTGGGTTTAACGAGTGGCTAGTGGTTTGCCAGATAAGTTTTATCTTGCTCTCAGCCGTATCGTTTATTCCTACACCGGGTAATTCGGGTGCTGCCGACGGGTTTTTCTACATTTTCTTTTCGTCGTGCGTAATGAGTGGTTTTACCTTTTTATCAATGGTATTGTGGCGTTTCTTGTCCTTCTACTCGTTTATTTTAATCGGCTTTATTTTTGCTAACTTAAAAAAGAAGTCCGATGCTAAAAAGTTGGCATTGTCCACAACCTTACCCCCTAACGAATAAAATTAATTTATATTATACATTAACCAAAAATACAGGAGATTATTATGAACACTAGATATCAAGACGCTAAAAAGATTTACGCTTCACTCGGCATCGATACCGAAAGCGTAATTGAACAACTTAAAAACATACCTGTTTCTCTTCACTGCTGGCAAGGTGACGACGTTAAGGGGTTTGACCACGATGGTCCTTTAACAGGTGGTATTCAAACGACGGGTAATTATCCGGGCAGTGCTAGAACGCCTGACGAGTTAATGGCTGATATGGAAAAGGTTATGTCCCTTTGTCCAGGCGCTAAAAAATTAAACGTTCACGCTTGCTACGCTATTTTTGAAGACGGCAAGTTTGTAGATAGAGATAAGTTAGAACCTATTCATTTCAAAAAATGGGTAGATTTAGCAAAGAAATATGGTATCGGGCTTGACTTTAACCCAACCTTCTTTTCACACCCTAAGGTAAAAGACGGGCTAACTCTTTCTAGTCCAGATAAGGCTACTAGAGATTTTTGGATTGAACACGGCAAGGCTTGTATCAGAATTTCTGAATACTTTGCAAAGGAAACGGGTTTCCCTTGCGTTATGAATATTTGGACTGGTGACGGCTATAAAGATATCCCAGCCGACAGAATGGGTCCTCGCGTTCGCTATAAAGAAAGTATCGAGGCTATTTTAAGTGAAAAATTCGACAAAAACCTTGTTAAACCTTGTGTAGAATCTAAAGTTTTCGGTATCGGGGTTGAGGCTTATACGGTTGGTTCTGCAGAGTTTTCACTCTCGTTCGCAGCAATGCACGACGGGTGCTTGCCTCTTATGGATAACGGGCACTACCACCCTACCGAAGTCGTTTCTGATAAGATTCCTGCATTACTTGCTTTCTTCCCTGAAATCGCGCTTCATATCACTCGCCCTATCCGTTGGGATTCAGACCACACCGTTTTATTCGATGATGAAACCAAAGAAATGGCAAAAGAAATCGTTAGGTGCGACGGGTTAGATAAAGTTTATATGGCACTCGATTACTTCGACGCGTCTATAAATCGTATCGCCTCGTGGGCTATAGGGTTTAGAAGTTGGCAAAAGGCTTTACTTTTAGCACTCTTAACACCTAACGCACAACTAAAAGACTTACAAGACCAAGGCAAGTTGACCGAACTTATCGTTAGTCAAGAGGCTGTTAAGACCCTTCCTTTCGGTGACGTTTGGGCTGAATATCTAAGAAGATTTAACGCTCCACAAGACTTAGATTTATTTAGCGAAATCGACAAATACGAAAAAGAAGTTTTAATTAAGAGAGTTTAATCTTTTAAGGTTTAATAAATAAGGCATACTACATTGGCTTTTAGCAAATATAGTATGCCTTTTTGTATGTCTAAAATTTCAATATGCTTTTAATAAACGAACTATATTAAAAGTTTGCCTTCCGTTCCCTCGATAACTCTAAACATTTCAACTTGTCTGCCGTTTGTAGCATCGATATAAACGTAATAGGTCTGCCCGTTATACTCGCCCATAAATTCGTAGCAAAGCGTTTCTTTTTGCACGCCGTCGGGAACTATACACAACCTACTAGAGTAAACTTCGATATTATCACTTAACTTCTTTATTGCGCTCTCTCTAGATAAACTTGCGCCCCTTAAATGCCTTTCGGTATGGTTAGAATAATAACTTTTTGCTTCCTGCCCAATTACCTTGTTGGTCTCGGCACACACTCTGACTTTTACTAGGTCGGGATAACAGATAACCCCTTGCGTTTCACTTGCAAAATTTATCGTGTAGACGTTGTTGGCAAGGTTTATCCACACTTCTTGCATATCGTTTATTCCTTGCTTTGTTAAAAATTCTTTAGCAGTCGCAATAGCGTCGTCTTCTCCGATTTGAGTTTTCGTGCAACTTCCACCGTAAGAGAACATCAATAACTTTCCACCCTTTTTAGAAATTTGTGCAAATAGGACTTCGCCCATCAACTCGCCCTGAACGTTATACGCCTCTACGTCGCCCGACACTTCGCCAACCGATGCAATATTTTCTAGTTTATACTCTCCAAAAATACTCTTAAACGTTTCAAGTGCAACTTCTTTACTTATTACTTGCTCTGGTAGTCCCTTTATAGTCTTATCGCTCTGTCCGTCTGAAAATGGCCCGTCGTATATTAACTCGGGATAATCTACAGAGATATTTTGTAAATCGTTAAAGCCCTTGATTACAATATTGCTGTTTCCACCGTCAATTAGCGATGAAAAAGAAAAGTCCATACCCATCTTGCTAGTCATTTCGTTAAGACTGTTTTTAAGGGTTAAATTAGCTTTGTAAAGCTTTTCTACGTTCTTCATTTCTTCGCTAGTAATCACTTTTTTCTCAATCAGTTTATTGTTCAAAAATTTAGAGTAGTCGCCTATCTGATTAATAAGTTTAGTCGTGTAAAATTTACTTTGGTCTTGCAGTGGCAACTGCCCTATTTCATTTTCTGCAAGTTCTGCGTTGATTGCAGTATCGACCAAATATTTTTGCATAGCACCTTCGTCACTCGTTGCTAAAATCTTTGCTAGGTTAGAATCGATGTTATCTACTTCTTTCACCGTGTTGTAAAACGCCCTAGAATACGCAGATTCTAGCATATTGTCTTTTGTGCTTGGCAATAGATAGGTCATCGTAAGCACGCTCGCTAATACGAGTGTGGCTATGCTTAAAGTTATAATTGCGGCAACATATCCACCCTTGCCACCCTTTTTGTTTTTATTTTTTTCTTGCTTTTGTCTTTGCCTTTGCTGTTCACGCATTGCCTGTTCGGTCTGTCTTTTCTGAATAACTTCGGCACGGCGTTTATTCTTTTCCCTAAACCTAACGGCGCTAAGTCTATCACGCTCTTGCTTTCTCATAAGTTTAATTCGCGCTCTTTCTTCGCGCCTAGTCATATTTTGCTTTTCGTTTGCAATTTGTTCTGCCTTTTCTAAGGCGTTGTTTTCATAATCTTGCATACTTCCTCCTTAAATGGCAAACACGTGATTGCCTATTGTCACAGTTGTTTTTCTCGTAAATATCCACGAACTCGTAGCCGTAGCCGGATTGTAATAGTAGAGTGCCCCATAACTTGGGTCCCAACCGTTAATAGCGTCAAGCGCCGCCTTTCTTGCCGTAGCGTTTGGCGTTAAATTTATCTGCCCGTCGTCAACGGCTGTAAACGCATAACTTTGATACACCACACCACTTATCGTGTTTGGAAAAGATGCAGATTTAATTCTGTTCATAACCACGGCGCCCACAGCGACTTGTCCCACGTATGGCTCACCCCTTGCTTCGCCGTAAATTAATCTTGCTAGAAGATTTATATCTGCGTCGCTATACGTCGAAGAAGACGAAGAACCGTTGTTATCTATATAATTGCTCATACCTAACGCTTTTAGCGTTTTATTTCCCACTATGCCGTCAACTGCCAGTCCGTTTTTACTTTGAAAATACCGAACGGCAGTCTTTGTTGCCGGCCCGAAAATGCCATCGACTGCACCTTTATAATAGCCCCAATTTTTGAGTTTTTGTTGCATGGTTTTTACGGCATTACCCCTACTGCCTTGAGTTAACGTAATTGCATACGCCGTCGTAGGCTTTGCCGATACGACGCTTGTTGACAAAATCATACCGAAGGCGCACACCATTATAGCAAGGCATAAAATCTTAGTAATTTTTTTCACCTTTTACCTTTCTCCTTTTATAAAATTGTCAATAATTTCTAAGATTTTACTTCTATACTTAACCGGTATTTTGCTTTCTGTAAAGCATAGTGGTGGATAGACAACACACCACCAATTGTCACCCTTAGCGCTTCCTAAATCGATTATAATCGCCTTGTAAAAGCCTGCTTCGAGCATTAAATCGCCATAATATCTGGTCGGAAAATTTTCTATCGCTAGCCTAGACTTTCCCGTGTAAGTAAATCCCTTGCTTTTAAGAACGCTATTCACTACTTTATCTATCTTTTCTAAACTGTCGTTTAGCATTTTTTCTGCTTTTTCGAACGTAGTGCATTCGGCAATCAGTGGCGCTAAAAATTCCACGACCCTGTCTTTTATTAAATACTTTACGTCTTGGTCAACTTGTAAGTTAGAATTTGCCCTAATGTGTATGCGTAAATATTCTTTATGCTCTTTTTCTGGGCTTAAAAATCCTATTACTGACAATGCTATTATGCCGATTATTAAAAAACTTATGCATTTTGCTTTCATACTACACCTAAAAATTTTGATTAAAGTATATTTGTTATTGACACATATTTTCACTTTTATACCTAAATAATTTTTTAATTAAATTGCTAAACGAAAAAGGCATTACCTAAATTGATAATGCCTTTATTCGTTTTTTATTCTTTGTTATTTTATTCTTTTATCATAATCTGTTATCGTTTGCTTTTAGCAAGTGACGCCTTGATTAAATTTTTTTCAAAAATTGGCTGAAGTTTTTTATACGCCCTGTCTCTCTCCTTTTTATCTT
>ERZ808034.161-NODE-161-length-9725-cov-3.925373_pt1 | contig 9725 bp, 18 predicted proteins | sample MGYA00380188_ERZ808034 | MGnify/ENA primary metagenome ERZ808034 (study PRJEB31490, sample SAMN06133380) | cow dung metagenome | isolation source: M12 | host: cow | place: China: Chengdu | collected 2015-05 ...
TCCTAAAGTTGTTGCGGGTAATTCAGGTGCAGTTGTTAAGCTCGTGCATCCATAAAACATTCTACTATAGCAGTTTACTCCTAAAGTTGTTGCGGGTAATTCAGGTGCAGTTGTTAAGCTCGTGCATCCGGTAAATAACTTTGATAAACCATAATTCGGTACGCTGTTATATTCCTAAAAATCATCATCATATAACAAACTCATAACATTTCCAGAAGCTCCTAAATTTCCGTTTAAAACAAATCTTGCGTTTCCAGTGTCGATTGTTGTATATCCTAAACCGGTTGAATTATCGCCTTTGAAATAAACTTTATCACCTTCATTCAAACTTATGGTATTAAAAGTATAAGTTGTTGAGTCACTTTCAGTTACGTCTGTATGTGTCCAGTTATTCCAGTTTTTCCCATCCGTTGAATATTTCATATCTACGACGTTAACTCCAGAATTATTTCCTAAAGTCTATGTCATGCTTACAGTTGCTCCATTGGGATCACTACAAGTTAAAGCCATATATTGAGGCTCACCAATATAAACAGTCATCGTTGAAGAATCCAAAAGTCCTAAAGATGGATCAACAGATTTAACTTCAATAGTATGATTTCTGTTATCAACAGGAAATGTATAAACGCTTGAATCACAAAGACTTGCATCAATATAAAGCTCTAAATTATCACGTCCTAAAGCTGTTACCGTGTAAGTCTGAGAATCATAACTCATTGAGGCTAACGGCTTGATTCTTGTTGAAACGTTATTCCAGTTACCCCCTGCATTTTTGTATGAATCAACAGACTCATTTTTAACATAAATGTTTTGTAAAGCGGTTGTATTATTAAAAATGTTACTGTTTACTAAATTAGGCGGGGTTACATTTAAAAATGCTATATTATTTAATTTACTACAATTCGTAAAACCCAGCTACCCTATTGAGGTTACTGTCGATGGTATTACTATAGTTTGTAAGGCCCTACAACCATTGAAACATTGTTGAGGAATACTCGTAATCTAATTTGGTAAAATAATATTTGTTAAAGATTGACACTAAGTAAAACACGACTATCCTAAAGATGTTATGGAATTTGGCAATACTATATTAGTTAAGCCAGATGACATAAATGCATACTATTCAATATTTGTTACTGTATTTGGTATAATTACTTTTTGTATATCATAATATGCGCAAAAGCTATACGTTCTAATTTTTGTTGTTCCGGTTGGTATAGTATATTCAGTTAAATCACCTTCAATCAGATCAATAACTGTTGAGACGTCATAACTTCCGCTTCCGCCACCGACTTCCATTTCCTAAATCAGTCCAGGAAATTCGTCCAAAGTTGAGCTATCGCCAATAGTCAAACCTTTTTCTTCTAATGCCGACTTAATATCGGCTTTTGCCTGAATAAGTCTATTCAGTTCATCACTAATCGTATTCTGTGCCATAATTAAATCGTTGAAAGTATATTTTGAATATTGCCGATCTGTGTATCGACATAATTTACTATTGAAGAATCTATAGTATCGACATAACTTGTTGTAGCATAAACACTTACATCATTGCTGGTAATAAAATCATTTACATTTCTACCGCCAATAGAAACATTCTGTCCTAAAATGTTAATATTTCCACTTCCGCTACCAATAGAAACATTTTTTGCTTTTATATTAACATTGCCCCATTTATTTCCTAAATTAGTCCATGTCGCCGTTCCACCAAAAGTTAATTCAGTCCGTTCTGAATCACCGTCATATTCGCTTCTTGCTGCTACAATCTGTCTATCAGTTAATTCACCGCCTGCATCTGTATCCGGTAAACCTAAATTTAAATAAATTTCATCTTCTAGCTATGTATAATCCAAATAAGAATTTATAGCATTTTCATATCCTGTAAATATGACCTTGCTTACTTCTATATCTGTATTTTTCTTTAAATATCCTAAATTAGAAACATCATTATTTAAAGAAACATTTTGAACATAGTTACTTAATAGGTTTGTTATATTACCGTCTACTTGTAATAGCTATTCATCGAGATATGCTAAAGTAGTATAATTACTTAACTCATCATTTAAGCTGCTATTTGTAACAAAATTGCTCACATCATCCGGGGTTAAATAATCGCCGCCTGTCTGATCGCCGCTTAACATATAAACTGTATTTGCATCAACCTGATCATTCTCTACTAACTCATCATACTCTTCCTGTGTGCAGAAAACAATAGGTTTAAATGTGCTTATGTCATTGGTTGTCAAATGGTTACTAACATCAACAATCTTTGCATATGTATCATCTACCTGATCTGCCGTAACAAACGTCGTCCAAACTTCATTAAACTCGTCTTTAGTTGTATAATTAGTTGATAATGAACTATTTAAAACATAATCATTAAGGCTTGCATTCTTTACAAAATCACGGTTAACAACTTGCGCTGTCAAATAATCGTAATTTAATCTTGTGCTAATATCTAAAGATACTAAACTAACGTCTTTAACCTTAACGCTAACATCATCAACTTTTATGCTAACATCTGAAACATTAGTGCTAATATCTGAAATAGTGCTTGAATCGTTAACTACTTCATTAATCTTCCACTACACATCATAGTTATTGTCTATCAGGTTAAATACTGCCTCATCCAGATTTTCCCATGAAACATAGTTTTCATTTACATATCTTTCAGTTGTATAATTGTCTGATACAGAAGCGTTTGTAGGATAATCTGCTAAAGCTGCCGTTAAATCATTTTCATCTATACAACTCATTACCTGTGCTTTAGTTGCATAATTCTCTGATACAGAACTATTTGTAGGATAATCGCTCAAATAGTTACTCATATCATTCTTCTTAACATAATTGTTTGATACAGAACTATTTGATGGATGGTTATCGTCTACATTTTGTAATTCCGCTTTAGTAGCATAATTAGCTGATAACGAACTATTTGTAGGATAAAGACTTAAATCAAAATCACGAACTTTATTCTTGTCTTCATTTGTATAGTTATTGTCTGTATGAACATAGTTATTGTCGATTACAATACCTGCCGGTAAAGATCCGTCCATAGCCGCATCCGCGATAGCTCTATCTATCTCGTCCTTGTTATAAGTCTCGTCTTTAGTATAGTAATTTCCTAAAACAGAAGTATCGGCCTTTCTTCCTAAAACTGTCTCAACATCGTCTACTCGTGTAGATACATCGTTTACTGTATTTGTCAATCCGGTCAATCCTGTCGCGTTATTATCTGTCTAAGCTTGTAAATCATTAACCGAAGTATTTAAAGCTGTCACGTCGCTCTATAACGCGTTTACAGACGTATCCAATCTTTGAATAGACTCAGATCCGCTAGGATCAAAATTTTCCAAAATTTCTTCAATAGCGTTAATTGAAGCGTCTTGAACAGAATTAAGCTCTTGAATAGATACAATATTTGCTGAAATAACTTCAACTTCATCGCTCACCTCGTCAATATCTGACTCTAAATCATTGAATTTACCGTCAATAGTCGCGCCAAACATTGCTTGCACAGTAATATCCTCTGTTTCTCCATTGCCTTTAACAAGTTCAATTTCAGATACATACGTTTGTTCAATCTTCTTATATTGATCCGGGTAAGTGTTATCGGGGATCTGAAACTCAATAGTATATTTCAGGATACCCGGTTCTAAGTTTGAATTATTGCATATAGCCGTTACTACAGTCCCCTTGTTAATAAGTGTCCCGTTTCCATAACAACAAACATAAGTACGACCATTATTTCTTGTAAAAAATCTAACATAACGAATAAGACTACCGTCGATCGCTGATCCAATAGTCTTAGACGTTAAGTCTAAATCTAACGAAAAATCGTTTTTGTAATGTATATACTACATAGTATTATTAAATCATGATTAATTTTAACTAATATATTTATCTGAAAAATTAAGGGATAGATCTCGATAAAGATCCACCCCTAAAAATATATGTCCTAAAAATTATTGTTTATAGCCGATATATGTATTTTCAAAGTTAAACGAATTCCCTAAATAATTATAGTTTGTCTGAATCCTAAAAGTTAACTCATCTTCTTCTTTCAAATCCGCTGCGATCCAAAAACTGTCTTTATGATTAAAATGTATTGTTTTAGTCGTTTGTCCAGGGCTGAATGTACCGCCCACATTTGCTATAGAAACAGGCGAAGCTGAATTGTCATAGTAAATGCTTGATCCAAAAGATACCTCATAATTTACAGAAGCGCTTAACGTATAAGTAATCTCGCCCTCTAAATTAGATATTTCATAACCTTGTTTGTCAAAGTCAATCCAATCGATATTAAGATCTAAAGTTACCGCGGGATCAGGATGGTATTGCTCATTTTTAAGATAAAGTCCAAAAAGGTTACTTCTTAAAGGATACCATTGTGATCCGCTGACCCAGTTGTTTACTGTAAAATACATACAATCACCGTTATTGCCTTGCATATAGTTTGTTAATACGGGTACAAACTTATACATACAGTTGTAAGTGTTTAAATCTGAAGGTATTACAATATTTAACCTTTCTGAATCATAGTCCAGAGTTGAACAAAGTCTATAGAAATAAACAGAATATTCTTGACCAGTCCAGGCTGTATTCATTAACAGTCCTAAAACCGCGTTGTCTTGTCCGTTTCTGTTGACCCATGAAAATTTGTTAAAATTACCATAAATCCAGGCTAAATTCTACGACCCACTGTTTTCAATAGATCTATGCTCGCCCTTACCGGCTGAAGTTGTAACTGTAAAATTCCAGTCAAACCATGCAGGGGCCTCAGAGTTGTAAAATCTATAGTCCCCCAATCTATATCTTGAAGCTGCTGTACCTTCCGGGCGCTGATATATCCAGTCCTATTCATTTACTATTGCATTCCAAAGACTCATCGGGGATCCATATGCATTGATATTAAAGCCGTCGTCTATAGCATAAAAGTCGTTGTCGTTATTCATTGTAACTTTATTTGAAGAAACAGGCTTCCAAAAGCTGTTGTCGTTTATCCTATTACTCGTGCATAATCGGCCTAAGTCGTTTGTAGACTCGCCAAGGGCAGTCCTTACCGCTGATATTGTTATTCCATTTCCAGGTAAAATCATTGTGTTATATAATTAATTTTATTTAAAGGCGGCTATTTCGCCCTTAACGTTGAACGTTGAAGCATTTAACGTTATATGTCTGTTGTTTGAAGAATCATAAGTAACAGAGAAGCAGTCCAAAATCCACGTCATATCCAATAACATATCATTCAAATCATCAAAATCACTTATTAAAGACTATATTGAAGCATCTGTTGAAGTCTTTAACGCCGCCAGTCTTGAAGAAACATCGTTAATCTTGTTATTAGCATTAGTTATTCTCGTGTTGACCGTGTTAAAGTTATTGCTCATTCTTGTAGACGTATTCTAAGCATATGTCTAAAGAGTTGATAACCTTGTACTTATGTCAGATATTGAACTATTCGCTGTAATCAAACCAGAAGAAACATTAGATATATTTCCTTCTGCTGTCATTAATCTTTCATTTAAATCAGTAAAATCACCGTTTAAAGTTGAAATCTGTGTTGAATAACCATCCCACTTATTAACTTTAGTTGTTGTTATCCCGTCTAAAACAGACTTATTAGAGTGTGTATGAACATTGTTTGAAGCATTAACAAAATTATCTAAATCTGTTTGTGTTATAGAATCAAGAACAGTCTTATTAGAGTGTGTATGCCTATTGTTATATGCTGTATTCCAGTGACTTACATATGTTGAAGTTATACCGTCAAGAACAGACTTATTGGAGTGTGTGTGATTATTCTAAGCTGCTGTATTCCAATCAGTTATAGAAGCATCTGTAATACCGTCTAATATAGCTTTATTATCATGACTATGATTACCACCAGAAATAACTAAATCATCAAGAAGCCCCTTTAATACTTTACCTTGTTTAGCAGATAAAGCGTCTGTACTTGAATCACTATCTAACGAGTTAATAACCAATACATTAGACCCTGAACCACCACCTGAGCCTTGACTATTTCCTAAACCGAACGCTGAAATCTCTTCATCACCGATAAAGACCTTATTCGTGTGTAAGTTATTTGAACTATCCAGATAGAATACATCATTTAACCATTCTAAGCCGTTTACAGAAGAATTAGTTGTCGTTAACCTTGTCGATAAATCGGCCAGTCTTGTCGATACATTGTTTAACCGTGTTGATACATTAGCTAGTCTTGTAGATACATTGTTTAAACGTGTTGAAACATTAGCCAGTCTTGTTGAAGCATTCTGAAGCCCCGTGCTGACCTCATTCAGTCCAGTTGATACATTGTATAGTCCAGTCGTTAAAAGTCCCACAGAAGTGTTTAAAACAGATATATTTGAGTTTATACCGCTGATCTGTGTACTTAAATCTGAAATATCATCTGAATAACCATCATATTGATCTAACTTATCCTGTGTTATTGAATCCAATACAGACTTATTCTCATGACTATGCTTTAAGTTTGAAGCATCTACAAAATTATTGAAAGCAGTAGAAGTCAATTTATCTAACGTCGTCTTGTTAGAGTGAGTGTGAGACCTTGTGTAAGCCGTATTCCAGTTTGATATTGAAGAGTTATTCAGACCGTCTAAAATCTGTTTATTACTATGACTATGCTTTAAGTTTGAAGCATCAGTCCAGTTGTCCAAATCATCCTAAGAAATCTGATCCAAAACATCTTTATTGTCATGACTATGATTACCGCCTGAAATAACCAAATCATCTATCAAACCTTTTAAGACTTTACCCTGTTTAGCCGATAAAGCATCTGTGCTTGAATTTGAAATTAAGTTATCGATTACCTAAACCGTCTAACCGGATCCACCGCCAGAACCTTGTCCATTTCCTAAACCAAAGGCTGATATTTCATCATCACCAACAAAAGTCCTCTTTGCATGAATATTATTAGACGAATCCAAATAGAAAGCATCGTTAAGCCATTCCAAACCGGTTACAGAAACATCAATACCGGTTAGTCTTTCCTCGATTAAATTTACAGAAGTGTTTGTCGTCTTTAACCTCGTTGAAACATTGTTAAGCCTTGTAGATACATTGTTTAACCTCGTTGAAACATTGTTTAGTCTTGTAGATACATTAGCCAAACGTGTAGATATATCGCCTATTGAACTATTAGCCTGACTTAAACCTGTAGAGATATTAGCTATATTAGTCTTATTAGTCTAAACCAAATCATTTAAATCGGCTATATCACCAGTCATAACAGATATAGTCGTCTAATAACCATCCCACTTATTGACCTTCGTCTGTGTAATAGAATCTAATACAGACTTATTACTATGACTGTGTTTTAAGTTTGAAGCATCAGTCCAGTTTGTTAAATCATTTTGTGTTATTTCATCTAAGACCTCTTTATTCTCGTGAAAGTGATTACCCCCACTAATAACCAAATCGTCTATTAAACCTTTTAATATTTTACCTTGTTTAGCCGAAAGTGCATCTGTTGAAGAATCAGACTCTAAATTATTGATTACCAATATATTAGAACCACCACCTGAACCACCACCTGAACTTTGTCCAAGACCGAACGCTGAAATCTCGCTATCACCGATAAAGGTAAACCTTGCATGAATATTGTTTGAAGAATCGATATAGAACCAGTCATTAACATGATCCCAACTCGTTATTGATGAATTAGTTATACCGTCCAAAATTGACTTATTGTTATGACTATGCCTTAAATTAGAAGCGTCTACAAAATTATTCCAGGCTGTAGTGTTTAACTTATCAAGTGTTGACTTATTAGAGTGTGTGTGCCTTTGCTAATATGCTGTATTCCAGTTGTTTACAGAAGTATTGCTAATATTGTCTAAAACAGACTTATTAGCATGTGTATGACTATTATAAGCCGCTGTATTCCAATCACTTATAGAAGTATCATTTAAACCGTCAAGAATATCACTGTTTGTATGACTGTGCCTTAAATTTGAAGCATCATCATAATTAGTCAAGTCTGTTTGTGTTATAGAATCAAGAACAGACTTATTAGAATGTGTATGATTATTCTAATATGCTGTATTCCAACGATTTATATTAGTCTGTGTTATAGAATCCAGAATATCTTTATTAGAATGACTATGACTTAACTAATATGCTGTATTCCAGTTACTTATAGATGAATCATTCAGACCATCCAAAATCTATTTGTTTGTGTGAACATGACCATCTCCTCCACCGGTTATATCAATATTATCAATTAAATCCTTTAATATCCTACCCTAATTCGCTGATAAACAAGCAGTTGAACTATCAGATAAAAGGTTGTCTATCACAGAACAATTACATGATCCACCTCCGGGCCCGTAACTCGCATCCCCTAAACCAAAAGCAAATACGTCATAATCAGATCCTAATGTATAACGACAATGTACAGAATTTTCATTTTCATTGAAATAAAACCAGTCGTTTACAGAAGAATTATTTACAATCACCTAAGAGCTTCCAGATCCGACCGACCCGCCGGATCCATAGCCTTGCCCTATATTTTGTTTAGTCTTTGCATATGACTTAATATTAATCATCTCTAAATCTCTATCGTTTAATTTTATTCAACAAAAGTTTCTTTAAGTTTTACTGTTGCCGTATTCATTTTAAGATCTTGACTTATTCCTAAAACATAACTGTCTTTTTCTATTCCAGTAGCCGTATACAAACTTTCAAAAGCGTTTAATCCAAAATTATCTTTTATAGTCGTCTACATAACCACACGGGGCTTAGAGAAAATCCTAAAATATTGATCTACATAATGTTCCTCCGGCTTTGCAACCTCTTGTGTAACAGCATTATAGATAGATGAAATTGGTTTACTTGCTTTTAAGTTAATAATCGCATTTTGATATATTCCAGGGGATAATTGTTTATCCCAGGCTTCTTCACTGCTTAACTATGTAATAAACTTAAAAGTAACATCATCTGCTTTAGAAATATAGTTATCAACCTCATCGGATACATACACCAAATCATTATCTCCTAAATCTTCGCTCGATCCTTGTCCGCTTGTATAAATCTTAGCCTCAAACTCTTTTATAATTATTGACTCACATAACGATAAAACAGACTTTGAATCCTAAAACCATTTTGTATGATGCCAAAAATCGGGGTCTCTTCTAGTTATCTAGTTATATGTCAAGTTAATTGGTCCTAAAATCCTAAAAGTAACCGCTCCAGATAGTCTATCACTTTCCTAAATTGGAATAGCTGTTCCAAAAACATCTCCTAAATCATATTCTTGATAAACTGTGTTCTGTATATCGTGCTCTTGTCCTATAATCTTATCACCTATAGCGGGGTTAATACCTAAAGACATTGTTTTTTTCAAATAAGTCGACGGATCACCGTTATCGTCGATAAAAGACTAAGTAATACCACTACTAACATCAATCCACCTAAAAACAGAATTTCCTTCTTCGTCCATATTTGTTTCTACACAACGTTTATCCCCAATAATTAACTCACATTCCAAAATCGGTAATTTCTTAATTCTATCCACTGTATTTCCGTTTCCAACACATGAATAATCATATGGTAAAGAAGTATCTCCGCAATCGCCAACAGGCATCTATAAGCTTGCAAAAGTCGCTGAAAAATCATACTATGGATAGTTTTCAGGGTCATTCGGATCATATTCAGGGTTATCACTATAATCAATCCTTATATCGTCGTAACCAGATAAA
>ERZ808034.162-NODE-162-length-9681-cov-4.508226_pt1 | contig 9681 bp, 27 predicted proteins | sample MGYA00380188_ERZ808034 | MGnify/ENA primary metagenome ERZ808034 (study PRJEB31490, sample SAMN06133380) | cow dung metagenome | isolation source: M12 | host: cow | place: China: Chengdu | collected 2015-05 ...
ACTTAGGACCATAGAATGCTGCTTCATCATCGGCTTCTACGTAATCAATGCCTAAACCATCAAGAATCTTTTTCATCAATGCTTCGGTTTCGTTCCAAGCCTTATCGTTGTCAATATATTTACTCTTGTTTGACTTGCCACGCTTTGAAAAACGGAAGGTAACGTCGTTTCTCATTCCCAAGCAGTCAAGGAAGTAATAACTTAATTCCAAACAACGCTTGAATTCTTCTTCAATTTGTTCGGGCGTACATACGAGATGTCCGTCAGAAAGAGGGAATTGGCGCACACGAATAAGTCCGTGCATTTCCCCACTTGCTTCCTTTCTGAAAAGCGCTGCGGTTTCACTATATCTGCAAGGTAAATCCCTATAACTCTTTAAGCCGTTTTTATAAATTTGATATTGGAACGGACAAGTCATTGGGCGAAGCGCAATAGCTTCGGGCGAGTTTTCATCGCCAATGATAAACATTTTATCCCTATAATGCCATTTTTTCTTTCTTCTTGGTATTCTTATTTTACTCATATCAATCCCTCCAAAATAATTCAACAAACCAATTTGCCTTCTTGTAACCACATTGGGTTTCAAGATACTCTCTAACAAAGTCCAATGGACAATGCCAATACAACCATCGGTCTTGTTTGGTGTTAAAATCAGCAACTATGATTTTATTCCACTTATCGTGGTCTTCTCCTTGCATTTCGTACCATTCACTTGCTGAAATGAATGGCGCATAGATATTGTCCAACAAACTTGGGTTGTGCTTGATGCACCATACGACCAACTCCTTCAAATCTCCGTGGTATTTGAGTCGCAATTTAGATATTCCTGCCATATTAACTAAACTTTTTCTTTTGTTCTAATTGAGTCCAATATAAATAACGCTCTGTCTAACTTCTTTCTATTTCTATCACTCATGCGCTGTTTGACACAGTCATAGATGTTTATGACTGGTGCTTCTCTGTGGTTAACGAACCGCATATCCAAGTATTTCACAATGTTCTTTGGGTTAATTGTGTCCAACATGGCAAAGAAGTCTTCTTCTTGCATTTGCAGTGTGACTTTGCGATTGCCCCCCCCGTTTTTATCGGAAGCATCCTCTACATCTACTATCGTACAATAATCTACTTGTATTCTCATAAGGGTATAGTTTTATTTTTGTCTTTTCCAAGTAACATAGTCTTCATGGGACTCAAAGCACATGAACCCATTGCAGACTTTTCCAACTCTCGTTGCCCAAGGGCATGCACGATATGCTTGATAGCGATATGTACATTCTATAAACTGTGTTCTCATATATTTCCTCCCCATACTTGCCAAATTCCATCTTGTTCGGGCAATCCCGTAGGTTCAAAATCATATTCACAATAAATAAAGTTGTGTTCCATAATAATAAATGCTTGTTTTTATAGTTCTTTTGCCGTTTTTAGCGCACTTTATACCATAGGATGTGTAAGTATCCACCTTAATAAAAATAGGCGCTTAAAACGAAAGTTTATTGTGTAGGTAATTTTCTATCCTTAAAAAGGAACGATAGATATTTCGCAAACATTGCTTGCCTACCTTGGTGTACTTGGTTGCAATGACAAGCAACACGCAATAGGATATGCCCACAAGATTAGGCAAGATACATTCACTCCCATTCAATACAAGAATGGATGGTGACACGATGAGCATCGCACACAATACATTGAATACATCTCTTTTCATAACAAAGTTTTTAGGTTAATAAATCGGTTAGTTGTTGGAAAAACAGGTATCGAACCTGTGCTTTGACATCCAAAGTGTCACGTGCTACCACTACACCATTTTCCATTGCGCCCTCTTGGTTCCTCACGGATAGCGGAGGGCAGTTGATATGACACATTTTACAAATTGCGTTGCAAATTTACAACTTTTATTTCTAACTATCAAATTTTGCGGTAGTCAATTTCTTGGCGAGGCGCAAACATTTTCTCCCATGTATATCCTCTTGCTTTTAGTTCTTCAAGAAGTTTCCTCGTTGAAAAGGATGCAAGTTCAGGGTGAGCATACACCTTATAAAGACCACACTCACTTACCACCTTATCCACAGTTGAGTTTTCTGCCTTTCTCTTGGCATAGGATTTGCGGGATGCCTCTCGGTGGCACTCCTTGCAAGTTCCTTGTAGTCCATCTGACGTTTTGTTACTCTTGTAGAAGTTATCCAAGGTTAATTCTCTTCCGCAATGATTACATACTTTTGTTTCCATAATCGGTTTAGGTTAATTAGGTTTTGTTTAATCACGACCATGACCTGTCATGTGTTTGGCTACATCGCCAACAATCCAGATAAATACGCAAATTGCAAATAGCATTTTCTTTTTTGCTTTAATACATTTCTATAAACCTTTCTTTATCAAAACTCCTCCACGAACCCTTTTCAACATCAAAGTATAGTTGTAGGTGGGATGGTGTAGGTTTGCCAGTACCCTCTACCTTTGGACACATATCCTTGCGTAAAGTCCCTTTTGCCTTGCGGATTTCTCCGTTCTTCTTTTGGAAGCAGAAATCCACAATCTCTACTTCCATTCTTAATACAAGTTCCTTAATCATAGATATTATCACTCACAAACTCATTTAACATAGACTCGTCCCAATCAACCGAAATGTCTATTGGCTCTCCGTTACAAGCAACGTACATATTAGTAACGCAAAAGTCAATGGTGTCTACGTTTCGCCAACCAGTGTTTTCTTCTCTTTCACCATAGTGTACCTGAAGATTAAATTCGCACACTACTTGAAATTCACTTTCATCTACTTCGTATATGGATATTGATACCGAACCATCACAATCTCTCTCTGCAATCTTTTTGGCAAGTTCAATTAAAAACAACTTGCATAATGTTAAAACCATATTAAAATCCTCCTCCTTTCAAGAAGCCATTACGTCCTCTGTTCTCATTATACTTAGGTTTCTTTATTTCCTCCACAAGCGCCTTACCACGTTCTATATAGTATGGTGTTGTGTAAGTTGATAGTGTCTTATCTTTATATGTATTTAGGACATCAAGACAAGCAAGCGCAATAAGGTTGTCTTCCTTTTTTACGCCCATTCTTTGCCAAAACGCAATACAATCTTCATAAAGTACCAATTGCCTGTTCCTAATCATAATCATTCGTTATTAAGTCTTCTACATTCTTTTTCTATTTCGCAGTCTTTTATACATTGCGTACATATAGAACATGGGCATATCCACTTGCCACACGATGGACATACTTGTGGTTCTAATGCGCAATCCAATTCCACCTCGCATTCGCAATGCGGACACAACTCCCAAGTTTTGTTATCCTTGTTCATCTTTCATTTGTTTTTTCTTTTGGTATCGCAGTCGTTCCAACTCGTTAATTCTCTCCCTATTCTTGCGCCTATACTTATTGGTAGCGTCCCTATGAGCTTTGCGCCCGTTTTCGGTTTTTGCGTATGCCAATACACGTTCTTTATCCTTCTGCTTATTGCGCTCGTACCATCTGCGCCAAGCCTCCTTGGCTTTACTTTTCTTTATCTCCTCCTCCATTACTCGCCTACAACTTCGTTAATATCATACACCGCATTGTCAAGTGCATCCTTGAACTCTTCTAAGGCATATAGTCTGTCTTGGAACTCATCGCCCTTTTCGCCACATTGCCATTCCTCGCTTCTTTCATCAAAGTAGGACTGCTCGTTTTCTAAGACCTCATTCAGGTCTTCAATAATACCCACTATTTGTGTGGCAAGTCTTGCCGCTTGTTTTAAGTTTTGTGGATAACCATTCCTACCTGTTGTTGTTTCTACAACATCCAGCCCACAAACGTAGGCAATCTCATTCATTCTACTCATAATTGTTATAGTTTAAGTTTTATAAATTGTCCCAACGGAACTCACACATTTCCACACCACGTTCACCAAACTGCTCGGTGAAATAGCAATAGTGAAAACCATCCTCACACTCTTCCATCTGTTCAAGATAAGAATTTACACGTTCAACATCAAGACCTGTTTCCTTGGCAATATCCTCAGTAGCAATCACGTTGAAACATAATGTACCTTGATTAGAGTTGTGTTTCACCCACTCTACAAATTTTGCGTACTCATTCATAGTTGTTAAGTTTTTAATTGTTATAAATATTAGTTATATATAACTTTTTAAGACGTATTTATCCTCAACCAAGACGATATATCCGTCTAAGTTGTTCATCCATATATCGCCCCCACCTTCAATGGTGATAACTTTCCAATCGTAAAATGAGGGTGTAAAGGAGTTTATCTTCTCCCATACTCTTCCATGTTTCTTCATAGTTGTAATCATTTTAATTTAACAGATAATAATATTTCTTGTGGGCAGGTAGGCATCGCGCCTACCATGACCGCTTTTACGGATTTGCCCTCCATCTTGTTACTTCTTAAACTTCATGCCCAAGGTATCATCGCATCCGATGTAACCAAGACTGGTTATGTTTTCGTGGAAATCGTAGACTGACTGATAACCATCCTCCATGTCGGGTGCATATCCAACGTATGAGTCATCAGAATTATTGTAGTTAAATGCGATTAGTTCCTCGTAGTCTTCATCATAGTACAAGCGGATATTGTTCAGTCGCAATGTGTCAATAGCATCCTTAAAGTTTTGTATCGCCACCATTTGGGCATCAGTCATCCGCATCTTAGTGGCAATGCTTTCTACAACGTGTTCCACACCCTGCTCATCAACCATAACATAATCATTATGCTTGAACACATCCTCCCGTGTCTTGTATAACTTAATGTCATCCTTGATGCTGAGTTTGTGATTACTATCAAAGACAAAGACTATATCATCAACAGACTTCTCTACCGCCTCACCATTCTCAAATACCCATGCCGTGAGAGTTTTGGTATTCACATTCAAGTGTCGGAACTCATAGTCGGCAATGGTGTATGGCAGTGTTTCAATGCCTTGCTCATACTTCTCGGTAGACTCATACACCCTTAATCCACCATCGTGTATTTCTACATCCTTGCCACCTAACTTGCAGCGGTACACAATAGTGTTATTTGCGAACGAAAACTCCGCACTTACAAATTCATAACTCTCCAACTTCTTGGTGTCCTCGTTGAAAACAAATCCCTTCTCAGTTGCTAATTGCTTTTCCATAGTTTTAATGTTTTAATGTTGGTTTTGTGTAATATCTGTTATACAGTTCTTCTGCTATTTTTTGTGCTGAGTATATTCCGTGTGTATAGATACAATCCTCACCGAAATAGGTCGTATGAGGCGCATATTCTTCTACAATATCTATACATTCATTGTGTTTACTCTCATCCAAAAAGAATTGAAACCAATTTTTGTGTCCCCTATCATTATAATAATACCCCATGTGTACTCCTCTGTACATCACCTTAAAAACGGTTGCAAAGTACCCATTTTTATACTCTATGCAGTCATGGGTATCAATAAATTCAATCATCGCACTTGCATTTAGGATTGTGTAACACTCCGTGTCCGTCAAATACGAGATACGAATGGTCTTCGTATTCAACCTCCACAATATCTATCTCAACTTCATCACCGATATTTGGTTCTTGCTTGCACCCACATATAGCAAGTGCAAGCAAAATTACTATTAGTTTATACATACTTATAACCATTCTACGCTATTTATATACTCGCAGATTTGTGGATTGTAACCTTGCTCAATCACATATCTGCATAATTCTTTCTTGACATCTTCTTCCGTCCCCTCGTCCATTGCTCTTGCAATGTCCCACGCAATCTCGTGGAAGATATTGCCGTATTCTTGCAACTCATTGTAAAATTCGGAAGGATAATAGTCGTAACCGTCCTTTCGGTCTAAAATCAAGTCTATAATCATAGTTCTCTCATATCTTTTACTTCGTGAAACGATGGATTGTCTCGCATTATCTTCACATCTAACCTTGTACATTCGTAGGCATATAACCTCCCGATAGGTTCGTTCTTTCTTGCCTGCTTGCATCGTATGGTTTGGAATACCATAACGTTAAAGTTTGCCCAAACTTGGAAATGCTTACTATTACGATACGACTTATCTACATAAAATTTCATCATCGTTCACATTGTTTTTGTGGTCTAACATAGTCCCAAATCTTCTCCAAGAACTTAAATGTGTAGTCGGTGTCCGTGGTTACATCTACAAATATATTAAAGAAGTCCTTTGCACCAAAGTAAGAACCTATATAAGTCTTGTGTATCTTTATCGCATAGCCAAAAGCGGGCTGTACTCGGTAAGTTCGTGTTGGCTCGTTGTTCTTGGTTATGGATATTATATCATCCTTGCCCTCGTACATGGCTATTGTCCATGTGGTATATACCCATTTCACAAGTTCGTGGCGGATTTGTCCGTCGGGTAACGATACCTCGTTCCATATACCTCGTCTGTGTTCTCTTGTTATTGTTGCCATAACTTATTCTGTTAAATATATTCCACTATTCAGTTCTCTCTCTTGAAGTCTAAATATCTCATGGATGCCGCTTGGTGACTCTATCATCACATCACGCAATACACCCATGTAGTTATTGTCTTGCATATTAGTATCACTCAAAACTTTCCCATATTTCGGATTACCATCTGCATCGCTCCACCATCCGCCATTCTCTATTTTATCCTTGATGATGTCAAGTTGTTTGTTGGCGGTTCTCTTGCTTGTGCAGACCCATTCAACCACACTAAGTGTAAATTCGCACACTCTACTTGCTTGCGTTGTGCAAGTGATTACATATACTTTTTTCATGATTGTTGGTATTAAAGATATACTGAAAATTTCTTGGCAAGTCTCAAGACATCGTTTTGATTCAGTTCGCCAAAGTCGTAGTCCCATTCCTCATCCGAATTAAACTCACCATCCAGATATTCTGACAATATTATGGTATCATGCCCGATGTAGTGGTAGAATGGCGCAATTCGTACAATAGTGTAGCCGTTACTAACTTCCCAACAAGGTTCTTCACAACCATCAACCATATAGGTTGTTTTCTTTACTTCTAACATAGTTTATCCTCCTTAAAAACAAAAATCAATCCATACTATACGAGTGCCTTTCATGAAACGATAGTTGCACACATCGTCAAACTTGTACACCTCGTACTTCTTGCTCTCTCTATCATAAGCATCACGAACATAGACGTACTTTGAAAGTACCTCGCCATCTTCGTTACACTTTACGTTGTTGGGAAGGGCGAAGAACTCGCCCTTCTTAACTTGTTTTAACAATACTGGTTTCATATTTCCTCACCTAATTCACGCTTTGCATACTCGTTGTTTGTCTCACAATACACATAGTCCCACGATGTGCCGTAGTGGTCTACGCACAGGATAAAACAATCCAATAACTCGCTATATGTAAACTTCAGCCCAAAGGCAGACTCCAAATATCTCACATCGCCCTCGCTCGCATCACTTATGAACCATTGATAAATCTCTATGCAATTCCCGTCCTCATCCTCTAAGCCAAATCTCATGTTATCCCATATCGTTGGGTCAATCTCGGCAATGTTGTTGCACATAACGTAACTGTTGTTACACCATTTTACAGCCACTCGGTAATTTGTTGCGTACTTCATAACTTTTTCTTTCTTTTCTTTTAACTATATATGTATATATATATAGGTTTTCTTTTCTTTATTTATTAAACTTATTCAATATAATACATAGTACATTTAACTTAATATATTATATATAACTCGCTATATTTATTCTTTATTGTCCTTGCTTGCTTGTCCTTGCTTGTGGGTGGGCGATTGATTTACGCATTTTGTTTGCGCACATCCCCCCACAAACTCCACATCATCGGCACGACCACCACCATCCCGAACACTCCCACGATAATTCGTTCTTGCTTGTCATACATCAGTCCACTAATGATTAGTGCGGACTCGCTTACGATGGCTATAATAGTAAAAGCCACCGCAAATAATTTGCTTAATTCGTTTTGCATAATTATTCGTTTTTAGGTTTGCATATTTATGCAGTTGGTTACTCGCACATGAACACATACACGCCATACTCGTTTGCAGGTGCATAGGTGCATTGTACATGGTTATATTCACAATAAAGGCGGTCAAGATAGTTCTCGGCCGCCTTGTTCGTCGGTAAGTATTTTTCAATTCTGCTCATGGTTCTTTCTTGTTTATTTCTGGTATGCTTTTCTAATGTAGTACCTTGCTATATCGTCTATATCGCAATGCATCTCATACAGCGCACCCAGTTTGCGTGCAAATTCTCTTTGTAGTTCGTGGTACTCGTCCGACTGTTTAACCTTGTCCACTTCTTTTGCGATGATTTGTGCATCCTCGTGGTCGCACTGGCACATCTCTTCTACTAATTCGGTGTAGGTAATAAAACCCATTACATACTCGCTTGCTACATCTTGCATTGTTTTGTTCTGCATAATTATCCCACCCAAAACACCGCATAATTATGCAGTGCGCCCTCGGTGGTTCGGGCATGGTTAGTAATATAGTTCGGTTGTGGGTATCGCTCCCATATTTCACACTCCTCGTGCAACCGATATAGTTCGTATGGCAATGTACAATTGCCTCCGTCGTTCGGTTCGTGCTACTGATATTATCCCCTACTACTCCCGATATATGCTTATCTTGACAGCCTATTCACTTTTACGCTTCGGCGGAGGTTCGGCATGGTTCATCATGGGTACGATTGCAGCATATTGACACACCCATATAATTCGCTCATGCTTTTTTGGTACTCCCGTCAGTTCGGTAGTCAGTGCATCTAATAACGTAAGATACACACCTTTGCCCGTACATTTACGGCACAATTCATCTATTAATCCAAATAGATTAGGATTGTGGCGGTTACTTCTGACGTTATGGTTTAGTCATACACCGCACTTCTATACTATGAATATAGTACAGCCGTTTCACTAAATCACTGGTATTATTCGGCCCCAGATTAACGGGCTATAATTCCCTATCCGCAAAGGTGTACATTATTACGCCACACGGGCAAATAATACCTTTACAGAACACGGCACACGGCCGTTATTCGGTCATTCCTATATGTTGGCGCGCGTGCTATGGTGCGCGCGCTCCTATCCAAACATACATATATTTATGAAATTTTAAGTGAGACAAAATACTTTAATACCTCGTCAGCCGTTAACGTGTTCTTTATGTACGTTTGCACGCCTGAGATTTTTTCTCCGTTGACTACCTTAGTATATTTGCGCTCTAGCGTTTCTCCAAAGTGAAACATTTCCTTACACGCCTTTTCGTGTTCTTCCGTTTTTGCTTGTGTTTTGCTTGAAGGTAATACCGCCTTTAGTTGCGGGCAATTTTCAAAACTAAACAGGTAGTTAACACACAAATAATAAGTACCTTTTTGTGCCTTCATTTCTTTGCGAATGTCGCTAATTTTGTAAGTTTTCATAATTGTATTTATATTAAAGTTTATAACGTATTCATCATTTCTAAAGTGCTAGCCACAACCAAACAAACCAATATGGCCATACATACCCACATAATAACAAATAAAGTATTAAATACTTTTTCAATAACTAAAGATAAATCTTTTTTCATAGTGTTATGTGCTTTTAGTGTTCTTGTTTCTGTTTTGCTGATGCAAAGGTACGGCAATTATTTGGTATATACGCAAAAAAAAAGAAAAAAAAATACCTACTTTTGAAACTTTTTTATAACTAACTATAT
>ERZ808034.163-NODE-163-length-9644-cov-5.609282_pt1 | contig 9644 bp, 14 predicted proteins | sample MGYA00380188_ERZ808034 | MGnify/ENA primary metagenome ERZ808034 (study PRJEB31490, sample SAMN06133380) | cow dung metagenome | isolation source: M12 | host: cow | place: China: Chengdu | collected 2015-05 ...
GCTCTCGCCTCTGGTGCCGAGCTCGCAGCCATCAAGAGCCGCGAGGACAAGGGCAAGGAGTTGCGTGAGATGATTGCCGACTGCTTCACCCACAAGCGTGCAGCCAACGCAACCACCATCCTCGCCAACGCCATCACCGAGGGCCCAGACCAGAACGAGAAGGCCAACCTCCAGGCCGGTGGTCTGATCCCCGTGGAGATTCAGCCCATCATCGACACCAAGGTGCCCGGCATCGAACTGCCCGACGACCTGAAGATGTTGACCGGCGTGACTGGCACTCAGGTTATCCCTTACTCTATCAACGACGTGAAGTTCACCGTCGAGGGTGAGGTGACCAAGGTTGCTGAGCAGGCTCTGAACTTTGCCAACATCACCACCTCTCCGAAGCGCGTCTGCGCCAGTGTTCCCGTCAGCCGTCGTGCCGTGGCTCAGGCCGCATTCGACATCATCGGCTTCCTGACCTTCAAGTTCACCAAGGGCTGGGCTATGTTCCGTGCTCTCCACGTTTACGCTCACGGTGACTACCGCGAAGTTATCGGCCCGTTCGCTACCGTGACCGTCGAGGAGCTGACTCTGGACGAGAACATCGGTAAGAACCTCGCCACGAAGATTGCCGAGATGTACGATCTTGGCTTCGAGGGCGACCCCGAAATCATCATGGACAAGACCACCGAGGTTAACCTGAAGTTCACCAAGCTCATCCCCGGCACCACCGACTCTAACCGCACCGTCGTGCAGGATGGTCAGTGCGTAGGCTACCGCTACAAGGTATCTCCGTACATCGACTACGCTATCGCCTCCAACGGTATCGCCAGCAAGGGTGCCGACCGCTTCATCGGTATCGGTCACTTCGGCTACCTGAACGAGCAGGTGTACGCTGATGGCATCGAGTTCAACGTGGACGGAACCTCTCAGGAGAACTTCGACCGCAACGTCATCGCCCTGGGCATGGGTCTTGACTACTCACTCGTTGAGCTGTCAAGCAAGGTCAACGGCAACAACAACAACAAGCCCCAGGCCTTCAAGCTCATCAAGTTGGTTGACGAGCCCACGACTCACTAAATTCTCTCTCGTCGCACTTTCATCATAGTTTCTATGGGACCGGCTGTTGGCTCCAATGCAGCAGCAAAGGTTGTCTGACAGCCGGTTTTGAAAGCGCGTAAAGTAGTAACAAGCAAAAACAGATAGACAGGAAATGGGACTGCTGACTGACTCTTTCTTCATCACAGCACTACGTTCAAACACCGAACTTGTGGCGCAGTTGCCTGCTGGCGACTTCTACAACAACGTGGCCTATCCTGACGCGGATATGGAGAACGTACAGCTGCCGTACATCATCGTCAACAACGACGGCGGAAACAACGTCGAAGAGACGAAGGATGATAACTTTGAAGGTACGGTTGACAACGTGGCTATCAGCATTCGCGTGGTGGCTCGCAGCCGTCAGGAGTTGGCCGACATGGTGCTGGCAGTGCGTGAGACGGTCCATGACTATATCACGGCCGCTGCCGAGCGCAACGAAGCGGGAACTGGTACTGGCGACGACAACCTCTGCCCCGAGGACTACAATTTCTCGTTCAGCGAGGTTGCCAACGACATGCAGAAGCCAAGTTTCACCCAAATCCTGAACTATCAGTGCAGAACTTCTAACGACATTTTTGACGACGACGACAATGAGTAAGAAAGACAAAGCTCAGGAACAGCAGCAATCCAACGTGCCCGTCGATTCATCGGCGGTGACTTTGGCCGACGTGCTGAAGAACATCGATGGCGTGACCGTCAGCGACGACAAGCGACTGCGCGTGTCAGCTGCCGACAAGGAAACGCTCACGGCAAGGGTTGAAGCGGTAAAGAAGTCTCTCGAAGACAACTACACCATAACCGTCAGCCCGACTTATGGCGACGCGGCTGCTCTCGGCTGCGTCTGGAATGATCTCACAGCAACCATCAAAAAGTAGTAGAATATGGCAAAAGTAAAAGGCTATCAAGTGACCGTCTCTGGTGTCTCTGCCGGTACTGAGCAATCAAGCTCATTGTCTGTGCAGAACAACATCCAGGAGGTCGAGGTCAAGGATGCCACCGATCCGCTGTCACCTCCCCAGGAGGTGACGTCGGCACAATGGAACATCCAGCAGACCGTCAAACTCGATAATGCAGCAGGCGTGAAGGCACTCATTCAGGCCGCTGTTGGAACATCACCCGTAGCAGTCTCGATGGCTGCTGTTGGTGCAATCTTCTCAGGTCAGTCACTCATCGGCGACTTGAATCTGCAAGCCCCGAACAGAGGGAGCATTGTAGCGGCCGTTCAATACCAGGGAACGGGCCAATTATTCAAGGCAACCACTTAATTCAGTACCGCTATGTCACAGACAACACAAGGTCAGCATTTGCGCCTCCAGTTTGGCGCAGCAGCAAACTCGAAAGCGTTTGCAGCATACTCTACCGACTTGACGTTCCATGTGTCGAACACCTTGGAGAACTCGACCACCAAGGACACTACAGACACAAGCGGTAATTGGATTGAACAGGAGAAAACGAAGCACAACATTGACGGCTCCATCGTCGCCATCATGGACGAAGGCGAGGCTCAGAACTTCACCGACGCTTCACAAGCTGGCGAGCAGGTGTGGGAGCTCGACTGGGTATCTGGCGCACAGAACCGTGTCGTATCTACCAAGATATGTTCAGGCGAAAAGATGCTCCTGAGTAACGTTGAAATCAGCGCACCGCGCGACGGTTTCTGCCAGCTCACCGGCAACTTCGTCATCTTCGGTGCCATCAGCTTCAGCTAAATCTATACGCGCCTGCCGCTGTCTCGTGCCATCTTTTAAATATGAGCAGTTGGCGGGCGTTTTTTCGTTTCGTTAATTGCGTCGCAATTTGATTGCGACATTAAAACCACAGAAACTATGAATAAGAAAGAAATCACCATTTGCGGCCATCAGGTTAAACTTATGTATTGTGCCGCATCCGAACAAGGCTTTGAGGACTTAAGCGGTAAGTCTATCAACGACCTTGACTTCACCAAGTCGAAAGACATCATGAACCTGTCGCTGGCTTGCATTGTTGCAGCATACACCGCCGAAGACAAGGATCCGCCCATCAAGTCAGAAGACATCCTCTACAGGGCTACGTCGAAAGAACTCACCGACCTTTATCTGACCGTCATCAACCTTCGCGCGGAATGGTACAATGTACCTGCCGTCGTTTCAGAAAAACTGAAGCAGGAGTCAGAAGGAATGACCGACGAGGAAAAAGCAGAGGCAGAAAAAAACGCCCAACTGCCTACGACAGATACAGCATCTTCGTAGGCGAAATAGGGCTAAATCGACGCGAATACCTATATCAACTCAGGTACATCGACCTGCTGATGATTCAACGCGGTCATGACCGCCGACACCGACAACTATGGAGTGCAACCCGCTGGCAGACGTACCATCTGATGGCAGCATTTGCAGGCTCAAAAGCACTCAGCGAGGCAGGCATCAACAGCGCGAAAGACCTCATCAAATTCCCGTGGGACACCGACCGACTGCCTATCTCCTTTGACGACGTACAAACCATCGTAGCCGAAATCGAAGCCGTCAATGCCCACCGCGCTACCCCACCCAAAGAATCATCACCAGTCCAACAGAAAAGCAGCGAGCCATAACGCTCACTGCTTTTTCTTTTTGCCTCGTTTATTGTCAGGCAATTCTATTGCCGTCATCACCTTATCAAACTGCCCGTACACATCCATCGCCATCAGTTTCGCATACCTCTGCGTCTGCGTAATCTTCCTGTGTCCCAGCATCTTCGATACGTGCTCAATCGGCACCCCGTTCCTCAGCATCCACGTCGCAAAGGTATGCCGACCAACATGCGTTGTCAGCTTCTTCGTAATCCCCGTCACGTTCGCAATAGTCTTCAGATTGCTGTTGCACGTCTGATCCGCAACCCGAGGCAACCGCCCGCCATACTTCTGCGCAATCTCCAGAGCCTTCGGCAGCACGCGGATATAAAACCACACCCCCGTCTTCACTCTGGGAGCTGAGTATGTCAACCTGTCGCCGTCTTGTTGGCACTTATCCAATGAGAAAGCCATCGCGTCGCTGTAAGCCATCCCCGTGTAACACTGAAACGTGAACACATCCCGCACCGTCGCCAGCATCGAGTTATTAATCGTCAACCCCTCAATCCTGTTACGTTCCGCATCCGTCAGAAACTCCACAGTCTCCTTATCGCCACGCTTTATCTCCCCCTTCATGCGGTCGTAAGGGTTTGCAGTTATCAGCCCGAACTTCATCGCACGCCCCAGCAGCGCCTTAATGTCTTTATGATAATTCCTCACCGTCGCCTGCCCGATATACTCCACAGGCTTATTCGCTTTTACCTCCGCATCCGTCTGGTGCTTCTTAATTCGATGCAGGTAAGCGTCAAACCGATGAATATTCTCCACCGACAACTCCGACCACCGGCACATTGCACCGCTTTCCACCAGTGCAGCCACACTCACGACGTAGTGCTTCCGCGTACCACCCGCCACATCAAGCAGTGGTATCTGCTCATACATCCAGGCAGTCATATCGTCAGCATCCTCAACACGTCTGCGTTTGTCCGGCGACTTCACACGTTTCCGCATCTCCTCGAAATCAATATCCGCCTCCGTGCCATTCTTCAGATGCTCATTAATAACACCGTCCACTCGCTTCAGCATAATCGCCACACGGTCATTCATCTCGTCGCAGTCCTGGCGATTCACCACCTGCCCACATTTCCATTCCTTAGCACGCACATGCACGCCAGTATTAATATAGTACGCACGCCTATTAATAGTCACACGCACCTCAATCGGAGCCGTCCCATCTTTTCCGAACCGCCCCCGATGATTATATATTATTGCCGTCTTTATCATAGTTATATAGTTTTCATTGTGAATAATCGTTTTTCTATCATTATTGGTACTATGGGGAAACATCAGGGGAAACAATGAGGAAACAATCGCCAAATAAAACGGAATAAAACGGAAAAACACCGCTCGCGTCATTAACCATCAAAATCCACAAAATCCCTCTAAACACAAGCACCACCGCGTTTTCACGGTGGTGCCCTGCCATTTAATCCGTGATTCCGTCGGGATTCGAAATAGATTGATGAAATATGTTTATTTAGTGGAGTTTCCATCGTTTTGCAATTTTATATGGGGAGACATTTGGCGATACTTTCGCACTTTTTCGATGAAATCGGGGTGGAGTTCTGGGAGGACATCGAGGAATATCATGTCGTCGCCATTATGTAGTTGAATCATTTTTGTCATAATTATAATTTAATGTAACAGTCGGAGAAATAGGTGCCATCGTTCTCGCCGATGTAGAAATAGCAGGTGCATGGTAACGTTGCGTGCTTGCGTATTTCGTCAGTAATGTCTTTGGGTACATAGCCGACGTGGTGGCCGTCTTCGGAGATAACTTTAATGGCGTTTGGGTCATAGTCATTGTCTGGTTCTGATTCCAGGGTGCCTACGTGCTCGCCTATATAGTCGTCAAGGTTGCCACGGTATGACATTCCTGCGATTTCGAACTCCAGGTAGTCGCCAGTCTTCTGATTCTTGGGCCACACGCTGACGTAGTAGCCTGAATCTTTTGCGCAGAAGTATTTCAGTTCAGTGACAGTTGGCTCAGTGATGGGATTACCTTTGTCGTCCATCAAGTCGAAACGAATTGGCTGCTGGGACTGCTGCTGTGGCTCGTCCTTTTTGCTTACACGAATAACCATAGCAATAATGACCACGAATATCAAAAATATGACGTATAACATAATTATATATGATTTATTCTCTGTTGTTCATTTTCACCATCTGCAGCGCCAATATGAAACGGATAGTGTTCTATATCAGACAGGCTATTATTTGCGATTGTAAGTTCAAGGTCACGGATGCGGGATTTGAGAGTTGTAATGAGGTCGTCCTTGTCTGCCAGCATTTTGTCTTTATCGGCGAGTTGTGACTTCAGTATGGCGATGTTCTGATCTGCGTAGGCGGTGGCGGCTTTGACTGCGTGCTCAATCATTAGTGAGAAGTCGAATGCTTGTGGTAACGAACGAGGACCTTCTTTTTTGATATTTTCCCGCATGGCATTATAATCAGGATTTTCGTGACGCATCTTTGCATCAGCCATTTCTTCATCTGTCACGTTATCAAGGAGCATAATGTCGCTAAAGCCGTACAGATATTCGCTGAATATTTGCAAACCAGGTTTCTTTGCTGATATACTGATGAGCTTTTCAATAACCTCCTCAGTGACAGGTCTTGTGCCGTTGCGATAGTTCGATATGTAGGACGATTTACTACCAACAGCAACGGCGAGCGCACCCTGAGTCATATTCAAACATTGGGCCACATATTCGAAGGCTTTGATGAAGTGCTCATTTTTGAGTTTTCTCATCTTATCGTTCTCAATTTTACCCATTTTACACCGTTAATTCTTAAAGTTCCTTAAAATTACACCACTTTTATACCGATTTTATACGGTATTCAAAATTGTTTTGTATATTTGCACTCGAAAGTAAGTAAGTAACAACGAGGCAAAGAAAATTCCGTCAGACGGGAGGCCGTCTTTTCACAAGCGGATGAACCGCCCTTGCAACACACTTTTGGCGAGGTGTTTGGATTGCAAATTTACGGAATTTCTTGCCAAGTTGTAATAAACAAGGTAAATAATTAAGTAATTTTATGAAATTAGACAAGGTAGGACGCGGCGAATGGGATGCACTGGAAATCGGTGCAATCGGCATTTTTACTTTGCCAAATAAGCGGGCAAAGGAGGTTGCAAGGGTCTCACTCAGTCAGGTGAAAGATCTGTCTGAACCGCAGAAGGATTTCGAGCGTGTTTCATGGGATGAGTTAAAGGAAAAATACGGCGACCAGTATGAGATGGTGGTGCCGGATGAGTCTTTGACGTTGGCATTCAGGAGAGTGAAGTAACCCATCCGATATCGGCTGGGAGTGGTGACAAACAAACAAACACATTCAATTTATGGATAGGCTATTAAGAGCGGAAATCATCGCAACGGTGCGAGAGACCATGCGCGAGATGCTGGAAGGGGCTGATGAAGTTTGGCTAAAACCGAAGCAGCTACTGGAGCAGTTCGGGATGTTGAACCAGGAATGGCTGGACACGAATGGGCATTTGCTGCCGAGGGAATACGCATCGGTAATATGGCCGGACGGTGACGAGAAATGCACGCGGTGGGCCTACCCTATGCATAAGATCAACAGGATGATCCAGGAAGGCAAGCTGAAGGGGCTTGTGAAGACGAAAAAGACGACCGTTGCTGAAGAGACGGTAACGGTGGCCACTAAGGTTTCTGCTGAGGATATTATTCTCACAAAATAATAGCGACCGAATAAACGGACACACCTGCAAGCGGCAGGCTTGAATGGCCAAATGGTTCTTTGACAGACTGAGACACAACAATATAAAGAGAGGGCGGAACCCGAGCGCGATGCAGTAGGCAGACACTGAAACATCGTGGCACACGCAAAAGCCGAGAGGCAGATGAAGGGAAGGCCGCCGACGGAGTTGGAACTACTGGGGCAGGACGAAAGGCGCAATCAGACAGGATTTACAGACGCGCTTATCCCATTAACAGCACAGCAAGCCACTCCAGACTGATGAGACTTTAATGCGGCCATTGCACGAATCCGAAGCCGTGATGAGAAACGCAGACGGGAGTCAAATCAATCCTTGCGGCAAAACCGCAAGGAACAGTACAAACTAAAACAAAAAGGCTATGACAAACGATGGTAGCATTTGCCCGGTTTGCGGTGGTAGAATTTACGAGACCAGCGCGGGTGACGTATTCTGCATGGATTGCGGAGAGGTATTTAGTAACAAACCAAATAAACAATGAGAACTATGAAGGAATTTATTGACATGTTGATGGACGACAATAAGTCGTTCGACGGTGCCCCTTGGTGGGTGTATGCGTTCGTTTGTCAGTTGGGGCTGGTTGTGCTGATGGCGATTGCCGGGACCCTGAATTAATGACCCAACCGAGATCGGCTGGTGGTAGTTAATGATGTCGTGATGCAATCACGACGCAATAGACGAAACAGGGACTATGAGCAAGGTATTTGGCGAAAGCGTAGCGGTGTTCACCAAGGACAGCGTGATAACGACCGATGATGACGCTAAGAAGCAGGCCATCGTGGACGAGTGGACTGACAAGCTGGCAAATAAAATGGCTGAGCACACTCACATGGTGATGCTGGACGACGGTACGGTGCTGTTCGATACCAGACAGCGGCGTGGTGGCCACAATAGGCAGACCATTGAGTTACTGAACGCTGAAGGGTATATCGTCAAGGTGTTCGATTCGATTGCTGATGCGGCGAAGTATTTCAATGTCGGAACAGACAAGATTGGCCGACAGATTAAGGGTATCAGCAAGACTCCGCTGATGCCTGGTTATACTTTACGCCGACGCGAGACTGAAAAGGAACGCAAGGCACGTGAGAAGGCCACTGAGAGGGCGAACAAGAAACGTATTAAGACAATAGCAAAGAAGAACAAGAAACGCCATCCGAAATCGGTTAGCAATAATAAAAAAAAAATAAGGAACTATGGCAAAGAGTGAGTTACAGAAAATTAGTGTGAAGACGTTGCCAAACGGCTACGAGCTGAAGGCCAACGGTCACGATTACATGTACTTCAATCCTATGGACCTACTGGCAGGATTCATGGTACATGTTGGCTTGCAAGAGACTGACTTCATGGAGAAGGGCAATATTCTGACAATGTTGTTCCAGACGATGATTGGTCAAGAATGGGAAAAGAACATACAGTCCATGCGCAACCGCATCAAAGACATGGAGGATAAGGTTGGGCGAACGCTGTCACACTTGGAGCAAACGGCTGCAACGGGCGACCGACTGGAGCCGAAGATTGAGGACTTGAACGAGGAGGTGAAGAAGTTGGAGGCAAGTATTCAGAAGCAGAAGACGGACAATAACCGTTCGCTGATGGATGTACGCGAAGCCAGTACGACAGCTATCAACACCTCACGCGATTTCCACAAAGAGACGAAGGCGTTGAAAGAGACTATAGAAAAGGTTAAGAAAGCTGCCGAGGACATCAAGTCGATGAAACAGATGGCCAAGGACCACTTGAAGACGGTGGAACTGTACGAACGCAGGTTGGAGAACATTCTGACTGATGACAAAAAGGAAAAGCCGTCATCGAAGGAACGATATGCCAAGAAGGAGATTGTGCCTTCCAAAAGCGACGACAATCCCGATGGAGAACCAGCGGGAACGGTGGCTAAAAAGACTACGAAGAAAAGCGTTGTCGGTCGTAATAAGGCTGCGGACGCTGCTGTTCAAGCGGAAGCCGAAAAGCAACGAGAGGAGGAACTGGAACGACAGCTTCAGGAACATTGGAAGAATGACCCTAATATAAAGTAATATATGGAAGTAACAGGTAAAATTATTGCGGTGATGCCTGCAAATGGCGGGACATCGCAGCGGACGGGACAGACGTGGATGAGTCAGCAGTATGTGCTGGAGGTTCCGGGGATGTACCCGAAGAGAATGGTGTTTGAGGTGTTTGGTGAAGACCGCATCAAGAAGTTCAACGTCCAGCAGGGACAAGAGGTGACTGTGAGTT
>ERZ808034.164-NODE-164-length-9622-cov-7.863908_pt1 | contig 9622 bp, 14 predicted proteins | sample MGYA00380188_ERZ808034 | MGnify/ENA primary metagenome ERZ808034 (study PRJEB31490, sample SAMN06133380) | cow dung metagenome | isolation source: M12 | host: cow | place: China: Chengdu | collected 2015-05 ...
TCGACCAGCTTCTCTAACTTTTCCAAAAATCTCTCTTTGTTCATAACTACATTGATTTAATTAATACTTTGATTATCTCGGTCGCCCTACAGAATCAGCCTAGGAAGCCCGCTGTGGGCGCGCGCGTCAGCGCGCGGGCATACATATAGGCGCGCTCAATCCGTGCGCGTACGCGCGGCCAAAACGGCTCCAGCAGGGGTTTTTCGTAGGGTTTACCATATATTTTCTAGTGTAATCGCACAGCGGTATTACTGTACCGCTGTTTTCCGCTACCGAATTCAGAAGATTTCGTCCAGAAGTTTACCATGTTCGCACTTCAAAGAGTTCACATACACCTCACATCTAAGGTATCTGCAATACACACAACCTTGCCAGACGTTGTCTGTCGTTTCATCGCATGACCCACAGCGACCTTTGTACTCTGACTTATCTACCATATCTCTTTCTGTATTATTAGTTTCCTGACTTCCTCGGCCACCTCTACGACGTGCTGATAACTCCAATCGGTCGAAGTAGCTAGTTTCAGTCTTATAGCTTCAATATCCACGTCGTTCTTATTTGGGTGGTAGAGTTTCAGATGTTCACGATCTAGGTTAGCCAGTATCGCCCCGCATGCCTTTCTTACATCGTTATCAGAATGACTGTCGCGGTATCTAGCAAGGTGTCGACGTAATATCTCATCATCACGGTTGACTTTACCCTCTTTGGCCACCTGATCCAGCTTATAAAACTCGTGGTTAGCATCCCATTTGAATAGGACTTTATCTCGACAAAGATCTTTTCTTTTCAGGTCTCTTGTTCCATCAGAATTAAGCTTTTCGACCCTCTCTACATACTTGAAGTGGAAATAATGGAAAGCTAGGTCTTGGAACCTCTGCCAGAGTCTATCGCGCCCATCGTATAACTCTAAGTTGTGTGGTATGGCTCTTTTCTTCTCGTGCTTGCCTGAGTTATCCTCGATGACTACCCAGTTTCTTGCAGAACTATGAATCGAAAACTCTATCCTCCACACGTCTGGTAAGTTCAGAGGATCGTTAATCAGCTTACTTTCTATCCATGCCTGTACGATCCACGGTTTCTTATTGCCTGTCGCCTGAAGCTCTTTGGTTTTGTTGTACATCTTCGTGCCAACCATCGATGTAGGACTACCCCATGAAACAGACTCCCAATCGAACGCGCTCCATCCATCATCACCGATCACTCTTACCTTACATTGGTTGACCTTGCTGTATTTCTTCTCGGTGTATCGTCTGAGAAACTTATCCGGTCGATCTTTACTATCAAAGGTCAGAAAATCATAACACAGATCGAGCCTGAATATTCGTTGAAAGAGATATCCATGTTTCACCATGAACTCTGCTAGATCACGTATTGGCTGGTTTGAATAGCAAGCTCGGTTAACCAATCGCAAATGACAACTCAACTCTGACAGACCCGTAAACTCACTTGATCCAGACATCGGATTTCTACGTACCTCTATCCATGCATTGCCGTGATCATCCTGAATTGTGAACATCTCCGCATATACCCGGGTACCATAGTCGCGCTCAGTTACCCAATACCCTTTACTACGGAAGTATTCTGCATTCATAGGGTAGAGATTATTATCTTCCATGGCGTAAACCTCCAGCCAATCTAGGTTTACACATCTTGGAATAGATTCTTTCTGATCTCGACCCATAATCACAATCCTATTGAATCAAGTTGTTTTCAAGTTCTCATCAAACGTTGAATCATGCCACAATCAACCAAAATTCAACCTGAAACGAACTACAACTTACGCATACGATCTCGCGTTAAGCCGTGGAGTATAAACCCCACGGCCGAAACGAAAGCAAATACTAAGAGTTTAGTCATTGCTAGTCTGCTCTTGTGTCTGTTGCGGTGCTACCCAACCATCCTTAACCAGAGTGTACTGATTGCCTGACTTATCGACCAATACGCCAACATCGTCTTTCTTCCACCCCTTAGTATCTATCTGGGCTTGATAGAACTTAGAGACAGGAACCAGTGCGCCTGTCTCAGGGATGATCAGCTCGCGGGGTACAGCATCGCTGGAACCTCCAACAAGCTCAATTTCCCACGCTGCAACCGATAAGCCAGCTTTCATACATCTGTCCTTTTGCGATGAGTACACACGTAGATCAGCGTTACCCCTCACGAAGATCTTCACACCAGCTTTGAGGTAGGGGATCACCTTACTCTGGGCATCGTTCATTGTCACGTCTACCCAGATAGTCTTTTCATGGGTAGTACCGGCATCGTCAGTGTACTTTGACGAATGAGCAACACGCATTGTTACAAACTTGGAGCCGTTGGCTTCCTTAATCTCAGCATCGGCACCCAAATTGCCGATAATTTCTACTTTTAGCATAACTTTGAACTAGGTTTAAATGAAACTTATAATAAATCGATCACCCTCGTATCTCTCACTTAGGTTTTTACGTGTGTGAGATAGCACTAGGGATGGAGTGATTTTTGACTTGGATTCATTGACGCGAGAGGGATCAACAGAGCGGATCATGTGGAAAAAGACTTTCGGCTGAGAGAGGGTTTTTTCGTAGGAATCCCATTTATCACCCTCGGCCAGATCGAGGGCTTCAGCGGCCGTTAATTCGGCTCTGACGAAGCCAAAATCTAACAGGCCACGACCTGAAAAGACGCGTTGACTCTCATAATCGAGATAGAAATCAATGTCTTCTGACCATGACTGTAGAGTGGCTTGATGGGCGAACGCCCAGGCCATCAGTTTAGCTAACAACTTTTGTTCACGGACAGACTCGCCAACCCAAACCACATAAACGACGTGATCAGGTGACATGGGTGCATTCTGACGATGCAAGAAAAATTTTCGTTTCATAATGCTTAGTGTTTATTAAGTTCGTAAATTAATAGAGATACTTCATAACTCTTTTCATCTTCATCTGCGATTCCAGATAAGATGGCTTTTTCCATATCATCATAAAATCGTCTGAGCGCCATCCGAATTAGGTCACGCTCACGGTCGTTGAAAGTAGAAAATCTTGATACCATAATGCTTAGTGTTTAGGTGTTTACGTTTGAATAGAATCGGCATTCTGATAAACAGAAAATTCGCTGTGGTGTTGAAAAGAAGAGGGGAGCAGAAAAGGCGTATCGCTATACTGACTCCCCTCGCACACTAAGCGTGCTGATCTCTGTACCTACGTTCATGGGACGTCCTCACGTTGCCCATTATCCTCGGCCGCTACAAAAGTACGAAGAATTTCTGAACCCGACCAAACAAAATCGACAGATTAACATATTTTATCGACGAACTGCAAAGTCAGAGTTGGCAAACTGGCAGAAAATAAAACTCCAGCGTGTTTCACAACAGGCTGGAGAAAAAGAATATCTGTCGATTCCATTTTCACATTGTGCTAGTTATCCTGAAATCTGTTATGACAAACCATGACTGAAATTGATAAGAATATAGACTTTATCGTTTGGCTAAAGAATCGACCTGCAAGGTATCTGATGGATAGACCTTGTATTTGTCCGTGTGCCACCAATGTACTTTTAGGTCACGGTTGTTACTGTGGTACACTAGATCGCCCTCTGAATCACCAATGTAGATGTGAGGGACAGAGCTGCAGGCCGACAGGGCTGCAGCGAAAGCAAAACAAATTATAAACTTTTTCATAAGCGATATAGTTTAGAGTAAGTCGTATGCAGATTCAAATAGTTCAGGCTCCAGCCACACTCCACATTCTACGTAAGCCATAGCCCTGGCAATCGCGATGATGGATCGACGGTCGTTGGCATGTAGCAGATCATTGCGACCGATGGCGGTCTGCTGACAGACAGTGCGGATATATGCAGCTGTGTTATTCTCCGTTGCTGGAGCCCACACGGAAATTAGTTTCTTGATGGTGTTGGCTGGTGGCCGCTTTCCGTTGAAACCTGTGATGTGGTTACGGATCAGCTTAATGCCTGCCCGGATGCCCATTTGCATGGATTCAAATTCCTCAAAACGCTTATCATTTTGGATAGGCCTTTCACCTTTCCAATTACACCCCTTAATGATGTTCAGGGGATTGTTGTTTCTGATTCCTCTTATGTTACTCATTGGTTAGGAAAATATTTTGAGAATATGATAGAATCATCCGATTCTTGCGCCAAATATCCACCAGAGCACAAACAAAGCCCATGCGATGGTCAGGATCAACAAGCATCCAAATTCAACTTTTCGCCTCATTATCGTTTCTCCTGAATTTCTTGATCTTATAATCAATACCGAAGATGGTAGCGGTCAATGTCAGGAACTGTGCGCACATCATCAGCGTGCCGCCTCTAATATCGCCTTGCTCTGCCATCTGTTGACCGATAAAGGCGAGGGCGGCAGCGACAAGAAAACTGCCCACAGCCACAAATTTTTCAGCTTTTTTTTCATTGTTCATTGCCTATAAACTGTTAGATGTTAGAATGGGGATGGGTAGGGTCTAACCTGAGGCTCACCCATCCATGAGCCGAAAACGTTGGCGGGTTGTGCATCCCTGAGCCAAGGCTCTGAACCGCCGGCTGGGTTTTCGTAAAAAGAGGTCGATATCTGCTTTTTACCCTTCGCGTATGATATAGAAAATCCTCCCGTGTAGAAGAATTGTTCGTCTGCATTCCGGATGTTGCAAAGGTAGCCGATACAGAAGAGATCATTATCCCGACCTATGAAGAAATTGAAAGGGATAGATGATGCTATCTGGAATAAATCAGAAAGCACTGACGGAGTTAGCACCGTGTCACCAGGAATGCGTGGGTTTACTGACACGATGGAATAATCATTCTGATATCGTTCATCAGGATCATCTGGGTGTACGGTATAATCAATCCAATCCCTGAAGCCACAGAAAACGACCTTATCCGAACGTGTCATCTTATGACGACGCAAAAAAGCATCTACTGTTTCATTCCCAAAGAATGCAGAGAACCGAAGGCCATATAGCTGATAATCCCAACTGCTAATATTCTGATAGTTCACGATGGGTCTATCATCATACTCCACTAAATCGAAGGTGTTCTGTAGAAGAGAACCTGATGAAAGCATGAATGGCCCACCCAAGTCTTTAATCTGGAGATCAGTTCGGTGTCGGGCAGGAAATATGAATTGATTCCCGCCATACCAATGGTCTTGGCAATCCCTCTGAACGAGCCGCAAGTTACTTGATGAAAAACTATTCAGGGACTGCGTTTTGTTGCGCCCTGCCTCAAAGGAAATGCCGCCCACGGGTTTGAGGTCGCGCATGATGCTTTGTACCATAGCGACGCACATTCTTTGAGCCTGCAATTTCGGGGTTAGTGTTTCCTCAGTATGGCCACCCTTAGAATAGACATACTGCGTATAGGTTCCATCTGGGTTACGCTTGACCTGGTAGATGGTATCACCCACCTGACCGCGAAGTTTGCTACTTGAACCTCCAACTCTTGATACTGCCATTATGCTTTTAGTATTGAAAGAGGGAGTACTCTCAGTCTACTCCCTCCACGTTAAACGCTATTTGGAAATCATCGGATTTCATAGCCTCTAAGTCATTATGGATGCTCATGACATCGCCCGCCTTGATTGGCCAACTTCTTATACCGCTTATGAAGTTTCTATAGGCTCTCACTTGATAGGTTTCGTCAGGATAGTCCGTCGTGGGAGTAAAGACAAAGAGCATTGTGTTTGGATCAGAGTAGCCACCCCACATGGTCTCATCATTGAACCCGAAATCACGATTGAACTTCACGTATAGAGTACGAACCCAACCGCTCGGATGGACTGTGCAAGCACGATCCATCCAAACGGTCACGTCAGGAAGATCAAATGTCGCCTCCGTTGAGAAAAGGTTCGCTACCCGAGGGGTAAGTAGGCAGAGCCACGTCAGAAGCGAACACGCCACCAGAGCCAGTCAGCTTGCAGGTGTTGTGAATGAAAGAGCCATTCTCCTTACGGGTAAGGATCGGCCAATCCAGACCGTAGAAAACCGACTCGTCGCTCACGTCGAGGTGGATGGACAGAGAACCACTGCTCAGCACACATTTCAGACCGATGTTGCCCTCAATGTCGAAAGCGGCAGCTGCATTCTCGGCGGTCAGCACGGTTTCCTCATTGAGGTTATTCTTGATGCGCAGACGTGCATAGAGGGGTTTGATAACACCGTTTGAGTCGTAGTTAGCATCCTCCTTGAAAGAGATCAGCGTGATATACTCTTCAGATGTAAGACCCCAACCGGCCTTCAAAGAACCGTAGGTCGGAGTGTCGCCAACAGTCACAAACAAGTTGCGACCATCAGAAGTAGTCTGCACACCTGCGGGGAAGATAGCCTTACCGGAAGAAAGAACCCACTGCCCTTTCTTCATTCCCTTTTCCTGGTACTTGTTCAGACCGAAGTTGTTACCCGATGTAGGATGGGCAATGGCATCAGCCTTGACCAATGCGTAGTTTTGACGGATGAACTCACTGATAGAGGGCTGACCCTTGGGGAAGCCATCGAAAGAGTGATCTACGATAAAGGCCATGGATGTAACGGCCTGCATGACCGTACTCATGAACATACGACCAGCCATCTGAGCGGCTGTGCGGGGGTTGGCTACGGTTTCAGCGAGGGAACGAACTACCTGTTGCTTCTCACCCTTACCGTTCTTACCGATGCTGTACACGTCCGAGCCGATACGGCCACGGATATATGCGCGTGTTCCACCATTTTTTGATTTTGCCATAATGCTAAATATTGTTTTGTTGAACATTGCCCGCTTCCCTTGGGCTTTGGGGTGTCGGAGTGCGGGCACTTCTTCACGGTCGCAAAGGTACAAAAAAATATTTTTCGGTGCAAGTCGGGAGGTATCTCGGAGTAAGTCGGGAGCTGCCCCCCATTAACTGACAAAATCTTGACAAACCATAACAAACCCGATATGTGTCCGTTATGTATTTTTAAGAAAGTTTAAGCCCCTCGACGCAGGATCGAGGGGCAAAATCAGGAAAAACGTGCAATCAGGAACGCGGCGAGATCATAACGCCGATCAGGAAAACGAGCCAAAGACTACACATGAGAAAACTGTCTAACGGTAAATGATGCTCCTATTTTAACCAACCATTTGCACGCGTCTATAACATCGGTGTCATTAAATCGTTTAGCATTCTTAGGCAAAATGCACCATGTTGTAGGCCGGATAGATTGCAAATACCTTGTTTCGCAATGACAATTAGTAGATTCAATTCGCCAATAAACTTCCATAACTCTAACCTTTTAAGGCTGGGCACTAAGCCCAGCCGAAACGCTTCTTAAAAGTAATAAATTCATTCAGGTTCCGAAAAATGGTACCTGATAGCGAGGGATTAGACATAAAATCATCAGTCAATGCACATTCATCACCGCAGACGTGGGTGAATGGGCAACCAGCACACCAACCGCATTCGGGACGCGAGACAGGGGACACGCCGCCGACATTGGCGGCACTGGGAGTAACACCCTGCCGACCTCGCGCCAGCGAGGGGGCAGAATACACTGGATTCATGGCTACGATCTGCGCGGCCTGATCCTGAAAATCGATTTCTAATTGTAGACATTTCATAAAACGCTTAGTGTAAATATTAAAAAGAAAGCCAGCCGCCGCAGGCGGCAGGCACAGAGAACTAACGATAACACTCACAAAGGAGCCGACCAGACGGTAGATAAACCTGCACCGAAACAATAGAGCGATCACGAACGAGCCGATCATTCAAAGCCCGGAACAAAACACCAACCGAACCGATGCGCCCGAAATAATCACGAGCCGCACCAAAGGAACGGTAAACACGAAAACAGGCGGTAACGCCATTAACCCGCTCGGGGATGTCGCAAGTAGCGACAGGGACATGTAAAGATACCATAACAATACGCCCTTAAATTATACTACAAAGTTACGAAAATATCTACAGATATGCAAATAAAATCGACGTTCAGGCATATTTTATCGACGAATGGGAACACGAGCGGCGAGCCCCCGAGCCGACGAACGCGAAGCGCAATACTATGAAAAACACCGCCCAAGAGGGGGAGGGGTGCAGGGGAGGGGGAGGGCGGGACGCGACAGCCCGCCCCCGCCCCGCTAAGAAACCCGCGGAGCGACCAAAACAAAAGGAACCGTTAATGTAATCATGATATTTATAGATCGCCCACCGCCCGAGGGGTGGTGGGTGGGCAAGCGCCTTTAGGCGCGGGGAATGCGCACGCGGCCACTCATGGACGCGTGCGCTGGACGTGGTGGCGGCTATAGCCGACACCCGGCCAACCAGAGCGAGGGCTATAGCCCGAGAACATTCGCGCGTAGCACCGCCAACAATGATATATTAAAGCAGGGAGGGGCTATAGCCCCGACCGCCGTTGGTAAGCCCCATAATCGACGGGGAGAATGCTTATTATGATAATATAGACGATGGCCCCCGATCATGATCGGGAAAAGGGACATCGGATATTTATCATAATAACCCATGTCTCGCCGAGATTCCCGATCAATTTCCGATGGCCTTATTTAGCCCCATGTGCAGGGAGCCACATTGAAGCGAGCCGAGTAAGGCCTATAGGCCGACGGAGTCGAAGCGGCCATTGGAACCAAACTAAGCGCGTAGCACCGCCACAAGTTCAAGGCGGGATGGCGCAAACTTCACGCGACAGCCCTGCAGCCGTCATTCCGCAGGCGGTAACGCCGAGGACGCGGCGCGCAGGGCGAAGCGGAACACACAAGGCGCATGCACGCGGGGGTTCGGGGGCAGGGGAGCCCCCGCAAAGCGTAGCGCCCCGCCAGCGACGGTGTCCGGCGCTATGGGGCGCGGAGCGTCGGGGGTGCGGGGGTGTCCCCCGCATAGCGTAGCGGCCGTGTCGGCCGCGTAGCGTAAGCGGCCGTGTCGGCCGCGTCTGGCGTAGCGGCCGCGTCGGCCGCGTAGCGTAAGCGGCCGTGTCGGCCGCGTCTAGCGTAGCGGCCGTGTCGGCCGCGTAGCGTAAGCGGCCGTGTCGGCCGCGTCTGGCGTAGCGGCCGTGTCGGCCGCGTAGCGTCTGTGCGTAGATATAGCGATATGCGGCAGATGGTAGCGACCATCCCGACCAAGTGAGGGATAGCCCATGTCATAGATATAAGGACATGGGCGGGGAGCGGGCACCATCGAAGCAATTTCGCTATATCGTAGCCGTAAAATAATGTCCCAACCTATCTCCCCTCTTGCAGGTGCCTGATATAGCCGATAGTCATCATCTTGATGGCATCGGCTATATCAGGCATCCTGCAAGTGGGGGTTTAGTGTGCTTTCATGTACCAGATGAGCATCGATCATCCCACATCGCGCCAGTGATCGCCCGAGAAAGTGGGCGATCTGCGGCGCGTGTTGGCATTGATCCGAAGTTTGGTACCATCGTTATAGCATCCCCTCTTCCCATCGGTCTAGGGCTGCATCCATCGCTACCCGGATCATGTTCATATCATCCTCGATCGCATTGTACTCGCATATTCCACCATGTACGACGTAGAATGAGTGGTGAGCCTGATAGATGATTGCAATTCGCTTTGGGCTGGAGATCACGGAAATGTTGTTCTCGTAGTCCTGCGCGAAACCGTTCATCAGATCGTTCGTCATATAGATCATCGTGAAGCAGTT